>Ga0190337_1000107_pt1 | contig 14982 bp, 17 predicted proteins | sample 4872041011_MG_FD_161677 | JGI IMG/M metagenome (GOLD analysis project Ga0190337, IMG submission 161677) | Hydrothermal vent sediment bacterial communities from Southern Trench, Guaymas Basin, Mexico - 4872-04-10-11_MG | ecosystem: Environmental > Aquatic > Marine > Hydrothermal vents > Sediment ...
ATTCAAACTTCATAAAATATTATGAATCAACACTTTTTAATAAAAAGAAAGAATATTTATAATTTAAAATATTTAACAATTATTAAACAAAATTTTCTAATATCTGCTATAGTATTTTTATTTTTATATACACTGTATACAATTTCAAAATTTAATTTTTCGTATTCATGAATTATTCTGTTCCTAAAACCCACCATCTTTACCAATTTTTCTAACATATCTTTAGAAATTACCCCTTTATTATAAAGGATTTCTAAAGCTTCAGCTTGAGTTGATTGGTAGAGCTTTAATTCGTTTTATATGTTTTCTATTTGTCCGAGTTTTCTCCGGAGTAAAGAGAGATATAAAAAACTTTCTAAATTCTGGATTTTTATCTATAAGTAACTGTCCTTTTTTAAAAATTTCAACTCTTAAAGGTAAAGAGGTGGTATTTATTTTATCTCATTTTTACAGATTTTTTATTTTGATTTATTAAGAATTTTTCAATAAATTTTGCAAATTTTCTAAAATCATCAAGCTTTTTTAAGTTCTCATAAACAGCTTTTAAATCTAATAATAAATATTCATGAACTATAATATTTCTAAAAGAGATCATTTTTTTAAAAACATCTTTAAAATCTTTAGAAATTACATGATATTTTGAAAGAATTTCTGCTACATCTTTATATGTTTCAGGGCTTTTCCAACCCATTTCAGAGATGATATGAGTTCCTATATCTATACATGCTTCAATGGCAACTTGAAATTCTCTTAAAATTGCAGAATGAATTTCCCAATTTTCCAAAAATTCATCTAAACTAACATTCTTTTTACTTTCAAGCCTTCTAAGAGCTTCTTCTAATCTTTCAAGTCGATTTCTTATGATCTTTTCAGAGACCAAATTTATTCTCCTTAATTCTTTTTTGCATTGCTTTCCAGCATCTTTGAAGATAATAAAGTAAGTCCATATATTCTTTTATATTTTTTACCTCAAAACTTATTCTAAGTTCTTCATTTTTTGAAAAAAGAAGTTTTCCGGTTTTTAAAACTGAATGAACAATAAAAGGAGTTGCTTGATTTAAAATTAAAATATCTATTTTATTTTTTTTAGTAATTGAAGAGATTAAATCAATTAACTCAAGTTTTTTATTGAAAAAATCTGTAGATTCTTTTAAATACACAGCTACATCTATATCACTTTTTCCATGTGGTTTTCCTTTTCCATAACTTCCAAAAAGATAAGCAAAAATAATATCTTTTTCTTTTTCAAGAATTTCTTTCAGATCTTTAAAAATTTTATTCTTAGATTGCATTTTAATTTTTTATGAAATTTCTTGAATGCCGGGGACGGGATTTGAACCCGCACGGGATTAACTCCCACTGGATCCTGAATCCAGCGCGTCTACCAATTCCGCCACCCCGGCATTTTAAACATCGGGGCGACAGGATTTGAACCTGCGACACCCGGCTCCCGAAGCCGGCGCTCTACCAAGCTGAGCTACGCCCCGTTATTTTATTAAAATAAGTTAACTTCAAAACCTATCTTGTCAAGTTAATAATTAAATTATTTCATGGTGAATTATTTTCTTTGCGTTATATTATACTAAAGATGAAGAAACAATTAAAAAATTTCGAAGATAAAATTTCAGAAAACGAATTTTTAGTATGTAAATATTGCGGAGGAAAGGCTATAATTGAAGGCACCTGAGCAAAAGCTAAGGTAAGGTGCCTTACCTGCGGAATTGAAAGACCTGTTAATGAATATCAAGAAGAGATAGAAAATCTTAAAGAAAGGTGGATTGAGCAATTTTGTTGCCAAGTTCCAAAAAGGTTTTAAAATATACACATGTCTTATTTGGTTTTAGCTCGTCGCTATCGTCCTCAAACTTTCAAAGAAGTAATAGGACAAACTCATGTAGTTAAAACTTTAATTAATGCCCTTAAACAAAAAAAACTTTCTCATGCACTTTTATTCTCAGGTATAAAAGGAACTGGAAAAACTACTGTTGCCAGAATCATTGCTAAAGCTTTAAATTGTCAGAATCTTATAGATAATTATGAACCCTGCAATGAGTGTTCTAATTGTTTAGAAATTAATAAGGGAATATTTGTGGATGTTATAGAGATTGACGCAGCTTCTAATAGAGGAATTGATCAAATAAGAGAACTAATTGAAAATTTGAAATTTGCTCCAGCTAAAGGAAAGGCTAAAGTTTATATTATAGATGAGGCACATATGCTAACCAAAGAAGCTTCTAATGCTTTATTAAAGTCCTTAGAAGAACCTCCTTCTCATGTGTATTTTATCCTTGCAACTACAGAACCCAATAAACTTTTGCCAACTATTCTTTCCAGATGCCAAAGATATGATTTTAGAAGACTTGATTTGCCTTCAATAGTTAAATACTTAAAGGAAGTTTGTAAAAAAGAAAATTATGAAATCGAAGAAGAGGCTTTGGAACTTATTGCTAAAGAGTCTCAGGGTAGTTTAAGAGATGCTTTGTCTTTACTTGATCAAGCTATGGCATATGGAACAAAAACTAAAGAAGATGTAATTCTTGCTTTTGGTTGGCATGAAACTATTTTGGTTGAAGAATTGGCAAGTGTTCTTTTAGAAAGAGATTTAAAAAAGACTTTAGAACTCATTCAGAAAGTTTATGAACAGGGAATAGATCTTATATACTTAATGGAAAAATTAACAGAGTTTTTTAGAGAACTACTGGTAATGAAAGCATTTCCTCAAGAAAGTCAAATTGGTTTTCAAACTCCTTTATTAAGAGACTTGGTGCTTGAAAATGAACTGGAAGATATTCTACTTATTTTTCAAAGCTTGGTAAAAGATTTAGAAGTATTGAGAAAAAGTAATTATCCTCAGCTCCAATTTGAATTAGCTTTATTAAAAATTTGTGAATACGAAAAATTAGTTCCTTTAAAAGATATTATAGAAAGATTGGATCAGATAACTAATGCTAATTTTTCTTTTTCTGTTTCTACTATTCCTACAGAAGGAATTTCTGAAATAAAAGAAAAAAATTGGGAAAATTTTATAGAAGATATTAAAAAGAAAAGTCCACCACTTTACGGATTAATAAGTAATTTACCAAAACCTGAAATAAAATCAAATGAAATATCTTTAAAACTTAGCTCTTCAATAGGACTTACTGAGTCACCTTATTACAAACTTTTAAAAGAAAAAATAGAAGAATATTTTAATAAACCTTTAAAAGTAGAGATAGAAAAGGAAAAAAGAACTAATTTATTAGAAGATATAAAAGAAAGACCTGAAGTAAAAATGCTTTTAGAAGCATTTTCAGCTAAAATAACCTACATACAACCTTTAAAAGGAGTAGAAAAATGAAATTACCACCTCAATTTCAACAATTAGTTAAAGAAATGCAAAGGATTCAAAAAAAATTGGAAGAAACTCAGAAACAACTTGAAGAAAAAACAGTAACAGTTCAAGTAGGTGGAGGGATGGTTACTGTAACAGCTAATGGAAGGCAAGAAATTATTTCTATACAAATTGAAAATGAACTTATAAATCCAGAAGAAAAAGAAATGTTAGAAGATCTTGTAGTAGCAGGAGTTAATGAAGCTTTAAAAAGAGCTAAGGAGATGATAGAAGAAGAACTAACTAAAATTACTGGAGGACTTAAAATTCCAGGCTTAAATTTTCCTGGATTTTTTTAATTTATGTCTGGTGTATATCCTTACACCTTAAAGAAATTAATAGAAACTTTTTCTTTGCTTCCGGGACTGGGAGAAAAAAGTGCAACCAGGCTTTCTATGTTTCTTCTTTCAAAACCTGAATTATGTGAAACCTTAGGTGATCTTATTAAAGAATTACCTTATAAAGTTAAACTTTGTAAATTTTGTAGAAATCTTTCTGAAGAAGAAATTTGTAGTATTTGCAAGGATAAAAATAGAAAACCTGAACTCCTCTGCATTGTTGAAAATCCTGTAAACCTTTCCTATATAGAGGAGACTGGTGTCTTTAAAGGGTATTATTTTGTTTTACATTATCTTCTCTCTCCTAAGGATGGAATAGGACCAAAAGAATTGGGACTTGATCATCTTCTTTTCCTTATAAAATTAAGAAATATAAAAGAAATTATTATAGCACTCTCACCGACTCTTGCAGGAGAAGCAACCACTTCCTATATTCTGGAAGTATTAAAGAACTATCCAGTCAAAGTAACCAAAATAGCCTGCGGTATTCCAATGGGAATGGAAATTCAATTTGTAGATCCACTTACACTCAAAAAAGCTCTTTTTGGGAGAGAGATTTTAAAAGAAAAATGAAAGAAGATTTTTGCAAAAGATTAGCTTTGGGAGGACTTCTTCAGGGTTACTTTCATAATCTAAGGGGTTCTTTACAAGGAATCTCTTTAGAACTTCAGATCCTGCTTATGAAAAAAGATCCTAATTGCACCCCAGAGGTTTATGAAAGAATAAACAAAGCTTTTGTTCTTTTACAAAAACTACAAAATCAAATAGATACAGCCTTTGATGGTATTTATAATGAAAATACTGGTCCATGGGATCTTAAAAAATTTATTGAAAAGGAAATATTATTTTGGGAAAGTTTCTTAGTTTTTAAACATAAAATAAAAAAAGAAATTATTGAGGAAAACAGAGTTTTAGTAAAATGTCCTTATAATTTACTAAAAGGTCTATTTTGCAATATTGGTCAAGAACTATTTTTAAATTTAAAAGAAGGGACAACTTTAAAGATTTTTATAAAAAAAGATAAAAAAGTTGAATTTATATGGGATAAGGAAATAGATACTACAATTTATAAAAATTTAGAAAAGTTGGCACAACATTTAAAAGATATAGCAACTATTAAAGTAAGTGAAAAATCTCTTACTATTCAATTTTAGCATCGTATGGATGATAAACTTTTTTGGCTTGGTTTTTATCTCAAAGAAAGAAATATTTTTAAGGTTATAAAGTATTTTGAAGAAGGAATAAATATAAAAGAAATTTTAAAATTTAAAAATTACTCTGAAGATGAGATAATAACCTTAGCAGAGGAAGAACTTGATAAAGCTAAAAAGCAAGAAACTAAAATTTTATTTATTAAAGAAAAAGAATTTCCTGAAAGATTAAAAACAATTTCTTATGCACCTTTATTTTTATATGTAAAAGGTAATCTTTGGCAGGATAAAAATTTTATTGCTATTATAGGTTCAAGAAAGCCTACACCTTATGGAAAAGAGGTTGCATATAAATTTTCTAAAAATCTGGCAGAAAAAGGTATAGGAATAGTTTCTGGTCTTGCAAGGGGTATTGATAGTATTTCTCATAAAGGAGCTCTTGATGGCAATGGTTATACTATAGGAGTTTTGGGATGTGGTGTTGATATTATCTATCCAGCAGAAAACAGAGAGCTTTTTGAAAGAATTATTAAAAACGGAGGAGCAGTAATTTCTGAATTTCCTTTTAATGTTAGACCAAGAAAAGAAAATTTTCCTATGAGAAATAGAATAATAAGTGGTCTTTCTGAAGGGATAGTTGTGATAGAAGCAGGAAAAAAGAGTGGAACTTTGATAACTGCTAAATGGGCATTAAATCAGGGTAGGGAAGTTTTTGCTATCCCAGGAAGTATTTTTTCTTCCCAAAGTGAAGGGACTCATTATCTTATAAAACAAGGAGCTAATGTTGTTACTTCTCCTGAAGAAATTTTAGATTATTTTGGATGGAAAAAGGAAAATACTTTGTCAGATGAACATCCAGAAATAGAAATAACTGATGATGAAAAGGAAATACTTTCTCTCCTTTCTCCATATCCTCAACATATAGAAGAAATATTTACTAAAGTAAATAAACCTCCCTTTGAGGTTCTATCTATTCTCACAGAATTAGAACTCAAAGGTTTGATAGAAAATTTACCTGGAAAGTATGTAAAACTTAAGATAAATCTTTAAAGTTTAAATGAGATCTGCAGAATTTTATTATCAGTTTTCTACTTTTGAAAGAATAGCCATAACTATTACACTTATGATTGGTCATTTTATGGCTATTTTAAATACTACTGTTGTAAATACCATAATGCCTAAACTTCTTGGACCTTTATCTACAGATTTGTATGGGGTGCAATGGGTTGGTATTAGTTACATGATTTCTGCAGCTATAGCTCTTTTATTTGTAGAGAGTTTTTCAAGATATGTAGGATATGCTTTTTGTTATACCACAGGTCTTATGCTTTTTGTTTTTTTTAGTTTCTTTTGTGGTTTTGCTCAAAATCTTCCTCAAATGATTATTTTTAGAAGTTTTCAAGGTATTGGAGAAGCTTTTATTATGGCTACAGCTCAAACCATTCTTCTTAATATTTATCCTCCAGAAAGAAAAGGAACTGCTATGGGAATTTACAGCTTAGGGGTAAGTTTTGCACCAGCTTTAGGACCCACGGTAGGAGGTTTTCTTACTGAATATATATCTTGGAGATGGGCTTTTTATATAAATATTCCAATTGGGATTCTTGATTTAGTTGCTGCTATTTCTTTTTTACCTTTTACCTTAGGAAGAAAAAAAGAGTTTTCTTTTAATTTTATAAGTTATGGTTTTGTTTCCTTAGCTACTATCTTTTTGCTTATATCTGTTTCAAAAGGTCAGCAATATGGGTGGTTTCAATCAACTCTTATAGTGTCTTTTCTTATTTTAAGTTTAATCTTTTATTCACTTTATTTTGCTTCTGAATTAATAAGCAAAAAACCACTAATAGACTTTAAAATATATACTATTCCAGAATTTGGTCTGGCGATGGCTTTTCAATTTTTTATTTTGGGATTTGTTATGTATCAGGTTTTTTATTTAATTCCTCTTTATTATCAAAATTTAAAGGGACTAACTACATTTCAAACTGGACTTCATATGCTTTCTTATGCATCTTTTGTAGGTATATTTTCTGTAATATCTGGAAGACTTTCTGATAAAATATCACCTGAAGCAATTCTTTTTGTTAATTTTTTAATTCTGAGTATTACTACAATTTTTCTCTTGCCCAAATTAAACTATTATACTCCAGCTTTAAAAGCAGCTATTTTGACTATTCCTTTAGGTATTGCCTTAGGATGTTTCTTTGCGCCTTTAATGACTTTAGCTTTAAGAAATCTTGGAGAGAAAACTGGTTTAGGAGTAGTATTATTTCACTATCAAAGATTTATCGGAGGTTCTATAGGGATTGCAATAGCTACAAATACTCTTGAGAAAAGAACAAATTATCATTTTTTAAGAATTACAGAACTGCAAGAATTTAGATATATAAACATTTTAATAAAAAAGTGGTGGTATATAACTCAAAAATATTTTTCAGAAGCTTATGCATTAAAAAAAGCAAAAGTGCTTTTATATAAAGCAGAATACATTCAAGCCTTAAGTTTTGCTTTTCACGATACTTTTAAGGAAACTTTTGTTTGGACTCAAATAGGTGGAATATTTCTTATTGTTTTGATATTTTATAAGTTAAAAAGGTTGACATTTAAAGAATCTTTCTATAATTCTAATTAAAAAAAATTTTTTAAATGGGGAGTAAAAATGAAAATACTTGTTTTGGGTGGAGGAGGAAGAGAACATACTATTTGTTATGTCCTTTCAAAAAGTGTTAAACTTGAAAAATTATTTTGTATTCCTGGTAACGGAGGAATTTCAGAGATAGCAGATATTGTAGATAGTATTTCTCCAACAGATTTTAAGAGTATTGCCAGGTTTTGTAAAGAAAACCAAATAGATCTTGTAATTCCAGGACCTGAGGAACCTTTAGTAAAGGGATTAAGAGATTCTCTTGAAAAGGAAGGAATTAAAGTTTTTGGTCCTGATAAAATAGGAGCACTTATAGAGGGAAGTAAATCTTTTGCTAAAGAAATAATAAGCAAAGCTGGTGTTCCAACAGCAAAATTTGAAGTTTTTGATGACCCATCAAAAGCTAAAGCTTATATTGAAAAAAAGGGAGCTCCTATAGTTGTAAAAGCTGATGGACTTTGTGCTGGAAAAGGAGTTTTTGTTTGTGAAAAAAAAGAAGATGCTATTAATGCAATTGAAAAAATAATGGAAGAAAAAATTTTTGGAGAATCTGGAAATAAAGTTGTAATTGAAGAAAAGCTGGTGGGTGAGGAGGCGTCTTATATTGTAATTACAGATGGCTATAGTTTTAAAGCATTACCAACTTCACAGGATCACAAAAGACTTTTAGATAATGATGAAGGTCCCAATACAGGAGGAATGGGAGCTTATTCTCCAACACCTTTAATAGATGAAGAGCTCAAGAGAAAAATAGAAGAAAAAGTAATAAAACCTGTTTTAAAAACTCTTGAAAAAGAAGGACATCCCTATTTAGGTTTTTTATATGCAGGTCTTATGATAGTGAATAAAGAGCCTCATGTTCTTGAGTTTAATTGCAGACTTGGAGATCCAGAAGCCCAAGTGATTTTACCACGTGTGGAAAATGATTTTCTTGAAATTATAGAAAAAACTTTAGAAGGAAATTTGGAGAAAGTAAAAATAAATGAAAGAAAAGAAGCAGCAGTTTGTGTAGTTATGGCAAGTAAGGGTTATCCTGGAAAATATGAGAAAGGTAAAAAAATAGAAGGACTCGAAAAGGTTGCTCAAATGGAAGATGTTATTGTTTTTCATGCTGGAACAAAAAAAGTAAATAATGAATTTTATACCAGTGGAGGAAGAGTTTTAGGAGTAACAGCATTGGATAAAGATATACCTTCTACTATAGAAAAAGCTTACAAAGCTGTATCTTTGATTCATTTTGAAGGAGTTCACTATAGAAAAGATATAGGGAAAAGAGCTTTTAAATACTTAAAAATCAATTAAAAAATGTTAGGAATTCCAATACTTAATCATCAACAATTAAAATTACTTATTAAGCATAAATATAAAACAAAAACACCTCTTTTTATTTGGGGAACTTTTGGCATTGGTAAATCTTATATTGTTCGTGAAGCAGGAAAAGAATTAGCAGATGAATTAAGATTGGAGTATAGCAATAGTCCAAAAGATATAAATGATGAAACAAAATTTATAGTTTTAACTATACCTCTTCATCAATATGATATTTCAGAATTAAAAGGTATTGGAGTTCCTGATAGAGAAAAAAAAGTTACAGAATTTTTACCAACTAATTTGCTTCCTCAAGCTGGACAAGGAATAATATTTTTCGATGAACTAAATTTAGCTCCATCACTTGTTCAAGCAAATGCTTATCAGCTAATTTTGGATAGACAACTTGGAAATTACAAAGTTCCTGAAGGATATTATGTAATTGGAGCAGGAAATATAATAACAGATAAAGCTCATGTAATGGAAATGGCAATGCCTTTAAAAAACAGATTTACTCATGTTCAACTTAAAATACCTACTTCAGAAGAATGGATTAAAAATTTTGCATTAAAAGTAAATATCGATAAAAGAATTATTAATTTTATTGCATTTAGAGATGATTTATTATATAAATATAATCCTGATTCAGATGAGGAACTCATAGCTGTAGCAACTCCCAGAAGTTGGGAATTTGCAAGCAGAGATATTAAAGATATTGAAGATGAAGAATTACTTGAAATCCTTGTAGGTGGAGCTTGTGGTATAGGTATAGCCAGAGAATTTATTGCCTGGCTTAAACTCTCAAAAAGTTATGATGTAGCCGAAATTTATAAAAAAGAAAAATTAGATAGAATACCAAATGAAGTTTCAGAACTTTATGCATTAATAAATGCTTTAGTAAGTTATTATTTAAAAAATCCATCTAAAGAAAATGCAGTAAAATTATTCAAATTTGCTCAATTATTCAGCCCTGAACACACAATATTAATGCTTAGTCAAGTCTGCCGAGAAGATAAAGAGTTTATAAAAAAAATTAAAGAGGTAGATCTTACGTTATTTAAAGAATTTGCAAAAAAGTATTTAAAATTTCTTATATAAAAATGACAGACTTAACATTTACACTTACTCCAAAAGAAAAAATATCAAAAGCAAAACTTGAATTATATAAAAGATCTCCTTTTTTTAGTTATTTAATTGAGTATCTAAAATTTATTGAAAGAAAAGATATAAAGACTTGTTCTATTGATAATAAAAGAGTTTTTTCATATAATCCTGATTTTATTTCAAAACTTTCAACTGAAGAAGTTTTAACTATCCTATGTCATGAAGTTATGCATTTAGCTTTAGAACATTATAAAAGACAAAGGAATAGAAATAAAATGATACTAACTTCAGAAGGGCAAATTGTTTTTGTTTGGAATATTGCTTGTGATATAGTCATAAATAATATACTTATTAAAAATGGTTTTAAATTTCCAAAAAATTCAATTATTCCATCTGAAGATAGTATTATTATTTTTAAGAAAAAAATAACCTCTATTTCTAAAAAATCAGCAGAAGAAATTTATGATGAGCTTATTGAAGAACTTGATAAAAATTTTGAAAAAATAGAAATAATTGTAAAAGATCCAGATAAATTGGGAGAGAAAGCAGGAGAAAAATTTAAATTAAAAGCATATAAAATTAATGAAGAGATAAAAAACTTTGATGAACACAAATGGGATATAGATAAAGAAAGTAAAGAAAATGAAGAAGATATTGATTGGAAAAAGATATTAGCAGAAGCTTATAATTATGCTAAACAAAGAGGTGAAATACCATTAGGATTGAAAAGGGAATATGAAATTCTTAATAAATCAAAAATAAACTGGAGGATACTTTTACGAAGAGAAATTTCTAAAATAGTTCCAACTGATTTTACTTGGAGTAAACCAAATAAAAAATATATATGGATGGATATATATACTCCAGGTATTCAAAAAGAATCTGTAGAGGTTCTTATAGCTATTGATACAAGTTCTTCTGTAACAAAAAAAGAACTTAGTCAATTTATTTCTGAAATAATTTCAATAGCTAAAAGTTTTGAAAGTATAAAATTAAGAATAATTACACACGATGCAAGAGTTTATGAAGATATACTGATAAAAGATAAGGATTTAAATAAACTAAAAAAGTTAAAAATTAGAGGCGGAGGAGGAACTGATCATCGTCCATTATATAAATATATAAAGGAAAAAAAATATTATAAAAATACAAAATTGTTAATATCTTTTACAGATGGTTATTCGGAATTTCCAAAGAAACCAATTATTCCAACAATTTTTATTTTGGCAGGAAACCATGTAGCAAAATCTCGTATGCCAAAATGGGCAATTGCTGTAATTAGCTGTAATAGAGATTAAATAAAATTAAATGGATATAGAAAAAATAATCAAGACTTTAGAAAATTCAAAAAATATAAAAATAGAAATTGAAAGTGTAGAAAATCTTAACAAAATAACTAATGAATTAAAAAATATAGGAGATGCTTTTAATAAATATGTAAAAATTGAATTCAAAAAATTAAAAGAAATATTATCTCAATTGAGTAAAATTCTTTATGCATATCGTGTTACAACAAGAGGACCTATATATCATCTTCCATTTATTCCTGAAATAGGAACACTTATAAAAGATTTAGAAATATTTATTGATAAAGAAGGAATTTATATTACTACAAAAAAAGTTGAGGAAAAATTTAAAGAAGGCTTAGAATATAGATGGTTTCATTTTTATGAACCAAGAAATATATTTGAAATTTATTATCAAAAATATAGTCAAGAACGTGGATATTCAGATTTAATAGTTTTTTATACTTATTTCATTTCATCTAAATATCCTTATACTATTAAAGAAATTAATGAATTAATAAAATCTATAATGAATATAAAAATATTTAGAAATACTTTAATACCACAATGGATAAAAATTACAGAAAAAGCAGTAAATGAGATCAAAATGAAATTTTTAACTGATGAAATAATAGAAACAATTGTAGAAAATAGTTTAATAGAAGATTAATATTTCAAAAATGGATAAATTTAAAAATATTTTAAATGATCTAAAAATATTTTTAGAAGATATAGAAAAAATAGAAAATGAGGAGAAATTAAAAAAAATTCTTGATGAATTTAATGTTATTGGAAAGATTCTTAATGATTATGTAAAAGATGAGTATATGAAACTCAAAGATATGTTTAAAAAAATAAAAAGAATAGATACTTATTTTAAAAATAAATTTGAAATTAATGAATTAATTTTGGAACTTAGATTAAGAGAACAAAAAGTTATAAAAATATGTGATAAAATATTTGATATAGATAAATTAGTTAAAAATTTAAGATGTTGGGATTATAAACTTACTTTAGAATTTATTAAAGAAAATAATAAAATTTCTTATACTTTAATAATTTTTTATAATTTAGATAAATTTAATATATATATGATAGAGAACTTGTTAAAATCAATAATTAATATAAAAGTATTTAAAGAAGAAATTATTCCTAAATTTTTATATAATACAGAAAAAGTAATAAATTGTATAAAAGAAGATCCAATATTTGAAGAAGTTTTTTTAACTATAATGGAAAACAAATTGAACAAGTTATAATTTTAATTAAGATAAATATTTTTTATAACCGAGTTTTTGGAGTTTTTCATTTTTCTCTGTTATAGTTTTTTTCATTTTTTCTCTATAAATTTTAAGTTTTTCCTTTATTTCTGGATACTTTATAGAAAGTATATGAATCGCAAGAAGTCCTGCATTTTTAGCATTATTTATAGCAACTGTTGCAACAGGAATTCCTGCTGGCATCTGAACAATAGATAAAAGAGAATCAAGTCCATCTAAGGTTTTTGTCTTAATTGGAACACCTATCACAGGAAGAGTAGTTAATGAAGCTATTACCCCTGGAAGATGAGCTGCTCCACCTGCACCTGCAATAATTACTTCAATTTCTCTCTTTTCAGCAGTTTTTGCATATTCTAAAACCTTTTCAGGGGTTCTATGAGCAGAGATAATAGAAATTTCATAAGGAATTTCAAAAGATTCTAAAATTTCTGCAGCCTCTTTCATAATTGGAAGGTCAGAATCACTTCCCATAAGAATTCCTACTTTCATATTTATCTCCTTATCCAATCCATACTGTTTTTTTAAAATAAAAAATTCCCTCTAAATATACATCAGTTCCTGCTCTTTTTCCGACTTTTAATTGATCTTCTAATTGAAAATATTTCAAACAGGTTCCACAGGTATAAATCTCTACTCCCTTTTCCTCCAATTCTTTTATTAAAGGTATAAAATCTTTTTCTATAGTAGTTAACTTTATTCCTGTATTCATAAAAAATATTCTATCAGGTAAAAGATTGTGAACAAGCATAGTTTCAAAATAAGCTTTCATTAAAATTTTACCAAGTTTTTCTTCTTTTCCCATAGTATCAGTAGCAATAATAACGAAAGTGTCTTGCTTTTGTTCAGTCGGAATTTCACAGGAAATTGGCACCTCTTTACTAATATCTCCCACTTTTTCAATTACAATAATATATTCATTTCCATTTTTCTCTACAGAAACAATTTTGTGTTTTTGAGCATTTACAAATTTCTGCACATTTCTAAAAGATACTTCATTATCTACAATAACCTTTATTTTTTCTCCTTGCTTTACGGATTCTAAAGCTTCTTTAGTTTTAATTACTGGCTGAGGACAGGGAAGTCCTTTTGCATTTACTTCTCTCATCTTGATACTCTCTTAAATTTTTTATACTCAATTTATTCCCAAATAACAGGAATTCTAATAAAAAATATTAATAAAATTTTAGAAATTTATTGATAAATTTTAATTAATTTTAATTAATTATTGAAAATTTCTAAAAATTTGTTAAAAAGTAATTTCACATCAAGACATTTTTTCTCTTTGCAAACCTTTGGGAAACAGGGACTGCAGTCTAAATTGAGAGAAATAATTTTGCAATTTTTTCCTATTGGTTTCCATATTACAGGATCCGTGGGTCCGTAAAAAAGAAAAGATTTAATTCCCAAATAGCTTACAAGATGAGAGATACCGCTATCAAGTCCAATAAAACATTTTGCACTTTTTAAAGCTTTAGCTATGAGCAAAGAATCAAGACACTCCCAGTAGTTATTCGTAAAATCCTTTATCCAGCTGTCTGCCTCTCCAATAAAATATATAGTTTTAAATCCCTGTGAGACCAGATATTTTTCAATTTTTTCAAATAGAGAAAAATCCGGAATTTTTTTAAAGGAACCACTACCTGGATGTAAAACCACTTTATTTTTTAAAGGACTTTTAGAACAACTCTTTATAGGTAAAATTAAGGAAAAATTTTTTTCTAAATTAAGTAGATTGAAGTAATAATCAACTATCCATATCCTTTCAGAAGGAAAAGGAGGAAATCCTTCAGATTTGGAAAAGAAAATTTTTAAATCATAGTCTTTTTTCAAAATTTCAGGATAAAGATCACTATAAATTTCATCTACCCATCCAATTTCTTTAGCTATTTTTAAATAATCTGTATTCCCTATAGCTACAATATAGCAGTTTTTTCTTTTTAAGACTTCAAAAATAGGAAAGGTAAGAAGAGTATCTCCTAATCCTCCTCTTCTATAAAAAAGAACTTTTTTCATTTTTAAATTTGGAAATTCCTAAAAACTAAAGTATAATTATTGCGATTTTGTATTTCAAGATAGAGGAAACAATGAAAAAAGTTCCTTTTATAGATTTAAAAAGAAATTATAAGATCTATAAAAAAGAGTTAGAAAAAAAGGTTTTAGAAGTCCTTAAAAGTGGAATTTATTTAAATGGTCCCAAAACTAAGGAATTAGAAGAAGTTTTAGCTAATTATTTAGGTGTTACTTACGCTATAGGGGTTTCTTCTGGAACTGAGGCACTTTTCCTTATTCTAAAAGCTCTTGATCTTCCACAAAATACTTATGTTTTAGTGCCTTCTTTTACTTTCATTGCTACTGCTGAGGTAGTTGTAAGAGTTGGTCTTATTCCTTATTTTGTTGATGTAGAAGAGGAAACTTATAATATTTCTTTAGAAAGCTTAAAAGAAAGTTATGAAAGATTATTAAAAAAAAGAAAAAAGGTTTCTGCAGTAATAGCAGTAAGT
>Ga0190337_1000108_pt1 | contig 14920 bp, 17 predicted proteins | sample 4872041011_MG_FD_161677 | JGI IMG/M metagenome (GOLD analysis project Ga0190337, IMG submission 161677) | Hydrothermal vent sediment bacterial communities from Southern Trench, Guaymas Basin, Mexico - 4872-04-10-11_MG | ecosystem: Environmental > Aquatic > Marine > Hydrothermal vents > Sediment ...
GTTATATATCTTGTCTGCCCCTGCCCGACGGCAGGCGGGGACAAGGCAGGGAGGGCGTTACTTAGAAAGATGAATCTATTTATTACATTTGAGGGAATAGAAGGGGCTGGAAAAACCACGCAGTCAATGCTTTTAGCAGAGTGGTTGAAAAAAAGGGGAAGAGAAGTATGTGTAACTTATGAGCCAGGTCATACTCCCTTGGGTCAAAGAATAAGAGAGATTTTGTTATCAGACCAGTTTTCTTCTTGTGCAGAGGCAGAATTGTTATTATATCTAGCCGATAGGGCTGAACATGTGAAAAAGATGATATTACCTGCCCTTACAGAAAATAAATTTGTGCTTTGTGATAGATATCATGATTCTACTTTGGCATATCAAGGGTATGGTCGGGGGATTAAAATAGAGTTTATCTGGAATTGCTTGTTTTCATTGGGTTTCCCTTTACCGCACTTTACTTTCTTATTAGACTGTCCTGTAGAAATTGGTCTTAAAAGAATTAAAAATAGAACATTGGATCGAATGGAGAAACAAACGTTATTGTTCCATAATCGGGTAAGAGAAGGGTTTTTGAAATTGGCTAAGGCAGACCCCAAACGTATAAAAGTTATTGACGTCACTATGCCTATAAAAGATATTCAAACAGAAATCAGAACATACGTGGCAAGGGAATATGGCATTTAAAGATATTTTAGGTCAAGATAGAGTAATTGGCTGGCTTAAGGTAGCTATAAAACGGAAAAGATTGGCCACCGCTTATCTATTTACTGGTTTAGAAGGAGTAGGCAAGACCACAGTGGCTTTAACGTTTGCTAAGGTGTTAAATTGTCTTGCTCCTGAAGATGAAGATGCTTGTGAAAGATGCCAAAATTGCAGGAAAATTAATGCCAATGTTCATCCCGATATATTATTAATTCAGCCAAAAGGGAAGGGAATTAAAATAGAACAAATAAGGCAACTTCAGGAAGTCCTTTCTTTTAAACCTATGTCTGCTAAGAAAAGAGTGGTGGTTATAGATAAAGTTGAAACTATGGCCCCACCAGCAGCCAACGCCTTTTTGAAAACATTGGAAGAACCTCCCTTAAATACCCTTTTTATCTTAATTGCTCAGGATAAATATCAACTTTTACCTACTATAGTTTCTCGGTGCCAAATTGTGCCGTTTCAGCCATTGTCTTTAAAAATTATTAAAGAAATGTTGGAGAAAAAAGGTGTTCATAGCACAAATGCTTCATTTTTTGCCCTTTTATCAGAAGGGAGTTTAGGCAGGGCTCAAGCTCTTTTAAAAAAAGAAATAGATGTAAATTTGCTTATTGCCTGGTTGAAAGAGCCAAAAATATGCAATTGGTTAAAACTAATTGCTTCCTTAGATATTAACTTAAAAACTCCTGAAGATACATTGAATTTATTAGATTTTTATCAAGGAATATGGCGAGATATATTGTTAGTTAAAAATAACTGTAAGGCATTTTTGATAAATAAAAACATCCTTAAAGAGTATGAAAAAATGGCATCTACCTTTACAAACCAAGATATTGGGCATATCCTTACAAGGATAGAGGAAGCCAAGAAATTGGTAAAACAGAATGTTCAAAAAAAACTTATTTTAGAACATCTTCTATTGAGGGAGAGAATGTTTGATGAAAGTCATTGGAGTGAGATTTAGAGGAGATAATCGTCTCTATAAATTTAAATCAAACAGTGAGAAAATAAAAAGGGGCGATTATGTAATTGTTGATGTAGAAAAAAAAGAATGTATAGGGCAGGTAGTGGAATTGATGGAAATAACTGATAGTATTTCTCTTCCTCCTATTAAAAGAAAGGCAACAAAGGAGGATATGGCTAGAGATATTAAAAATATGGAGCTGGAAAAGACAGCCTTTGAATTTTGTAAAGAGCGAATTTTAGCACACAAGTTAGATATGAAACTAATTCGGGTGGAATGTCTTTTTGATAAAAGTAAGCTTATTTTTTATTATACTGCTGAAGGCCGAGTAGATTTTAGAGAATTATTGAAAGATTTAGTCAAGAGGTTTCGGATGCGTATTGAATTGCGTCAGGTTGGAGTAAGAAATGAGACTCAGATGGTAGGTGGAATAGGGCCTTGTGGGCGAGAATTATGTTGCACTCTTTTTTTAGATAATTTTGCTCCTGTTTCTGTAAAAATGGCTAAAGAGCAATATATTTCCCTTAATCCAGAAAAGATTTCTGGCCTTTGTGGCAGATTGATGTGTTGTCTAGCTTATGAATTCCCTGTTTATCAGCGTTTTAAAGAGGGATTTCCTGCTAGTGGAGAAACTATTAAAATAGGAGATTTGGAGGGAAAAATTATAAGGTATAGTCTTCCTCGTCACTCTCTATTTATAGAAACCAAGGAAGGGCAAGAGATAGAACTTCCTCTTGAGAAGATTCAGGGTAAAAAATGAAACGGTTTTATATTACTACCCCTATTTATTATGTGAATGCCAAACCTCATCTAGGTCATGCTTATACTACTATTGTGGCTGATACCATTAACCGTTTTTACAGACTGATGGATTATGAAACCTTTTTTCTCACAGGCACTGATGAACATGGAGATAAAATTGTGCAAGCCGCTCAAAATATGGGTAAAACCCCTCAAGAATATGTAAATATCATAAGTCAATGCTTTCGTGAAACTTGGGAGAAATTGGACATTCAATATGACAAGTTTATTCGCACTACTTATGAATATCATAAAAAACTAGTTCAGGATGTGCTTCAAAGGCTTTATGAAAAAGGCGAAATTTACCTCAGTGAATATGAGGGAAAATATTGTTTTGGATGTGAGCGGTTTTTAAAAGAAAAAGAATTAGTAGATGGCAAGTGTCCTGACCACCATACAGAACCTGTTTTGTTAAAAGAAGCAAATTACTTTTTCCGGATGAGTAAATATCAATCATGGTTGATTGATTACATTCACACTCACCCCGATTTTATTCAACCAGAGAGATATCGCAATGAAGTTCTCAGTTTCTTAAATGAGCCTTTAGAGGATTTATGTATTTCTAGACCTAAAAAACGCCTTCGTTGGGGAATTACTTTACCATTTGACCCCGAGTTTGTCACCTATGTTTGGTTTGATGCTTTACTCAATTATCTCTCTGCCCTTCAATTCCCGGAGGGAGAATTGTTTAAAAAATTTTGGCCAGTGGCCAATCATATTATTGCTAAGGATATTTTAAAACCTCATGGGATTTATTGGCCAATAATGCTACATGCTATTGGGCTTGAACCATATCAAACTCTGCATGTTCATGGGTATTGGAATGTCAGAGAGCAAAAGATGTCCAAGTCTCTGGGTAATGTGATTTCTCCTTTAGAAATGAGCCAAAAATATGGTCGTGATGCCTTTCGCTATTTTTTATTAAAAGAAATGAACTTTGGCCTGGATGCCAATTTTAGTGAAACTTCCTTAGTAGAGCGTTTTAATGCTGACCTGGCTAATGACTTGGGAAATTTATTCTCACGCAGTTTGACCATGGTGCACAAATATAATGAGGGGCTTGTTCCAGAACCAAAGGCAGAGACCCAGGCAGAACTGGCGATTAAAAAACAGGCAAAAACTACAAGCGAGACCTATGTTCAGGAAATGAAAGCCTTTGCCTTTTATAAAGCCCTAGCGGGTATTTGGGAATTTATAAATGTTTTAAATAAATATATTGATACCTCTGCCCCCTGGAGTTTAGCCAAAACAGGAAACAAAGAAAGGTTAAACTCCGTGCTTTATACCTTAATAGAGGGTTTACGCTTAATTTCCTTTTTATTAAGACCTATTATGCCTGATGCCAGCCAAAAAATGATTGATTTGTTGAATTTTAAAGAGGAATTGCCTTGGGACGAAGCTGTTAAGTGGGGACAAATTAAACCTGGTATAAAACTTCAAAAGCCCATTTCTTTATTTCCAAGGAGGAAGATTTTAGAAAGGAAAGCTGTTATGCAAGCAAAGAAAAAAGAGCAAATCACCATAGAGGAATTTTCTCGTTTGGATATTCGAGTGGGACAAATTTTGGAAGCAGAGAAAATGGCAGATACAAAAAAATTGCTTAAATTAAAAATAGACTTAGGCAATGAGGAAAGAACTGTAGTGGCTGGAATTGCTGAGCATTATGAAACACACGAGATTATTGGGAAAAAGGTCTTAGTTTTAACCAATTTAAAGCCTGTGAAACTACGAGGTGTAACTTCAGAAGGCATGATTCTGGCTGCTTCAGATGGCGAGAAGATGGTTTTGACAGCAGTGGACGGAGATATCAAATCTGGGGCAAAAGTGAGATAGCTTTTTTAAAATCAATCTTATAACCTGCTTATCGGCCTCCAAATCCGTAATAACTTTAAAAGAAAACCTGCAAGACTTTGATTTTTGACCAAACTCACCTGCCATTATGCCTCTTTTTTCAAATGTGGAGAGCAAACCCTGATTTTTCTCAGTGATTTGTTAGGTTTTCTTTCAAAACTGAATTTACGCCACAATTGTTGGATAGAGTTGTTCTTCCCCAATTTTGATCCAATTTGGCCATTTATAAATGACTCCAATCTGATATTGATAAAGGAAAACATTTTTATAATTAGACCCCAGTAGTAACCGATCTAATTTGTTAAAAGTGTTTAGTTTCACAATCAAATCCACCGGCATCGCCTGTGACAGCCTGACACCACTAACAACGATAAGCCATAGCTCATCAACATGCCTTTTCAAATAGTCTTTAGCCCTGTCAATCTTTGGTTTCACGGTATTTATCAACTCTCGCTCTGACAAGCCAATAAATGAAGCATTGTGATTCCATTCCCAGGTAATGTAACAGCTTACTTTTTCAAGACAGAATTTTTTTAGGTATTTATTTAATAGTGGATAGTTGATCCCAGGAGATATTTTTTGCTGACTAGTCTTGAACATTTCGAGGGATAATTGGATAAGTTCGTCTATGAATGATTTTTGCTCGGAATTTCGAGGGATTTCCATATTCTTAAATGAGAGCAAACCTTTCATGTTTTTCAATTCTTCGTATTTTTCAACCTCTGTCATAATCTTCTTTTGAAGTGAGGCCCAAGCCTCTTCAACCAAGCGACGTGGCCGCCCTTTTTCACCCTTCAGATCTGAATGAAATTCTGTTATCTCGATGCCAATTTCTAATTGATGAATATTTACAATAAAGTCAGGCGATTCCGAATCCTGTATGTTTTCTGGAGTTTCATTCAAGAGTTTAAAAAATTCTTTAAGATAATAGCGTTCAAATTCCTTCTTATCATTCATAGCTTATTTGCAGACCTAACCATAAATTCAGCGGCGGCATGTAACGCCGTCCGCTGGAGGGATTTGTTAGAGAAAATTTGTTTTAAACTTAATTATCACATTTTACCTTTACTGAATGAATACCAGATCGTCTTGGCCAAACAAATTTTTCAAGAATTTCTTTTTTGCCAAGTTCTTTAGCTTTTGCTTCAATAATATCTAATAATGCATTTGCTTTTCTATATTTTTTCATATATTCTTGATCCGAAAGACATTCTCTATGAATATCAATGTCGCCATATTCAAGTATAAACTTTGAAATGTAAAAATTTAACAGTTCTTCTGAAGAGATCTTTTTTTCTTTTTCATTTAATTCTTTTTCTTTCTCTTTTAAAATTTTTTCAAGATTTTCAAGTCTATTTTTTTCATCTTCAAGTCGTTGTTTGAGAATTTCGAGTTTTATTTTTTCTTTAATTATTCGCTGCTCAAATCTCAATAAATTTTCTCTTTTCTGATCTAAATACTTCCATGTGCCTCCTAAAGCTAATATCACGATAACAAAACTAATTATACTTTGCCGGACATCTTCTCGTGTTATACTCATTTTTTCTAATGTGAGAGTTCAGGGGCCGACAAGACCGCAAGCCGAAGGTGCAGCGGGATTAGCAGTCCCCTGCAGCGACTTGTTAGCCGAAATATTCATCCTTTATCTTTTTGACCTCTTGCTCTAATACAGGCATATCAATTGTTACTATTTCCCACACAATATCAATATTTACACCAAAATACCCATGGATAAGCCTGTCACGTGTCCCTGCAATCATTTTCCAAGGAATGTTCGGATACTTGTCTTTTAAATCTGATGATATTTTCTTACTGGCCTCTCCAATGATTTCGATATTTCTTATTACTGCATCTTGAGTTTTGTAGTCCTTAAGAAATTCATCAAATGAAAGGCCTGATATATATTTCTTGATTTTTTCGAGGCAAATTAAGATATCCTCAATAAAATCTATGTCAGAGTGTTTAGACATAGATAACATCCTTTTCAATATCTGAAGAAACAGATTTTACGCGAATATTCTTAATACCTTCTTTCGTAAGCACATCGACTTTTCTCCCTAACAGGCTCTCTATATGTTCAACAAAACCAATAAATTTGAGGCCAATCGGCTTATTAAACTCAACGACAATATCAATATCACTTCCTGGGCCTTCTTCATGTCGTGCGACAGAACCAAAAATACCTATCCTTTTGACACCAAATTCCTTGGACAGAAAAGGATAATGTTCTCTTATTTTTTTAATAATTTCAGCTTGATGACTCATAACAAATTCCTATTCTTAACGGCTAACGACTAAATTCAGCGGCCCGCCGTAAGGCGGGTCCGCTGGAATGATTTGTTAGAAAATTAAACTTGCATTTCTTTTATTTCAAAAGGTAATTTTACTATAGTCAAGGCCTTTAATGCTATCTTTTTGCTTGCATTATCTATATCTATCCCAATAACATTCCCTTTTTCATCAAAATCTATTACTACACCTTCTGATATTTCCTGGCTGCTTACACTTGGCTTTTCTGATAAATCTATATACAAAGAATCTGTATCTGGATAATATTTCAATTTCATTCTTTAAACCTCCTGTCTGGAAATGGATTATGAAGAGTTATTTTATCCTCTAATGTTACTACTCTAAACACTTTGTTGTCAAATTCTTCCACAATACCCCAAAATCTCCATCTATTTTCTTCTTGTTTTTCAACTTTTATGGGATTTTCTATCACTTTTATACACCATTCCTTTTTAATATAAGGTCTTTTTCTTAAAACTTCATTTTCAAAATATTTGCTAAATTTATATTTTTTCATTTCTAACGACCAAGCTCACCTGCCGCTATGGAGCGCCTGTCTGCCCCTGCCCGCCGTCAGGCAGGCCAGCGGAATACTTGTCTGCCACTGGGCAGAGCGGTCAGGTGCAGCGTTTTGTTAGCTGCTTGCCTAAATTTAACACATTTAGAACTTGCGTCCAATGCTTTTAGCTTTGTCAAATAACTTTTGAGCAATTTTTGGGTTTTTCTTAGTACCAGGTTTGACCACCTTACCAATAATTTTGTAGCCCCCATAATGTAATACCTTGCGGACAGCTCTAATGGCCCCACGACTCTCGGCAGCAATAAAATTGAATGGCCAGGGAGTAGTACAGGCAGTGATAATAGCCGCTGGCTTTCCTTTGTGTCGAGGAATTGGGAAACCATTGGCTTTTTCACCCATAAATACAGGCACATTTCTGTCGAATAAAAGCTTGAGTTGTGAACTCATGTTTCCCCAATGGGTCGGCGTGCCTACTATCAGACCGCCAGCATCCTTAATCTTCCGTCCAATGATATGGGCATCGTCCTCCGTCTGGACACATTCACCATCTGGCCTGCACTTCATACACGCTATGCAAGGTTTCATTTTGAGATCATATACATCGATCCATTCTACTTCATGGTTTTTGTTGATGCCTTCGACAACCGCTTTTAAAAGTGTAGCCACGGTGCCTTTCTTCCGAGGACTACCATTAAGAATCAGTATCTTCATTTTTGAACGCTCCTTTTTCTAAATTCTTACAGCTAACGACATAGGGTCACTTGCCGCTCAGACGCAAGCCCAAAGGGCGCAGCGGATGGCGGTCTGGTGCACTGCCTTGTTAGCCCTTCAATAATTTTTTATAAATAACTTTCCATTTGGTTGGGACCGAATCAAAATCAATTAATCTAATTAATTCTTTAAATTTTTCTTTACACCGCTTATATGATTTTATCCTCCTTCCCACAACTGTTTTGGTTTCTGGAAGTGTAAGCATTATAGAGACCTCTTTTGGTGTGAATGACTTTATCATTTGAACATAATACGGATAGGCGCCATGTGAGGTTCCATATTGATTTCCAACAGCACAAGTAACTACAGTGGTAACAAATTCATCTTTTACAGAATTTGGAATTGTTCCTTGCTTAGTTAAAGAAAGAAGTCTTTCTGCAAAAGGAGGTTCATTATAAAAATTATCAAATGCTTGATGAACACTTAATAGCTGCCTACATGCGGAAGAAATCAATGCATGTCTCTCTGTATCACTCAGTAAATCTAGTAAGCCTAGCTTTTCAAAGAAAGTTTGTGATGCTTTATGACGTTTTTCGTCTCCTTTAGCAAGATATTCTGAATGTCTATCAATAAGGTTAGATTTTAAACGAGGGGTAAATTTCTCAACAAATGCCTTAGATATTGATAATGCATTTAATCTAGCCTCTTCAGAAGAAGCAGGATCAGCAAAAATTCCATGTAAAGTCCCAATAAGCATTTCCAGCTGAGCTTCATGAGTTCTTGATAACCTGTCAATCCATTCTTCCTTTTGAGCTTTTGTAAACCTAGAACCTTTTATAGCATTTATGAATTGCTGAATATCAACACCTACCGGGTTAAAATCATGTCCAAGTGCATATTTGGCACATCTATTAACAAAAGCAATAAACTCATTATCATCTATTGTTCCTACCGATGGATGCGCCGCTGAGAAATTATTTCTTATGTCCCTACATTGATCTAGGAAAAAATAACCATCTTCAGTTATTAGATTTAATTCTAAACATAGGCTAAGAAGTTCAGCATCTTTTAAGTCCAACAATGTAGACTCGTCAAATTGTTTGCCCTTTATTTGGGATACTACATTCAGTCCAAATTTCCTTACCTTTTCACGCAATTCTAATATTGATAAATTCCAGATGTAATTTATCGCTGCATCAAAAAGACCTGATGCAACAGCAATACACATCCTTACAAGTCCTTCAGACCGTAATTGTGGTGGTATTCTTTTTAAGATTCTAGGTAGATTTTTCCATGCATAACTAATTTCCTCATCTGTTGTTATGACTGTCCTGGGTACACCCAAAGCTTTAGTAAGAGCAGCTAACGCCGGTGTTGTATCTTCGATTACTGTAGGCAATTTTACATCAGACATATTCTATCCCCTTGGGCTAACGCTCCGCATAACCGGCTGGCAATGGAGCGCAGCGGAATTTCCAGTCCGAGTTAATGCGGTTGTTAGGTGCTGGAGTCATACTTGGCTTTTACAATTTTTTGACATAATTTTCTATCCGTTTATTTCTTGAGTTAATAAAGTTAATAACTCCTTTTTTATACAAAAGATACTGGTTGACATCGGAAAATGTCGGACGAATTCTGAAGCCATCAAAAGGTAAATAAAACTTAATCTTATAGTTTTCATCAACCAAATCATCCAACAAGAAAAAATGGACATAGCCCATAAAATTATCAAATAAATCGAAAAACTTTTCATATCTCAATAAAGTCTCATAAAGCGGACTCTTATATCCCGAGTAAAAGAGACGGATACATTCCAAGGTTAAGTCAAACCTATCATCAATTAAACTATTTACTCCACGTGCTTGATTGATTGTATGCTTCCCATCAATCCTGTTATTTGGAAAAATAATATAAGCCCCAATCGTAGAACCTGCATCAAAAAGTTCATTTACTTCTTTTGGAATTTGTTCAGTAAGCCACTGCTTCCGCTTATGATTTTTATATGAGTGTGTTATGGCATCGCTGCCCAAAAAGAATTCTCCAAGCTTTGACTTGTGATATAAATAAGCGCCATTTTTATTATCATGCAATCCAAAAAAAGTACCATTGGGCAATGGCTTGCTCCACAAAACCTTATGGTATTTACGGAGTGTTGGACTGGTGCTGTCAGGGTCACCGCCATTTGAATCAGAGTGAAAGTTAAAAGTAGTGTCAATTATCATTTTTGGTTTTATTTTAAGCTGATATTTCTTGCCTTAATACTTTTTGCACATAACGATTGCCTTCAGCGGCGGCTATACGCCGTCCGCTGGAAGGCTTTGTTAGCTATTCTAATCCTAATTCTTTTTTCGCCTCTTTTAAATCAACCGTAGGAGCATTTGCTTCCTCCTGCTTTGCTTTTCTGAGCTCCTTCAAATCTTCATAATTTTCTAATTCTTCTTGTATTTTTATAAACTCCTCATAGGTTAAAACCACAAATTCTTTCTTTCCATCCTTTTCTAGTATCTTAGGTCTTATTGTGATCATCTTCCTCTCCTTATTTATACGCTTCTTTTCTATGCCTTATTCTATATATTATTATCTTCTCATCCTCTATTTCAAACAATACTCTATAGTCACCTACTCTCAAGCGATACTCTGGAGAGTAGTTAGTCAAATGCTTCACATCTCCTTTCAAACCGTCAGATAAATTTTCTATTGCTTCAAATATTCGCTTAAGGTGATCTTTAGGAATTCTTTTGCCATCTTTTAAGGCTCTGGGTTTAAAGGTAATAATATATCTTTGCATTTTGTTTCAGCTAACTATATATTCTACTCCCTAAAAGCCACATTACCATCCCTCATAATTCCTGTCAACAAAAACTTTTAATTAATCTATCTTTTTCTTTCTTAAGCAGTATAATATTTTATATATTTAAAATAAATGTGCGTTAGAAAGAATTTGATAATTTTTAGATAGCCTAAAGATAAAAAGTTTAGGTATACTAAATGCAAAATAAACCAAATTAGACTCTTAGATCAAGTCCGTAATGTCCTGAGGCTAAAGCATTACAGCTACTGCACAGAAGAGGAGGTAAGTCAATTTCTCACCTGGCTAGCAGCAAAAAAGAAGGTAGCCGTCAGGTTGGAATTTTATCCAAAATCGATCGCGGATTTTGGGTCGGCAGACAAGCTTGTATCAGCAAGTAAATTATGTTAAAAAATTTTTATGGAAGAGTTATCTATATTTTCTGTCCCTCAACCTCACATTTACACTGTAAGTGAGTTAACAGAGGACATCAGACAGATATTGGAGGAAGAATTCCCTTTTATCTGGGTAGAAGGAGAGGTCTCAAATGCTCGTCGGCCCCTTTCAGGACATCTTTATTTCACTCTAAAAGATGAGAAGGCGCAGATTTTATGTATTTTATTTAAAAATCAAAGAAAATTAGTAAAGTTTGAACCACAAGATGGCTTAAAAGTAATATGTCAAGGACGGATTACAGTTTATCCTCCTCATGGAAATTATCGTTTGATTGTTGAATACTTAGAGCCAAAAGGTTATGGTGCCCTCCAGTTGGCCTTTGAACAGTTAAAGAAAAAATTGGCCCAAGAGGGCCTTTTTGATACCGAAATCAAAAAAGCCTTGCCTTTTTTCCCGCAGAGGATTGCGGTGGTAACTTCACCTGTAGGAGCAGCTATTCGTGACTTTTTGAGAGTACTAATTAAGAAATTTCCCAATGTCCATGTTCGTATTTATCCAGTGAGGGTTCAAGGAGAAGGAGCTGCTCAGGAAATTGCCCAAGCTATTTATGATTTAAATCATTTACATTGGGCAGAGATAATCGTGCTTACCCGCGGAGGTGGTTCTTTAGAAGACTTGTGGGCCTTTAACGAAGAGGTAGTAGCTAGGGCAATACATGCTTCAGAAATTCCTGTAGTTTCTGCTGTTGGGCATGAAGTAGATTTTACTATTGCTGATATGGTGGCTGATTTGCGTGCTCCAACCCCTACGGCAGCCGCAGAAATGATTATCCAAAAAAAAGAGGATTTAGAAAACTTTTTACAAGAGGCTACTAAGCGGTTCCACCGCGGACTTGAGAAACTGCTTGAGACCGCCAAACTGCATTTGAATCATCTGATAAAACGATTGGGCACTCCACGCCAAGAACTTATTACTCACCGTCTTCGTTTGGATGACCTTTCTTTAGCCCTTTTGCGGACAATCAAACATAGAATAGAGAGGGAACAAACGGCAGTGCAAAATCTGGGGGAAAGGCTCTTGTTATCCCATCCTAAACGTCAAATACAAAGTTATCGTGATACCTTCCAGCAGAGAAAAACCGAATTGATGGTGCATTTTACTCACTTACAGCAAAAACATTCTCAACACCTCCAGGAAATCAGACAAAGATTGAATGCCTTAAGTCCTTTAAATGTATTAAAAAGAGGCTATGCCCTGGCCTTTACTTGGCCAGAAGGCAAGTTGATTAAATCCATTAACCAAGTGGAGGTAGGCAAAAATATGGTTGTTAAGGTAGTAAATGGCGAAATAAAAGCAAAGGTGGAGGAAAAAGATGAATCTACCATTTGAGGATGCCATAAAACGGTTAGAAACTATTGTGCATAAGCTAGAAGCTGGAGAAACTCCTTTGGAAGAATCCTTAAAACTGTTTGAAGAAGGAATGGGTCTTATTCGGTATTGCCAACAAAAATTAGATGAGGTAGAAAAGAAAGTAGAATTACTTATCAAGAATGAGCAGGGAGAGTTTGAGACTAAACCTTTCCCAGTGGATTCAAATCACCCAGGTAATTAGGCATAATTATGACCTTTGACTTAAATGCTTATCTAAAAGAAAGAAAACTTTTAGTAGAGGAAGCCTTAGAACATTATCTTCCTCCCCAAAAAGGGTTTTATAATCCGATTGTAGAGGCCATGAGATATAGTTTGTTTGCAGGTGGGAAGAGGTTGCGTCCTATTTTGTGTTTGGCAGCTACAGAGATAGTAGGAGGTAAAAAAGAAACAGCTTTACCGGTGGCTTGTGCTTTAGAGATGATTCATACTTATTCTTTAATTCATGATGACTTGCCTGCTATGGATAATGACGACTTCCGCCGGGGTAAACCTACCAATCACAGGGTATTTGGTGAAGCTATGGCCATTTTAGCTGGGGATGGTCTTTTGACAGAGGCATTTTATCTATTGACTTATCCTGATTTATTAGAAAAGATACCCCCTGCCCAATTGGTTTGGATTAGCCATCTTATCGCTCAGGCTGCTGGATTTAGGGGAATGGTAAGCGGTCAAGTAATGGATTTAGAGGCCACAGGGAAGGAGATAGGTTTGGAGGAGTTAAAGGCTATACATGACCATAAGACAGGAGCCTTGATTCGAGTAGCCGTAGAGAGTGGAGCTATTATAGGTGGTGGGAATAAAACTGAGGTGGAAGCTTTGAAGGAATACGGGACTCAAATTGGTTTGGCATTTCAAATTGTAGATGATGTTTTAGATATAGAAGGAAACCCTGAGGATATGGGTAAGAATATAGGAAGCGATGAGCCTCAACAAAAGGCTACTTATCCCAAATTAGTAGGTCTCAATGAGGCCAAAGAAATGGCTCAAACTTGTATTAAAAGAGGAATTCATGCCTTGAAACCATTTGGTGAAAGGGCAATGCCCTTAAAGGCTTTAGCACAATACATTATAGAAAGGAGAGGTTAAATTGGGTATTTTAGATAAAGTTCAGACCCCTAAAGATTTGAAATCACTTTCTTTAAATGAATTAGAAACCTTAGCCCAGGAAATTCGGGAAACCATTATTCAAACAGTGGCTAAGACTGGAGGGCACTTAGCTCCAAGTTTAGGGACAGTGGAGCTTACTTTAGCCCTCCATTATGTGTTTGATACTCCTAGAGACAAGATTATATGGGATGTAGGTCATCAAACATATGCCCATAAACTCGTCACAGGCCGTAAGCACTTATTTTCTACTTTGCGAGAATATAGGGGATTAAGTGGTTTCCCTCATCGAGGCGAAAGTGTTTATGATAGTTTTGGCACAGGTCACGCTAGTACTTCTATTTCTGCTGCTTTAGGTATGGCTATTAGCCGGGATTTAAAAGGAGAAAAGCATAAAGTTATTGCGGTAATAGGTGACGGTGCTATGACTGGGGGATTGGCTTTTGAGGCCTTAAACCATGCGGGAGAGTTAGATAAAGATTTGATTGTAGTCTTGAATGATAATAAAATGTCTATTTCTCATAATGTGGGAGCCCTTTCTCACTTTTTGAGTCGTAAATTTACCAGTCGTGCTTTTAGACAATTTAAAAAAGGAGTGGAGCGTTTTCTTTCTTCCTTACCAGCAGGTGAGAACTTAGTTCAGTTAGCTAAAAGGAGTGAGGATTCTTTTATGAGTTTATTTACCCCAGGGATGCTTTTTCTTTCTTTACATTTTGATTACCTGGGACCTATTAATGGGCACAATCTTAACAAATTGATTAAGGCCTTTGAACATATCAAAGAGATGGAAGGTCCTATCTTGGTTCATGTGTTGACTACCAAGGGCAAGGGCTATGAACCTGCTGAGAAAGATCCCACTAATTATCACGGAGTAGGTAAGTTGTATCTTAGGGAAAATTCAGGTAAGGTTAATCATTTTTCCACTGAAAAGGGTATAACTTATACCCAGGTTTTTGCTGAGACTTTGGTAGAATTAGCCAATAAAGATAAGCGAATTGTGGGTATCACTGCAGCCATGCCAGAAGGTACGGGATTGGCCCTCTTACAGAAACACTTTCCAGAAAGGTTTTTTGATGTGGGGATTGCTGAAGAACATGCGGTGACCTTAGCTGCAGGTATGGCTACGCAAGGATTAAGGCCAGTGGTGGCTGTTTATTCCACTTTTTTGCAACGCGCCTATGATCAAATTATTCATGATGTCTGTTTACAAAGATTGCCTGTAGTATTTGCCATAGACAGAGGTGGCATTGTAGGTGAAGATGGCCCTACCCATCATGGTGTATTTGATTTATCTTTTTTACGTGTTATTCCCCACTTAGTTCTTATGTCTCCCAAAGATGAAAATGAATTACGGCATATGTTAAAA
>Ga0190337_1000109_pt1 | contig 14873 bp, 9 predicted proteins | sample 4872041011_MG_FD_161677 | JGI IMG/M metagenome (GOLD analysis project Ga0190337, IMG submission 161677) | Hydrothermal vent sediment bacterial communities from Southern Trench, Guaymas Basin, Mexico - 4872-04-10-11_MG | ecosystem: Environmental > Aquatic > Marine > Hydrothermal vents > Sediment ...
AGCGATTATGAAGGCCTATTCTGGTTACGGTGTACAAGTAAACTTCGAAATAGAGAAGATCGATATCTCCGAACTGCTTGGTCGACGCCGATATATATATAACTTATCGGGCGGCTACTGGTACTACCCTTCCAGCGCATCCGTAACTTACGCTCGGCTAAAACTGAACTTGACGAATGCTGGTTTTTACGGCTGGGAAAGCCCGGTAATGGCGGGCCTTTTTTTAACACTACAACAAAAACCCGTAGCGGTAAACCCCACGGAAAATACAACGACCATTAGATTAAATGTTCGAGTAGACTCGGGCGAACCCTACCCTTACTTATTAACTAAGGGATGGATAGAGATTTATTATCCTGAGCAGGAGTCAGGAAGGTGGACAGGAGCTTGGAAAAAAGCCGAGATTCTCGACGTGTACTACGAAGGAATAGGTAACTATACTATAAAAATAACGCCAGCAGTAAATGTACTTTCAGATCCGCTTACGGGGCAAGAATACGCCCCACTCCTAGTAGTTGTATCAGATCATAGAGGAATACTCGTTGAAGCGTTAACGTATAATAGAATAGTATTTAAGATAAAAAAGAACACGCCTGATACACTCATTTATTATACTGAGCAAGGCCAACAAAAAAGCATAAACAGACCTTCACAAACTCCGCACGAAATCTATACCATAGACTTCAGCTCAGACCTTCGACTATTTTGGCTAGACATGGAACTCTACAAAGATCCAACTCTGAAAATACCTCCGCTTCCATTTATGCCTATAAAACAATTAAGGGTAAATGTGTCCCATGATGGAACAGTTACCACGTTGCGGGAAAGGCCTCTCCAAGTAGAGAATTGGACCAAAGTTAAATGGTACGATAGGGAGGTTTGGGTACCTCACGAAATGCCTGACCCGACTACCGATATAAGACCCTACATAAGATTGGACGACAGGTACTTCGCCACACGCTTTGTTTTTCAAGTACCATTTCCACGCCTGGACATAAAAGAACAATGGGTAGTTATATGGTGGAATGATAGCTTAGACGCTTTACCTAAGATATGGGGAACTAATATAAAATACCTCAATGATCCAAGCCAAAATCTAAACGACATAATTGTTAACTCAAATCCCGGATTAAGAATAGAGCTAATAGGCCTAGGCCACACAAGCATGAGGGGATACGTAGACTATGGGGGCGTAGCCGCGCTTGACCTAAGAAGCCTTTCAGACGAAGCCTTTGGACCCTGGAACATACACTCCTTCGGCGATGTTTACTGTGAAGGGGATCAAGGGTTAGGACGCTTTAGACCATATGGCGAGTGGAATGTTCTCACGCATTACCTAGGAAAATACAGCTGGATGCAAGCCCCAATAAGAATTCTCGCCATTCTTGATACGAGCTCTGTAGCTTCAGTCTACGACTGCGATATTTATTACAGAAATCCCACGACCGGATACTACTCGACACTCGCTATTCTACAAGTAATTAACGGTTCACGTTATGTTCCCCTAATAATGCATATACATTGGCAGGCTAATTATTTTGACTATAACTACTGGCTTTACAGCATGATGGGAGGTGGCGACCCTGAGAAATTCGCATACATGACGGGATGGAAGGCAGGCTCTTTTGAAAGTGGCACTGTAAGAGAGAGATACTATAGCGATCCGTGTCCTTCAGATTGGGGGGACTGTTCGAACTGCTACCACGCAGGATACGTAGCGCCGGGCCTCTGGGCGGCTCACTGGAATCAGTTGATGGGGCGTGGCGTTATAGGAAACGAGAATTTCGTCGAGCTGCTTGAATGGTCCTATAATAATGGCTACATTCCAGCCTTCTATGTAACCAGGTGTGACGGGCCAACGGACATACAGAACTCCTTAGAAGTTAAGTTCGCAAATGGCGACGTGAATATATACGCCGACCAAGTGAACCCCCTGTTAGACTACTGGCTTGTTATGTACATGTTTGACCCGCCTAGTTTAGATGAGGGTTGGAAAGGCCTATTTATCTACGCACCTATGTTTTGGAAAAAATATGCGCCTGAAATAATTAGTCCGTAATCTTTCAAACCATTTTATTAAATTTGATAGAGAGGCTTGTACTTTAACATTAATTTATCGAAATAATAAAGTATAGTTTTGACTTTCACTTCTAGAATATTCTATTTCGCGAAGAATATTTAATTGTGTTTCAACCTCACAGGTAAAGATAAGTTTAGCTTATAGGGAATTCAAGTAACATGTATATGGTTTAGTTCCTCATTCAAAGATATATTAATAATTATATTAATAATAATGTTATTTAATCAAATCATATGATGGTGTAGTAATGGTGATTCTGGCCTTACAGATCAATCCCTTTATCTTTCTAATTGTAGTTATTGTTGGAGTGATCATACTTTTAATCACTATTGCTATACTTTTAGCGAAGATTTCTGGCGCATCGTCAAGGACAGGGATCTCTCAAGACGAATATGCGGCTATTGGTAAGGATCGAGAGCCTGTTGCGAAACCCGAGTTACCGGAAAAGCCTCCTAGCACAAATGTTCCTAAGAAAAAGCTGGAGCCTGTAGTCACGGTTCAGCTTAGAGGTAATAATCTGAACAGCATATGTGATGGATTTGGAATAAGTGAAATAGCAATTATGAGCAAGGAGGGGCTTATAGTGGAAAGCTTTCCAAAGTCTTCGGCGAAACGTCTTTCCTCCTTATTTGCAATTGTAGGAGATATTCGCTCTCTCTTATCAGCTGTTAAAAATATGTATATAAATATTGAAGACTCGATGATTTTTATAACTTCAATTGATGCAGGCACTGAAAAGTTTTATGTCATAGCTAAAGTTAAAAACGAGGATATTGTTGTCGCTGCTGAAGTATTTAAGCAACTTCTAAGCCTATACCTATCAAAGAGGATAACAGAAATTAAGGAAATAACAGTTAATTAAATGCTAACGATAGCCTTCAGAGGATAGAACATCTTTAATTCTCTCGACAAACTTATCTATAACTAAGTATATTAGTCCCAAATTAGGGTCTTTTACCGTTTTTACGACAAGTAATGCTTCGTTTAGTGTTCTTATTATGAGATGGCTGGAATCTCCTAGCTTTATATCCATATGAATAAACCCGGATATGTCGAGAAGGTTTAGTGCGGAGTATAGAGCTCCAACTAAAGCCGTAGCGCCGGCAGAGAAGGGGTTTACTTCTTCCTCGTCTATCATCGAATGGAATAGAGGTAAACCATCGGCACTTATAACAAGAGCTGATTCAATCTCGCCTCTGCTAATTTTGATTAGCCTATCTAGCAAATTTTTACCGCTCACCTGCTGCCTTACTGTTTCTTCGTCGAAAATTAGGGTATCAGCCGCATGATATGTCTCCTGCTTTCTGTTAAAAATTACCTTCTCAGGTAATTCTACCATTAAATTTGACGTCTTTTCTATTTCCGAGAACGAATTTTCTTTATTAGCAGTTTCATTTATTAAATCTTCCTTAAAGCGGTAACGTTTAAGCGTTCGGGGTTCCATGCCTTTCATATAATAACCTTGTTGTATTTTATTAAGCTTTATCTGTCTTAAAAACATGCAAAAGATAAAGCTGTTAATAATGCATATCTGTATTATTAAAATATTTCTAATTTCCGACCAAATAGTTTATATAATACTTAATTGCTGCCGTGATTCCCGAACAAGAGAGATTATTATTGGTATTATTCGCTTCCATGGATGTCTCAGAACTAGTACACGCTCCCAATTTTTAAGATTATAATAAATGGTTACTCCTTCAAGACCGTCAAGAGCGAGATATTCTATTTTTTCCAGGTTTCTCCGAGACAATATTTTAGCTTGAGCTTTATACTCCTTTAGCTCTTCACTAGTACCTCTGATTAACACATCTAAGCCGGTGTTAAAATCTATTAAGGCGCAAAAAACCAAACTTAACCCGCCAAATATATTTTCCAGTATTTTTTTAGTATTTTCTATATAGCTCTGTATTTCATGTTCGCTTAACATACGCCAATCCTTAACACGTTTAGTAGATCTATTCAACTTTTTATGCCTCCATTTTTCAAATTGGCAAAAGACAAATATCCACTATGCGGATATTTTCTCCGAAATAAGCTTTTAGAACTCTAAGAATAGCCGAAACTATTTGTTTCAAAAGATTTTCGTATACATAGGCATCGCCCTCCTCGATTATGAAACGTTTGTCCTCAGGCAATTCTTTAGTAAGTATTTCCTCTATATCTTTTTGAAATTTATATGGAAAGATTAGCCAGAACTCTCCCAGACTAGCTATTTCAATAATTCTATCTCTTATTTTTTCGAAGTCTTCCGCCCATACTACATATACGGGCGCAATTTCTACAAGTCTCCTATTATCTCTATATGTCACAGTAACTTCTTGAACTAAAACATCAGCTCGTTTGTACTTCTCAGTTGTCTCGTATGATGCCAACAATATTTTCGGAGTCATCTTCGAGCACCTATAACGTTATTATCGACTAGAAAAGGCTTTACATATTCGTTAGTTATTTTTCTTAACCTACTTATTAGCTCACCAGCTACTAGTTCTCGGGACCCCTCAATTGGTAAACGTACTAGAAACTTGTCAGCAAAATTTACGTAATCTCTGAAAAGAGCGTCAATAACAAGCATATTTACATACCGCACATTTGACTCTTCGCCAACTTTAGAGAAAACATTACGCCATATCGCGATGCATTCTTTTCTAACGTCTATAGCTCTATACATTGTAAACACTTTCCTATAATTTTCCTCTACCTGCGCAAGTTTGCGTTCAAGTTCCTCGAACGTTATCGGCGCCACGATTTTTGCTCGTCTCCATCGAGACCATTCCGGTATCCTTTCCTCGCCTCTCCAGTAAAGTGATATACTCAGCCTAGGCCATATACTAAAGGGATTTAAAACCCAGAAAGCTTTTCGATGTGAAAGCCCGAACTTTTTCGCTAGCTCCATTATGCCCCTCATTATTAGACCTCTTCTTCCTGTAATGGCACTGGAGTATGTAAAAATATAAAAAGTATGAATGTCGGATTCTTTCAAAGATTCACACTGGTCAGCAATTTCGTGAGAAAAAGTTATGTTGCTTAAAGTCCAGTTAGTGTCAACAATAAAGTATTTCACGCCTAGAGCATTAAGGTAATGAATTGTTTCATCAAGTGTTTTAAACAGTTTTTCATTTGTTATAGGCCTATACCAAGAATTTCTACGCACAGTGAAAAGCCCCTCGACTCTATTTTCAATTAGATCCATAAGCTCTTCTCCAGCCCTGAAGTTAGAGGCTTCTCCTCCCATTGCCCACGCAATATCATAAAGGTCCGTGTTCGAAGAGTTAAAATCTAAAAGTGCTATTTCGTCCTCCCCCAACTCACTTAAGGCTCTATATAGCGTTAACGAGATTAGTGTCTTTCCAATACCCCCCTTCCCACCAAACACCATTAAAACCTTCTCAATGCCCATTGCCTACCCACCACTAGAAGGAAAATAAGAAAAAGATGTTACTTAGCAACACGCCTAGTAATCCCGCCATCATGCCCGCAAAGATGGTTGATACGTGGATGAGTCTAGCACGACCTTTTAAATCCTTTTTACGCATCATGAGGAAGTTTAAGTAGAGAATCTCATTTAAGAAGGCCATCTCCCTTACAAGCCATGATAGCTCCTCATATATGGATGCTACGAAGCTTGCTAAATTTTTTTCAACGAATCTTTCTCCGATATCTTTACTTTGCTGAATTAGCTCTCGTTTTTTCCTATCGAGGCGTATGCCTATTTCGCGCGTACGTTCTTTAAGCGGCTCTATGCGTCCTTCTTCCCATAAAAGTTTTTCTTGAACAGTTAGCAAGTAAAGCGCAATTCCCCCTATAAGGATGCCGAGAAAAATGCTAAGAAAAATCTTCGTCAAAAAGCCGAAAGGCGCTATAAGCGGTGATAGAGAAAAATCTAAGAAGAGAGTAACAGCAGCTAAAAGCACCGTGCTTATAATATGATCTCGAAGAGAGTATATTTCCTTCTCGCCCATTCCCATAATTCTATGGTACAATAGATTGAAAATGAAGTAAGCCCAAAAAGGATACACGTAATGAAGATATGGTCTTCCAAGATATACGGCCACCAAATGAATAACGGCAAGCATTAAAAACACGAGAAAATATGCTAGTTTCACAGTATTATATATACCACGCCGCATTTTCCAGCCCATGTCTGCTGGAAATGGGGCGGGAAAAAATAAATGAGCGAGCAATATGCTTAAAGGCCCCATAACTTATCACTATGATGTTTCTTCAAAACATCTTTAAATTCCTTTTTTCCATAAAAAATACATGGTCTCGAAAATTTACTCTTACAGCGTTGCTTGACATGTGTAGCATATCATCTTGAGACTTTCTTTATGTTTAATAATGTAATTAGATTTTTCTATCACAGTTCCTGTACTTCCTGTATTTTCCATCTAACTTAGAACTTCTATAGCATTACTACTTTATTCATACTAGGCCTTATGTCAAATTTTTATGGATGATGGTGTTTTTGCAAGCAGATTAAATGGCCATTTTTTACTATTCTAAAGACGCGTCTCTCTCGGCACCACGATTATTGCTTTTTCAACTTATTTAGAAAAGCTCAAGATATTGGATAAAATAAATATGAAAGTTTTTTAACCTACTAAAAGAAAAAAGCTAAGTTTTTTATTATTTTTATTGTTTAATATAATGATTTTAGGCCAAAATAATTTTTGACTAGATCGCCGAAGAGATATCCGATGACAACTACAAGAAATATAATTCCCACGTTTTCTAAATAATCCGAAAAGAACTTCCTGTCAAAAATCACAGAGCTATAGAACGAGAAGAATGCTAATATTGAAAGTGCTAAAGTTAATGAAACTGTAAATGCCAATAACAGCTGAAAGTTAATGAAATAAGGAAATGTCAGTGCTATTACAGTAAATAGGTAGGCGATGCCCGTTGTTAGAGCAGTAACAGCGGGCTTTTTACCTTTTTCCTGTTTAGCTTGCAAATACGCCGCGGCGGCCATCGACATTGACGCCGAGACCCCAACTATTAACCCCGCTATACCCGTCACGACAGAAAACCCAGTAAAACCTATAAAGCCCGCTTGGACACCCGTTAGTTCTATGATTGCGTCAGCTATCCCAAGCGCTATAGCGCCTAGATATCGAAGTGCAAACTCGTCAATCTGTGAAACAAAGTAGTTTTCATGAGTCTCTTCTTCGATCATTCGTTTAAGCGTGTCCTCGTCTTCTTTCTCTATTTTCCCTTCCTCCAAAATTTTTCTGTAAATTTTTGAGGTATCACCTTCACGTTTCTCAAGAAATTTTATTGTAAACACTGTCCCCAATATTTTGCCTAATAGAAAATAAATCCTCAGCAAGACTCTATCCTTAAATGTAATCTTCACATCTCCAGCATATTTTTTCCAGAACTCGTAATGCGAACGTTCCTGCTGAGACATAGTTAGAAGAATTTTTCGGGTTTCCTCGTTTTTTGCCCTATTAGACATCTCCGCATAAAGCATAGAATCAAAAAGCTCGTCCCTAGCATATTCCTTAAACATACTTCCCCACTTATCTTTAAAATAAAAGGAAAATATCTTTCTCTAAAAAATTTAAAAAATAATGCTTTTAATTAAAAAATTCTTGAAATAGTTAAAAAATTTTTTATTTTAGGGCTGGAATAAGTTAACGTAGTTTGGCCAGACTACTCCAGTGAGGTTTACGAGCGCTGCTAGTAGCCACATTGCTCCGAAGCCTATGATCCATCCTGAAACCGCTGGCATGGCGTACTGCTCATATTTCTTAATGCCCACAGTTCTAATAGCTACGTACTTGATTATTAAAGCTACTAGCGATGTAAACCACATGTAGTTCGGTATGCTCATGGCTACGTATAACGCTGGCACACTTATAAACCAAAACAGTGAAACCTTAGTCTTCAATATGTATAATACTAGCGCCAGCAGTATACCAAAGCCCCACGTTATAGCCAAGTCATATTCAACGGTTAATCCTTCGGGCATCCAACGTCCTCTGTGGTATTGTCCAGCGGCTGTCCACGGCCACCAGCTGTATAGGTGTCCTAGCTGTGATAGTCCTCCCTTTGTTGAGAATATGAAGTATACGTCTAGGGGCACGAAGACGAAGACGAATATTAGTAAGCCTAGGATTAGAGCCGCTAGGAAGTCTTTCAGCTTCATCTTGAGGTCGTAGGCGAGCTTGTAGAGTGTTACCATGTGGCCCGAGCTTAGCGGTGAAAATGCAACGTTATAGTTGCCTATATTTGTTATGTGATTATTTATAGTCATCCAAGCTGGATTTGTTACTGGATTGTCCCAGCCAGTATTTTGCACAGTCACCGGATCTGGCCATCCTCTTAGTGCATATCCTACTAGATATGTTGGCTCCCAGGCCCATCCCCAGCCTCCTCCGACGTGCCAGAATACTTCGGCATATACCCTCGCATAGAGTATGTTAAATAGAAATGCCCATAACGGTACTAGTAGAGCTACTAGTGGATCTCCTCCGTTAATCACGATAAGTACGTACCATCCTATGGCGCCTAGCAATAGCAAGGCAGAGATTATCTTTAGAGAAACGCCTCTTTCATTTATATCTCCCTTCCACAGCGTGGAGAAAACTTCTCTAAATCTAGCTCTATTTCTGTATAATATCCATATTGCTATTCCTATAGCCAAGCCGTTAAATGCGACCCATCTATATGGGAAGGGCATCCACACTCCTGGGTAATCCTCCCAAGGCCACACAAATTCCATTCCAGGATTGTATGGCACTATACCCATGCTCACAGCCAATCCCTGATATATGACTCCAAAGATAACCCATCCCAAAATTAGCGTTATTAGAGCGTCGTTCGGCATGACCAGCCCGACAGCTATCTGCGGTATGTTAAAGATAAAGGATGCACAGACTCCAGGCCAGATGGCTGCGAGGAATGGAAGGTCTATTTTCTGCTCACCCCACCACGCACCGCCTGGGAACGCTGGGAACAGCTCTGTAATTAAAGGCTGTATTCCGCCGATAACGCCGATTATAAACGTTGCCCAGAACACTTTCGTAGAGGCGTGGCTTAGGTCGAAGAGCCTTGACTTGTTAGTGGTTGGGTCCACTTCGCCGGCTTCTTGGAACAGGTATAGTGAGGGCACTGCTAGCGGGAATACAAGTCTTTCCTCTTCGATCCATACCTTACCGACGGTGAATGCTACGAACATGCTGATAAAGGAGTAGAATATTGTTACGAGCCCCCAGTATATTATGCTTGGCATTAGGTAGCCCCACGGTATCGGTTGCCCTGGTGCCCTTCCGTTCATCAGCATGTCTGCAATTTGGAATCTTATCGGCTCTGGGGGTATTATTACCGAGGGTACGGCTTGGCTCCAAAAGTCTCTTAGATCGTTTATTCCGAAAGCTACGTAGTCGCTTAGGCACGTAATTATCGGGTAGCTAAGCGGGTTGTTGTGGCCGGCAGCGTGCAGTGTCAAGTAGGAGTGCATTCCGAGAAATGTAAATACTGTGAACATGAAGACGTATTCGGGTGGCGTGAGCCTAAGCTTCGGGTTCGCACGACCAAGGAGTTCAAATACTATAATTAGGTAGATCATTGGAAGTATAAAGGTTCCGAATGTTCCCGATTTGTCTGTATAAAGACCAACAATTACAGAGAGAAAGGCGAAGATAAGGGCTAAAGGTATCGTAATGGCTAATGCTCTCGGAGTCATTCCCGATTTCAATTCTACTTCGGAAGACATCTTGTCACCCGGTTGTCGATTTCGATTTAATTATTTAACGAAGCACTATTTAAAGCATTTTTTTCAGAACAAAAAAATTTATATATGGGCGTTTTCTAAAGAAAAGAAAATGAACGATTATTTAAATATTTTTGCAGGCAAATTTTAATATTGATCTTTTAGGATTAATTTCTCTAAAAATTATTTAGTATTTTTAAAATTGAAAAATAAATAAAATTATAAAGCTTCGCTACCACGGCCATACCCAAGAAGCTTTAGTTATCAGGGTAATTGTTGTTCCAATAGCTACTACTATTCCTACTCCTGCTAGAAAGCCTGCAAGAGCAATGCCTCTAATAGAATACCATTTTTCCTTACCTAATATTCGTGTGAGCCCGTATTCACTAATTAGAGACATAAGGAATATCATGATTGTGTAAGGGGGCAGCGAGTACATTCCTCCTATTAATCCTACTGGGTTTAGCGGTATACCTATTCTTGATAGAGCATATATCCCGAAGCCTCCGAATATTGCCACACCCATGCCCATAAGTATCTGGTCAGGCCTTATGATTATCTGGCGGGTAGCGAAGAGCGAGTCGCTGATAGCGTAGTTAGGCCAAATCCCCATCACATATGGGAACATGAAGGATGGTATTGGAGCCATTCTCCAGAAGAAGTCGGTGAAAACTAAGCCTAGAACTGTGACTAAAATAAATGAAATTATTACAGCTTTATAATAGTCCATGGGACGTGTGCGGGTCGCATATGCAACCTTTGTTGTGTTCACGTACCACGGAGTCGAGAATCCAGCTAAGGCTGGAGTGAATATCCAGCCAGCATAGCCTTGATAGGAGCTGAAGTAAACTGCTGCCTTCCACATGTTGTACACGAAGTCTGGCGTAAACGTCAGACCCAGCTCACCATAGACCCTAGCACCGACCGACGCAAGTACAAGGCTTAGCCCTATAGAAACGATGAAGGGTAGCCAAATCGGAATTCCTGGTACTAATGTTATATAAAGGATTACGCTCAGCGTTGTTGCAGCAAAGAAAACTCCGAAAAGTACTTTTGGAGGTGGATAGCCCGGCCCGCCTTTAACTTTACCTAGTTTTGAGAGAGCTTTCAGCGACGCTATTAGCTTATCTCTAATTATAATGAGAATGTATATAGCTAGTCCGAAGCTTATGCCCATGAAGAATGAAAGCCATAGCCTTAGTCCTGCTCTTTGCATTATGAGGAATATGCCCATACCAGGTGTGTATTCCCTCACCCAGTCGGGGGAGAAGTCTTTAAACATGGTTAGCGTCAACGTGTTACCGAAAATCCATGTTGCAAACGAGCCAAGCATCATCGAGAAAGTTAATGAGGGAGAAAGTATCATACCGTACAGGAAGCCCAATGGGTCTGTAGCAATGCCTATCACCGCTCCCGGCAGGAAGAACTGCGTATACGGTGTAAGGTCTATCCATGGGTACGGAATAATTTGGGCCTGAGGTCCTAGAACGAGTGGTATCAAGTAAAGAAGTGCACCATATATGGCTCCCCCTGTCAAGGAAAGCAGGAAGTAAAGCATGTCTTGAGGCTTGCGCTCGTGAAGTGTATTTATCATTGCTGTATCTATTTGGGCAAATGGAAACGGCAGAGGCTCAACCTCAATGTAGAGATACGAGAAAACTATTCCGAGGGCGATTTCCGCTGCTAATCCGAGCATTGCGAAGATAACGTTTATGGCAATCGCGAAAAACCAGTCGGGATGTAAAAGCGTGCGAAGTTGATGGGCTACTGATGTAGGAGGTGGAGAAAGCCAGACAGGAACGTACTCTCTCAATGGAATTCCGTTGAGCTTAAACTCGAGGCTTAATGGGTTGTTTACGTAATATGACCTGTAAACTAGCCAGTAGTAGAGGGGTTGAGCGCCTCCTATTCCGCCTACAACAGAGTATATGATGAACAGTTCCTGCCTGGTTAGCTCTGTACCGTATATTCGCGCTAAGGCGCTGAAAAGGATTACCGTCACATAGGTGGCAGCTATGCTGACGCTCGAGCCGACAGCGAACCACAAATATATTGATGCCGGCAGGAAGATCAGCGCAGCCATTACCATGGCGAGAAAGCTTCTCCAGGTAAGTCCAGGATAGAACTGTAAAGACTCCTCAGATATCGTATTGCTGGCTGACATAGATCTCACACATTTTAGCAAGAACAAGATTCTTATAAGTTTTCAGATTCCCTCCGACGAAAAACGCAAAACATAAGGTCTTACAACGAAATAGTTCCGAAAAGATGCCATATCCTTAAATAGCCTTAAATCTTCAAAATAAACTCATTTTTAAATTATTCTTTCTTATTATCACTCAATGTTTATTAAGAGCCAAAGATATCCATAAGTGATGAACCTATGAGAGACTATTCAAGACACTTCAGTCTCCTAATTTTGCTAACAATCTTTGTAGCATCACTTATCTCGCAGGCAGTTTTATCTTCTCCAAGTAATCAAGCCCTCTTCAATATCGACGTAAACAGACTGGAAAAAATAATAGAGGACGTATCTGCTTTCGGCTCGAGAATGACCGGATATGAAGGCTACTATAAGACGCTAGACTATCTGTCTAGCTTCTTCTCCTCAGAGCTAGGTTTAACGCCGATAAAACATACATATCAAGTTTTAGTGCCTCTAGAGAAGGAGACATATATAGAAATATTATCACCGTACCAAGCCAGAATAAAGGCATATGCCTTATATCCCAACTCTGTGAACCCCTCGTCCACGCCGCCAGAAGGTATTAAGGGCGAACTAGTCTACGTTGGCGCGGGAAAGTTCAGCGATTTTGACGGTAAAAAAATTGATGGAAACATTGTCGCTATGGACTTCAACTCTATGGACAATTGGCTTAAAGCGGCAAATCTTGGAGCAAAAGCTGTAATATTTATTGAGCCAGAAACAACAACCTACCAAGAATGCAACACAAAGTTCTTAGATACACCAATAAACTTCCCCAGAGTTTATGTGAAGAAAACAGACTGGGAAATGCTTAAAGACGCGAAAGAAATTAAGCTTGTTTCTATAGTTCAATGGAAACAGATAAACGCAACAAATCTCATCGTAGAATTTAAAGGAACAGAAAACCCTGACGAAATAGTAATACTCTCCACACACTTCGACTCTTGGTCCGTCGTCCCGGCTCTAGCTAACAGCAGAACTGAGCTTATACCAGTTGCGTTATTAATGGAATACGCACGCTACCTAAAGGCTCACCCACCAAAATATACCGTTCTTATGGTATTCTTCTCTGGCCACTGGCAAGCTCTAGCAGGCGCGCGAGAATTTGTAGAAGATTACTTCTTCAGCGACGAAGTCCAAAGCGGCAAGAAAACCATACTTGGCCAGATAAACTTCGACCTTATGGCGAGCGACTCGGACGGACTGCAGTTTCTCCACGCAAGCTACTACACCACATACGGAGGAAACTCGATGCATGGAGGCGGGTTCCCCGTAAGGCTTTCGTGGTTTATGACCGAAATAAACAGCATTATTAATAAAACAGCAGATTTCATAAAGGCAAACTTTGGAACGTCGAATCCCACATCTATAATTAGCATTTACTTTTCACCTACGGGTTTTTGGGGCACCGAACCCATACCCTACATGCTGGACTCCGAGCCAGCCTCAATTAGCGGCGTCCCAGCGTTTTCCATAACAACGAGAAGGTCGAGCAGAGTTTACGTAGGCATACCTACAAGCGACGCACGCTATGCAGATGTAAGAAAAATATCCCCACTACTTCAGCTAGCCTTATACATAACCGATTCCCTCTTACGAACGGAGTGGAAAATAGATAAAGCCAGCATAAAGCCCACACGCTTTGACCTCACATCAGCAAGGGGATATCCAGGCTACGCAACTTTCTTCGGAAAAGTTGTCACCTATAACTACAAGAAAGGATGGTACGATCCTGTGCCAAACGCTATAGTAGAAGCAAGACTAGTAACTTCAACATACAAGCTTAACAAAATAATCATAAAAGCTGACAAGGAAGGGCGCTTCATTATTCATGGCATACCAATTGCCGGTGCAGGAGCTGGTGGCGGAACGACAATACCCTTCTCACAGTGGGTTGTTCGGGCCTGGGTCTTCAGCGAAGACGGTAAAATACTAATGGCTACAGATCTCGGCCAATTCGGAATGCAAAACTTTCCCCAAATAATAATAGTCCTTCATCCCTACGAAAATGTCACAACAGTCGTAGCAAAGGTTGCCTCAATAGAGGTGTACGACTTAGACATCCCAGGTATACTCACAACACCGAGCCTTATAGATCCCCGAACAGGCTATTTCGACATGTGGCGAGCGCAGCTAGCCATTCTTATGCCATTTGACATACTCACTAAGAGCATGCCAATAAGTTATGGATATTACTGCAACGGCTGGGAACCCGTGGCCCTCGTATGGGTGCAGCCAGAACTACGCTTCACAGTAGTAGGCTATACGAGCACAGCTCAGCAAGGAGGGCAGACAAGTACAGGCGGGGGGCAAGTATTCTTACTCTTAACCAATTCTACCGAAGACAACACCGAAGGTTATGGCTACTATCTACATTACGGTGAAATGCTTAAGGTACGTTTTTCGGCACTCGAAACGGCGAAAAGTTTCTACTACGTGTCCTACGGAAGATACTCCGAGTTTATTGCAAAACACGTGGGCAGCCCTAGTGCCGATGTAACTCTTAAAAAGAGCGGAGAATACATTCTAAAAGCTGAAGAAAGCTTAAGAACATTTAAATATAGTGACGCATATACGTACGCTCTAATAGCGAGAGCCTATGCTTATAAGGCCTACAGCGTGGAAGTGATGCCGTTAGTAAATGACGCAGCTCGCTCAATTCTGTTCATGTTTTTAATAATAATTCTGGGAGGCTTTTTCCTAGAAAAAATAACTGTACACAGCCAAGGACCAAAGAGACTCGCCGCAATTAGCATCTTTGCAGGAATCTTCCTAGCGATATATGGCTCTATACATCCAGCCTTCGGCGTCATGAGCAACATTTCCCTAGGACTAATAGGCTCTCTCATCATGATTATCCTAATAGT
>Ga0190337_1000113_pt1 | contig 14638 bp, 16 predicted proteins | sample 4872041011_MG_FD_161677 | JGI IMG/M metagenome (GOLD analysis project Ga0190337, IMG submission 161677) | Hydrothermal vent sediment bacterial communities from Southern Trench, Guaymas Basin, Mexico - 4872-04-10-11_MG | ecosystem: Environmental > Aquatic > Marine > Hydrothermal vents > Sediment ...
CTTATCTTATCCAAGAGGGTCGTCTTTCCGTGATCCACATGTCCCAAAACAGAGATTATGGGCGACCTTATCCTCTGCATACATATTTATAAACCTTTAAACTAAAAGAAATTATAACTCCTTTTAGAGGTCAAAATGGAGATGAAAAGCCAGGAGGGGGTTCTGAAGAAGACAGGTACAACCACAGTAGGGCTTCTGACCTCGGAAGCCGTTATCCTTGGGGCTGAAAAAAAGGCAACGATGGGTTATTTGGTCGCCTCGAAAAGGACGAAAAAGATCCTCCAGATCGATGAGAGGATGGGGATGACGATCGCCGGGTTAGAGGGAGATGCCCAAGCCCTTGCAAGGTACATGCAGGCAGAACTCAAGCTCTACAGGCTAAAGGAAGAAAAACCACCAACCGTCAGGGCTGCTGCTGTCCTGCTCGCGAACATCCTCTACTCAAGAAGGTTCTTCCCCTATCTGGTCCAGCTCCTGGTTGGAGGTTATGACACCAAACCCGGGCTTTATTCCTTCGATCCGTCCGGTGCCCTCCAGGAGGAAACCGACTACTTTTCAACCGGTTCTGGCTCCCCGATCGCCCTGGGTGTTCTAGAGGACAGGTACAGGCCTGACCTGAGCCTTGAGGAGGCTAAAAGGCTTGTGGTGAAGGCGATAGATGCCGCAACCAAGCGGGACATAGCTTCAGGCGGTTCAGGGATCGATGTCGTGGTTATCGACAAAAAGGGATACCGTGAGCTCGATCCAAAAGAGATAGAAAAGCTGAGAAAGTAAAAACATGTCGATTCTTAAGGAGCTTGAGAAAAAGTTACCTAAAGATGCCTCTATCACAGAGGTGAAGTTCGAGGCATCCCTGATAGTCCTATATACGAAATCCAAGCAATTCTTCAGGGAGTCAGAGGATATAGTGAAATCCATAGTCTCCCAGCTCAAGAAGAGGATCGAGATCAGGCCTGACCTCAGCATCACCCTTGAGCCTGAAAAGGCAAGGGAGTTCATCCTGAAAACCGTCCCAGAAGAAGCAGGGATAAAGGCGATATACTTTGAGCCAGAGCTCGGGAAGGTCGTGATAGAATGCCAGAAACCTGGCCTGGTTATCGGAAAGGGAGGGGAGACCTACAGGAAGCTGAAAAACGAGCTTTGCTGGCTCCCTAAGATAGAAAGGGCCCCTGCGATCGATTCCAAGATAGTGAGGGCTGTCAGGAACCTCCTCCACACCGAGATAGATTACAGGAAGAAGTTCCTGAACGCTGTCGGACAGAGGATAAACTCAAAGGTCCTGACCGAGGAAGAAAGAAGGCAGGAATGGGTAAGGCTTTCAGCCCTCGGCGGGTTCAGGCAGGTCGGAAGATCGTGCTTACTGGTCCAGACACCACATTCCTCTGTCATGCTCGACTGCGGTGTGGATGTCGGATCGCCGAACGGCATACCTTACCTTGACGCTCCTGAGTTCGATCTCGACAGGCTGGACGCTGTTTTCATCTCCCATGCCCATATCGACCACCTCGGGTTCGTCCCTTATCTTTATGAAAAGGGATATAAGGGTCCCCTTTACTGCTCTGCCCCGACCCGTGACCTTCTGGTTCTCCTGTGCTTTGATTATATAGATGTCTGCCAAAAGGAGGGGAAAAAGGTCTGGTATTCGAAGAAGGCGATAGAAAAGGCCGTAAAGCACTCGATAACGCTTGAGTACGGCGAGGTCACAGACATAACCCCTGACATCCGCCTCACGATCCAGCCCTCTGGCCATCTGCTCGGCTCTGCCCTTGCCCATCTCCACATCGGCGACGGCCTTCACAACATCCTTTACACCTCTGACTTCAAGTTCGGGCCCACACGCCTTTTCGAGCCAGCAAAAACCCAGTTCCCCAGGATCGAGACCCTTATAATCGAATCAACTTACGGAGGGCCTGAGGATGTTCTGCCGAAAAGGAAGGAAGCTGAGGAGATGCTCGTCAGGCTGATAAACGAGACGGCTGAAAAAGGGGGGAAGGTTCTCATCCCTGTTTTCGCTGTCGGAAGAGCCCAGGAGATAATGGCGATCCTTGCCGAAAGGTGCAAGTACCCTGTCTATCTCGACGGGATGGTTTGGGACGCCACAGCGATCCACACAGCCTATCCCGAGCACCTCTCCCGATACCTCCAGTCAAAGATCTTCCACCAGGAGAAGAACCCCTTCCTTGCAGAGATATTCAAGCCGGTTGCTCCAAAGGAAAGGCCTGAGATAATCGACTCATCAGAGCCGGCTGTCATCCTTGCTACTTCAGGCATGCTGATAGGAGGGCCTGCGATCGAATATCTGAAAGCCTTTGCCCCTGATCCGAGAAACTGTCTGATCTTCGTCGGTTATCAGGGAGAGGGTACCCTTGGAAGGAGGATCCAGAAGGGCTGGAGGGAGATACCGATAAGGACAGAGGACGGAAGGACCAAGACTCTAGAGCTCAAACTCAGGGTAGAAACCGTCGTCGGCCTGACAGGGCATTCAGGGAGGAACCAGATCCTCAGCTACATCCGCCACCTTTCCTCAAAACCAGAGCGGGTGATCGTCTGTCACGGGGAAGCAAAGAAATGTCTAGCTCTTGCAAGGGACATCCACAGAATCTTCAGGGTAGAGACCCTTGCTCCCAGAAACCTCGACGCGATAAGGCTCAGATAGCTAATCTCTCTGGATTGATGCAAATTCTGGCGTAAGGATCAGCCAGTCCTGCTCTATCCCAGCGATATCCCCGTTATTCGCTAGAACCGACTTCTTGAGCTTCTCAACGGCCCTCTTGAGCTCTCCAAGGTCCTTCTCCCTAAGGTTCTTTATCTTCAGGAAAACGATGTTTCCGTCCCTGAGAGCTTTCAGGATCCTTTCGGTGTCAGAGAACTCGTTCAGGGTATCGACCTTCACACCGAGCCTTCCTGTCCTGCTCTCCTCGATCGTACTCACCTCAAGCCAGCTGTCCTCCTCGGCTTCTTCCTCCAATCCACCGAAAAGCTTCTTCAGCACCATCTCATCACCTACTATATAATTGACCGATAATTTTAAATCCTTTTATTCCTTCTTCAACTTTTCCTTGACCTGGCTCTCGAGCTTCTCAAGGCTCGCTATCCTGCTCTTAAGCAGCTCCTCCTTCTCCTTCAGCTCCTTCTTCACCTCCTCTGCGTCCATCTTCAGCAGGATCGGGCCTGAGAGCTTGAAAACCTCCTTATCACCTGTCCTCTCAAGGTCTTCAAGAGCCTTCTGGATCTCGAGAAGCTGAAGGTTCAGGGTCTCCTTCTGAATAAGGATGGACTGGATCTGCTGCTGGTATGCCTCCTTCTCCTTCATTCCGCCTCAACCCTCTTTACCACAGGGGCCCTCCTCTTCTCAAGAATCCTGTAACCGCAGAAGGGACACTGAATCTTTTTTGCTGTTGCAAGCTCGAGCTCGATCACCTTCCGGCAAGCAGTACAAACATATTCAGCCATTTTTTATTTTCCCTATCTGGGTTTATAAGCCTTTCCTGCAAACTTAAGCCCACATTTCGGGCAGTACCAGATACCCTTCGCAAGCCTCTTCAATCCAGGCTTCAGGCATGCAGGACAGGGATGCTTCTGCCTTTGCTGGAGCTCTACCTCCAGCAACCTTTCCTTGATCTTGCTCCCGTATCTCGGGCCGAATCTTCCTGCAGGACCGACTTTCTTCGTCATACCATCCTCCTCAGTTTTTCAGCATACTTCCCTGCCTTTCCAAGCAGGTCGTCTATCTCCTCCAGCCTCAACACCAGAGGACCTGTTTTCTGGATCGCGCATATATTACCATCTTCCTTAGAAGTTATTATAAGTTTTCCCTCCATAACAGATTCTTCCTCGAGGTTCGGATCGAGCAGGAAGGTATTTCCGACCTTGGTAAAAGAAACGGCTATCGGTTTGTGCTGGATTGGAAGCTTGTCCCCCCTGACCGTATAGTCAACCTTCTGTCCGTCCCATCCCGGAAACCTGGCATCCAGGAGGGCTGCAAGGGCTGCTAGGGCTGAAGCATCCAGAAGGTTTCCTGCATGATTTATGATATGGATATCGATAAAAACCGCCCATGCCTTCTCCCCTGGCTCGATACAGAGCTTTTCCATCTGGATCGCCTTCGACTCCCTTATCCCCCTGTCAACCACCCTTGCAAGCTCTATCGCCTCCTCAGAAGGCGGCCCTGTCTCGAAAAGGGGTGATGCTATCGGCGAGAACTCGGCATTAACTATAAGCAGGCCCTCCTCTGGCTTGTCGGGAAAGGGCTGCTCAACCGCAAGCTTCACCCCTGCCAGGACCTCGGTATTTCCGATCTTTACCCTTGCCGAACCCTCTGCGTTCTGGATCACTCCCTTCTCCACCTGCACCAACCTATATTCGTCAAGGGCCCTTCCGTCTATCCTTTCCCCCTTCTCTATCAGCTTCAGGACGTACTCATTTTGCACCCTCATCTATCCACCTCCTTTTAAGGGCCTCCCTCTGCTTCTGATAGATCGTCTGGCACCCTTTAAGGGCAAGCCTCACGAGCTTCTTTACATCCTCTGGAGAAACATCCCCGTCGAGCTGCATCAGGGTCACCTGCTCCTTCCTCGGGATGACAGCCACCGGCAGGTCGCAAGCCGTCAGGTCCTCCTCCTCAGAGGTCAGGTCCAGGACATACTCTCCGTCTATCTTTCCGACCGCTACCGCCGATACGAGATCCCTCATCGGCACCCCGGCATCAGCCAAAGCCACCGATGCCGCATTTATTGCAGCAGTCCTCGTCCCGGCATCTGCCTGAAGGATATCGATATAAACATCTATCTGCGCCTTCGGGAACTCCTCCAGAAAGATCACCGGCTCAAGGGCCTGCCTAATCACCTTACAGAGCTCTATCGACCTCCTTGAAGGCCCTGGTCTCACCCTTTCCTTCGTCGAGAACGGGACCATCGCATAAATCGTCTCCAGAACAGCCCTGTCAGGAAGCCTCAGGTGCCTTGGGTACATCGATTTTGGCCCGTAAACAGCCGCGACCGCCGTCGTCTTCCCCATCTGGACCAAAGCCGAGCCGTTTGCCTGCTCGATAACACCTGCCCTTATCGTTATCGGCCTCAGCTCCTCAGGCTTCCTTCCATCAGCTCTCTTAAGCATTTTCCTCAAGGAACTTTGCGACCCGATCGGTCAGACCCTCCTTATAAAACTCTCTATCTATGAGCTTTATCGCCTTTATCACGAGCTCCTCCTTTCCTCCCTCTATCCAGATGAACCCGTTCTGCCCTATAAAGATCTTCGATCCGCTTGCCTTCTTGATAATACTCACCATCGAACCACCCCTTCCTATCACCCTCGGGATTTTTGCCGGATTTATCGTGAGAAGTCTTCCTGTCTGGATCTTCTTGCAGAGGGGATCCTTCATCGAAAGATAGACAGACGTCTTGGAAACCCTCTCTATCTTGGCATAAATCAGATCACCGACATCTAGAATCGTCGAGAGATCGGTCTTAGTTATATCTATGAACTGCTTCATCCCTGCCAGAGGCAGGAAGGCATCATAAGCCGTGTTTATATCCACTATCCAGCCATTAGACTGAATATCAACAACCTTCCCAACGACCATGTCACCTGCCCTCGGGAGATAGATGCTGTTGAAGGGTATGACAGAGATCACCCTGTTCTTTATCTGAACCAGCCCGAGCTTCTTCGCCACTATCTCTTCTCCATCCCGATAGCAGTTCTTTCCCGGAAGCCAGTCAAGCGACTTCACCAGGACATCCCCGGGAAGTACAAACTCTTTCTCCTTTTTCATAAACTTTTTATTCTCCTTCAGGTTTATAAGCTAATCCAGAACCCGGCTTTCAAGCTGCCCTCCAGAAAGCCTGTTGAGCTTTGCCATGATCTCTGCTTGCATCCCTGCCGGAAGCTCGATAACAGCATACCATCCGTCCCCCTTCCATTCCTCCTTCCTGATCGTTACCATCCCCCTTATCTGTGCAGAAACCCTTCCAGCATATTCCATCGGGACCTTTATCGCTATCCTCACCCTCTTGAGCGATATCGGCAGGACAGACGATATCGCCTGGATGACCGGTTCGAGCTGCTGATCAGCCGGCTTGAAGGGATCTATCTGCACCCTTGCCTCCTCCATAGCGTTCAGTATCCTGGTTACCGGATGGGGAAGACCCGTCTGCGGGTTCACGGCTTCCCTTGCCAGGATATCGGCTATCTGCCTCCTCCTCTGCTCCATCTGCCTCCTCCTTTGCTCAACCGTTAGCTGGACCTCCCCCTTCCTCAGGATCTCCTCGGCTATTTTAAGCAGGTCCTGAGTCCCGAAAGCCTCCTCGAGCTCCTTCTCTCCTGCCCTCTCCCCCTTCCTTGCATCCTTAAAAACAGCCCTGACAGCCAGGATCGATTCCAGCCCAACAGGCTTCCCCTGCCTGAAATCCTGAGCTAGCTCAGGATCGACAAGGATTTCGAACCTCTTTCCGCCTCTTTCTATCCTTGCTATGACCGCTTTTTCAAGCGATACCATCTAAAAACCTTTCACATCAAGCTTCTCGATACCTTTCTTGGTGATCCAGATGACCTCGAGCTCCCCTCCAACACCCTTCTCCCCTTCCTTAGCAGCCTTTATGAGCAGTTTAAGACCTTCTTCCCTTGTCATCCCTGGCTTCCATCCCTTCACCAGGACCTTCCTTGCTCTGTCCCCTCCCCTTCCGATCGCCTGGGCCTGCCATTCCATCAGTGTCCCTGAGGGGTCTGTCTCGAAAAGTCTCGGCCCTGTGTCATCAACCCCTCCGACGAGCATCCCGACACCGTAAGGCCTGACACCCGCATACTGCGTCACCAGGTGCTTCCTGTCACATATATAAGTGACCAGGGAGAGGATCGAGGCAGGCTCCCCATAGGTTATCCTGTTTATCTGCGCCCTCACCCTTGCGAGCTCTGCAAGCTCCCTTCCATCAGCCAGGGACCCTGAAATAACAGCCGCAACATGATCGTCTATCTGATAGATCTTCTTGTAAGAATCAAGGATCGCGAGCTTCGGCGCCACCTTCACCCCTGCAAGCAGGACCCCCTCCTTCGTCCTTATCCCGATCGAGGTCGTCCCGTTCTTGACCATCTGCCTCGCATATTCCACCTGCAGGAGCCTCCCCTCTGGGGAGAAAACGACTATCGTCCGGTCGTAAGCCATATGAGAAGGCGGGACGGGTTCTGCCATAATTTTTATTGCTCCCGATCCTTATAAATCTTGACAAGAAGCCCCATTAGCTCATTCCCCTTCAGCCTCCTGCCCCTTTTCGCCTCCCTTTCGTTAAAGCTGTTCAGCCCATCAGGCCTCACCCCGCCAGAGATAAGCCAGGGTACGGGATCAGGAAGGTGGCGGTATCCCTTGAAATCAGGAGAGCTCGCCGTTCCGTGATCACATGTCAGGCAGAAGGTCCCCCTGAACCCCAGCCTCCCCAGCTGGCTGTCAACCTTCTCGATATATGCCCTCTTCAACCCGGGTCTTGCATCATGAGAGAGTATATCCGTCGCATTTATGTGAAGCCATACCAGCTCAAACCGCTTAAAAGCCCTCTCAACTGCCCTGAACTTGCCTTCAAGATTGGTATCAGGCATCCCGTTAGCTCCCGGGACCTCTATCACCTCAAGCCCGAGCCATCTCGCAACACCCTTGGCTATCGGTATCCCTGCAACACAGCACCCCTTAAGCCCCCACCTCTCCCTAAAGCTTTCGGTCTCCCTCTTCCTCCCGACATTCCTGATGAGCAGGCAGTTTGCAGGCCACCTCCTCTTCCTGTTCACCTCAGCCCCCTCCAGCCTCTTTCTCGCCTCCCTCAGGAAGCTGTTAAGGACCTCAGCCGTTTTTTTGCCTTCAGGCCTTTTCGCCCTCACCTCAGGAACCGGGACCCCTGTCCTCATCGGATCGTTCGGAAGGATCTGATCAGAAACCCCCTTTCCACTCAGCACAAGCACGACCCTATGTCCTGCCGAGGGATAAGCTGCTATACGCACGCCTTGGATCTCCATCTCGAGCTCCCCTGCCAGCTCCTCAAGCCCAAGGGTCTCCCTTCCCGCCCTTCTGTCCAGCAGGTTCCCGTCCTTATCCAGGGTCGCCCAATTCGCCCTTATACAGACATCCTCCTCCCCTGGATCGAGCCCGATCCCAAGGGCTTCAAGATACCCCCTTCCAGGATAATCCCTTTCAGAATAACAGCCCAGGAGGTTCAGATAGCCGAAATCAGAATTAACATAACCCCGATAACCGATATCGAGCGTCCCCAGGATCCCTTCAAATGCATACCTGTCAATATTCGGCTTCCTGGCAAGAGCCAGCGGGGTCGGCCATCCTGCATCAGCCAACCCATCGAGCACGAGCATGAAAACAGGCATATTAATTTTTTGCAAGGGGGATTAAATTTGGATACTGACTTAGTTCCAAAAAACTTTAAAAAGCTAAATGGAAAAAATTCTTTACCTATGAAAGGTAAAACAAAGGAGATATACGCGATAGGGATCCGCCTGCCCTACCTGAACGGCTATCAGGTTGAAGAAATAAACTCGATCAGAGACCTCTACAGACTTTCGAAAAAGGAACTCGAAAAGGGCATAATAATCCTCAATAACGAGATCCCGAGAATACCCGGCAGTCAGCCCACAGAATCAGCCGCCAAAGAGGCCTTTTGCCATATAAAGGATCTCAACCTTCCTGAACCGATCCTTCTGAACGAAAGCAAGATCCGAGATCTGCTGGAGGTTTTAAAGAAATATAAGGAAAGGGAAATAAACGAGATCTATAATGAAGCGAAAAAAATTATAAAGAGAAACCTCTGACCTTTTCCTCCGGAAAGCTCACCATCAGGACACCGGTTTTCGTCCTGTAAATCTCGAAACTGTCCTGAAAATAGGGCGAGATCACATTCTCGTTAAGATACCTCTTGATGTCCTCCAAATCCCTTTCCATTTTAGCATGAGTGAGGAATTCAGCGACATCATCCTCCAGGGAAGAGTTTTCGACCCCGATCCCCTTCCTGATGGCTTTCTGAAGAGCCCCCATCAGCTTCCTGAAGGACTGCCCTGAATAGGAATCGATCTCCCAATCTAGGATCCAGCTTTCAGCAGCCCAGAACCCACCGTTTTCCATACTCTTCCCCATCAGGTCAGGATAGGCTACCGAGTAAACACCGAGATAGGAAGCTCCCTTATCCTCCGTCACCAGGGAGTCCACATCGATCATCTTCACCCTTCCGTTACCCTCGAGATAAGCCTTGTATTCCGGCTTCCTCAACCTCTCCCTCCTCTGATCGCACACAAGGATCGTATAGGGATACATCTCCATCGATTCAAAGGATTTCAGGATCTCATATGCAGCCTTTCCACTTATCAGGGTGTCTATCAGGATAAAGCTTTCGACCCTCGGGATGCTTTCATATATATCGGCAAGCCCCTTCCTCTTCTCGACCTCCCTTAAGGTCTTCATGAAGGAACAGAACTCCCTGGACTCATGTCTTTTTTCAGGAGGAAGGGTAAAGCTTTCCATCACCTTCGTCCAGTACTTCCTTATCGGTTCAGAACCCCACTCGAGCTTTCCGGTGAAATCAGCCGTGAACGGGAGGAGGAGGGCAAACCTATTTCCCTGATAATCCTTTTTTATCAGGTCATCCAGCCCCATGCATTCGAGATGGGAAGCAAAAAAAGACGGCATCTTGAGCCTTTCGAGAAACTCCTCGCACTCCCTAAATCCCTCCCTGCCGTAAATCGAAATGCTGTAAAGCGCTCCGAGAAAGATAGGGATAGTCCCCCTGCTCGGGATCAGGACAGCATTATAATCCTCCTTTCCTGCCCTATCCACCATCTCAAGCCCGACATCAGAGCATCCCCTACCATAATCGACCAGTTTTTCCGAGAACTCCTCAACCCCCATCATATTAAGAATTTGCTTTAATATTTATACTATCAATAAGTAACTAAATCCTTAAAAAGCTCCTTCATCCTTTCAGAAAACTCAGGATCCCTTTCCTGATAAAACCTTCTTGCCACTTCCACAGCCTCCCTGACCCTTCTTTTGAACTCATCTGTCCTGTAAAGCCCGTCAAGCCTCTCCTGATCCTCCACGATCCTTCCCGCCACCTCCTCCATCTCCCTGAAATCCCCCCTATAATAAAGCTCCCTTAGCTCCACAATCCTACAGTTCAAACAGTTCTCAAAAACCCTAACCATATACTCCTTCAACCCGCAAACCTTCCCTCGACACCCCAACTCCATCCCTCAAATTTGAAGAAAAATTTTAAAAAGCTTGTTTATACTTTCGGGCGAAAGTGTTTTTAAATCGGAAACTGTTTTGATTCTTTCTAAAAATGCCACAGAGTTTTAATTTCTCCAGTAGTTATCTTAAAAGAATCATTAACTATATTTCCATTATAACTTTCGATAAATTCTTTTAGAGTTTTAACTAAGCTCCACCAAGGTGGGTTTTGTTTTTTTGTCTTACTACCAAAGATAAGATAATAGGAATACGCTCCTTTACCACTTTTTATATGAATAGTTTCGAGATGTCTAATACCAAATCTTCTTATTTTGTTAATATAAAATTCCTTCACTTTATTTTCGGTTATTAATTTACTCCAAACCTCTGGCTTTTCTCCAAAATATTTTGAAATTTCTTGTATAGTTTTTTTAGTGAGTGACCCCTTATTATACTTCCCTATTTCTTTTGCGATAAGCAATGGTTGACAAATCATTAAAAAATCTCCATAAAGTTGGAATATGTTTTCTAAAGTTTCCCATTCAATTTCCCATTTATAGGGATCAATAAAAGCAAGTGAGTTTACCTTTTCAAAAGTGCTGCTTAATTCATTTATTATTTCATTAATCTTTAGATTCGAGTTTCCTACAATTATTTTATATCTTTCTTTCAGCCATTCATAACCATTTTCTTCTTCTAAAACTTCTAACCTTTTTTTTAATGCTTTGCATAAAGTGGGCTCTCTTTCTATAAAATAAAATTTGTCAAAAAATTTTCCTACATGTTTACATTTTTCAATTGATAAAAGTGGCGAACCGAGTATCACATTTTTTTCTATTTTATTTAGCCCACAACCTGCAAATAAATCTATATAAGTTATACACATTTTAGATCCATATTTTTTCTTCAAACTTGTATCGACAATTCGAAGATATGGCGAAATAATATAAGAAAGGGAGATTAACTTGAGAGGCGTCCATTTCTCAAATTCACAGAACTTATTAGACACAGAGATTAATTTTTTTAATAGTTGGGGGTTGTTTTCCATTTTCAAAACCTGAATTTTAGGTATCAATTCTTGAACCGTAAATATTTTTTTACTCTTTCTTGTGAATTTTTCCAAAGATTTTTTAATTACTATAGTTGTTATTTTATTAATTTCCTCTATGAATTTCTCAATTTTCTCATCCGGTGGTTCAGGGAGATTATTCTTATAGTTATCTTTACCTATCACAACAAATGTTGGTAAAATTTCTTTTATAAATTGATAAAAAAGCTCAAAATCGAAATCCATAATCGGTTCTATAGCAATCATAAGAAAACCGTTCCATTTTTTCCTCAATTTTTTTATCCATTTTATTCTTTCACTGGGTTTAGGTGCGATCGAAATCTCAGAATACTTTTTAGTATTAATTATATCTTTATTGGTTTCGATTGTAATACCCAATATACAGTTTGGAGGAAATTCGTCTACAAATTCTAAGTATCTTTTAGGATTTTTAGTTAAAAGAAGAAAGATTGTTTGAGGGTTGTTTTTTATACATTCTAAAACTTTTTTGATCCAATCTTTTGGTACCCAATCACCAAAAAGATCGCCCATGTCAGAAACAAAAACAAGTTCGTTTTTCCTAAATTTACGCTGTAATTCTTTTTCGATAAGTTTGGGTTTGAATCCATCTTTGTATCGATGAGAATTCACCAGCTTGGTAAGTGCCAATTTTCTAGCCCAACAGTATTTACATAGATGTTTACAACCAACTACAGGATTCCAGGTTAAAGTAACAAAATTAAACATTCGTGAACTTTGAGGGTTTTTAAGAAATTGTTTTAGTTGTCTTTCCATTAATTGTATTTTTGTAGAATTATAAATTCTTATATTCTTATTTTTTATATCAAAACCACTGACAAAAGCTTTCATATAGCATTTGATAAAGTTCAATTAACTCTTCATCTTTTACCTTTACGCCTAATGCATTCAGTACATCTTTATCAAATGACAAACGATTAGGATCTATGTTGTTAGGATCGTATTGTTGAGGTAATCTTCTAAACTCAGCAGTTGCATATTTATCGAAAACTTTTGAAAGTTTTTGGATTGTCGATTTTGGTAGTTTTGTAACATCTAATACTTTTTGTAATCTCCAATGCGAAAGTGATAATTCTATCCAAGCACTTCTTGTTTCTTGTCTATTTGATAATATAAGTAGTATTCCAAAGGTTGAATTTAACCATGCACAAAGAGATTTGTAGTAATTTGTTTTGCTTATCTTTTGGAATCTTACAGCATAAAACATATTAGAAAGAGTCTTTTGTGGTACAAATATTGAAATTACATGAGCTGTATCAAGCCAGATTCTATTTGAAATTAATAACGAACTTGCTTTTAAATCAAAAATTTCATTAGCTTTAGAATCATTAGGAATAGCATATGCATTAAACAAACCTTTCATATATTTTCTTTGCTCTTCTGAACCACTATAAATAATTGGATAAGCATCAGGGATTTTTTTGTTGGTAATTTTGAACATATCATTAAATTGGTGCCTATCTATACCAATATCTGCAATCTTTCCCAACTTAATTAATGGTATTTTTTTATTGAAAAGAACATTTGTTTCTAGTTTTTGAATAAACTTTAGCAATCTTATATTAGGAAATGCTACAAAACGTCCCCAATTATCAATATTCTCTTCCAACTCTTTATGTTTTACTTGGAAAATATATGCAGAAGACTCTCCAGATTCAGCATAATTTCTATTGCTTATAATACTCATAGCTAATGTTTTAGCTTCAAAAGATGTTTTTGGCTTTCTCAACAGCATTATAAATTTTGTAATATCATTTTTCGATGGCTTTGTCTTTCTTGCAATGATAAGAGCTTCGCTTAGATTTGTTGATTCTGAAAAATTATATCCATTTTCCTTATCATAACTAACTATTACATATTCTAAATGGAATTTATTTGCTAACAAACATCTTGCCAAAAACCAACTAGCTCCACTTAAAATTGATTTTGGAAGAACAAAGGCTATTCTTCCATTATCCTCAACATATTGAGATGCTAAATAGAGAAACAATAATCCCTCACCAGCTTGACCGATAACAGAAAATGCTGTGCTATCGAACAGATCAAGATATTTCTTTCCGATTTTCATTAAACCGTTTTTAATATTTTTCCTTATTTTTTCATATTCTAATAAGACTTTATCTCTTACTTTTTTATCAACAATAAAACCAAAGAGTCCACCACCTTCTTTCCCTCCTCTTCCCGTCGCCCTCGTAAAGGGAGGATTCATTATTATTAGATTAAAATTTGGAATTCGATCCCCATTTTCTGAGATGTCCACAGAAGAAGTTTTCTTAGCAAAGAAATCAACATCAAAAAATTGAACAAGCGTTTCTGTTTTTAGAAATCTCAAAGATCCTAAAACGACATTTTTATTATCATCTATACCAAGTGGTATAGCATAAAAATTCATGTTCTTTAAAGGAACAGAAGGATTATGAAAAACTAGATTAAGGGATGCAATTTGCAACGCATATCTCAAAGCATCAAATCCCCAAATATTACTTTCTATCATTTTTTTATGGAAGGAATCTAGGTTTATTTCACTTTCTTCAAATTTTTCTAATTTATAAAGATCTTCAAGTGCGGAATAAGTTGCAGTAAGAAGCGTCCCACTACCACAAGTAAAATCACATACTTTTATATTTTCTGCATTTTTGAATGGACAAAATTCTGAGAATATAGAAAGATATGCAAGAAGATAGGAAGCCGGAATTGTTGTAAAGAAAGTAGCAAAACCTTTTCGTATACTCCAATCTCCGACTATTTTGTGATATATTCTTCCAGAAAAATCCTTTTTGAGAAGTGTCGGACTAGATCCTAACTTTTTACCAATATTGATAACTTGTTCCAATAAAATTGATGGTAATACATCAAGCACTTGAAAAGCGATAGAGTAAATAGGTTTATAATCTATTTTATAAATTTCTGCAAATGCTTTTCTTAATCCTTCCTTCTTTCCTAATCTTGAAGTAAGAAAACTTATACTGTCTATACCTAATGTTGGTTGAACAGATTGATAAAAAGCAATAGAAAGTAAAAGTGTTAAAAATGCTTTTGCATATATTAATTCTGCGATTTTCTTATAATCTCCTACATGGAGACCATAAAGATGATAAAAAATATTGTAAAGTTTTTTAGCTATATTTTTGTTTTTATCTATACTTGCTAACCTTTCAACAAAATCATTAGAAATTTTTTCAATTTCTTCAAGAAATTTTACAATAAATTCTTCTTTTATTATAAATTCATATATATTTTCTATCAGCGACGCGAGAGCTAATAAATCTACCTCAAACCATTGTGTTAACGGAAAACTCACTATCTTTTTTTGTTTTAAGAAATACTCTAAACTACTTTCT
>Ga0190337_1000114_pt1 | contig 14493 bp, 13 predicted proteins | sample 4872041011_MG_FD_161677 | JGI IMG/M metagenome (GOLD analysis project Ga0190337, IMG submission 161677) | Hydrothermal vent sediment bacterial communities from Southern Trench, Guaymas Basin, Mexico - 4872-04-10-11_MG | ecosystem: Environmental > Aquatic > Marine > Hydrothermal vents > Sediment ...
TCGTGAGTTGAGAAGGCGGGGACATGAGGTCTGGGCATGCGATTTAACGCACTCCGGCGATGAGAATTACATCAGATGTGATGTGAGCAAGTATCGGCAGGTGGAAAGAATTTTTGAGGAACATAAATTTGATTATGTATATCACTTAGCTGCAGAATACGGGCGGTGGAATGGTGAAGATTACTACGAAAATCTCTGGATGACAAATGTTGTCGGCACTAAAAACATTATAAGGATGCAGGAGAGGAAGAGGTTCAGAATGATATTTTTCAGCAGTGCGGAGGTATATGGAGACTACGAAGGGGTAATGTCAGAAGATGTTATGGTCAACAATCCAATAAAGGATACCTATCAGATGAACGACTATGCAATAACCAAATGGGTAGGTGAACTGATGTGCATGAATTCAGCTAAAATGTATGGAACAGAGACGGTCAGGGTTAGACCAGTCAATTGTTATGGTCCTGGCGAACACTATACACCCTATAGAGGATTTATCCCCAAGTTCATATATCATGCTCTCTTTAACAAACCCTATGTTGTTTACAAGGGCCATAGGAGAATAATTGATTACATCGATGACTCTGTAAGAACTTTTGCCAACATTGTAGATAACTTCATTCCAGGAGAAGTCTACAACGTTGCAGGAAGACCAGAATGGGAGAAAGATATCAAAGAGTACTCAGATTTAGTTTTAAAATACGTTGGAAGGGATGATTCGATAGTTATTTACAAGGAGGCTGAGCCGTTCACAACAAAAGTAAAGAGGATAGATTGCTCGAAGGCTATTAGGGATTTAAAACATGACCCGAAGGTCCCTCCAGAGGAAGGGATTAAAAGAACGGTAGAATGGATGAGGCGGTATTATGGAGTGGGAGGTGACTAAAGATGGAGGATGTATATTCTGAGTATGAGGGTAAGGTTGTGTTGGTAACTGGCGGTGCAGGAGCTATTGGAAGTAATCTGTGCAGGAAGTTGGCAGAATTGAATGCAAAAAAAGTGATAATTTTGGATGACCTATCGTCTGCATACGAATGGAATATTCCAAAAGCGAAGAACATTGTATTCGTCAAGGGCAGTATTCTCGATGAAGAAAAGTTAAAGCGAGTTTTTAAAGAAAAACCAGATTACGTTTTCCATTTAGCAGCCCATTTCGCAAACCAGAACTCTGTGGACAATCCAGAAACCGACTTGCTTGTCAACGGATTAGGGACTTTAAAAGTTCTGCAATATGCACATCTCGTGAACGTGAAAAGATTTGTTTATTCCTCTTCGGGATGCGGTGTCTATGGATTGGATTCAAAGATACCCTTTGAGGAGCATGATGTCTCTATCAGATTGCATACACCATATCAAGTAACGAAGTTGCTCGGAGAGTTGTACACCAACTACTTCTACAATCTATATGGTCTTCCCATCGTCAATGCAAGGTTCTTTAATGTATATGGCCCCGGAGAAGTACCAGGAAAGTACAGGAATGTTATTCCAAACTTCTTTTACTGGGCTATGAATGGACAACCACTGCCGATAACTGGCGATGGAACAGAAACAAGAGACTGGACATACGTGGATGATATTATAAATGGTTTGTTGGCAATGGGAGTTAAAGAGGAAGCAGTCGGAGAAGCAATAAACCTTGGTTCTGGCAAGGAGCACAGAGTTATAGATTTAGCAAATATTGTGAATGAGCTTACTGGTAATGAAGCGGGGATAGTATATGTGGAAAGAAGAGAGTGGGACGTCAAGCGCAGACTCTTGTCATCCATCGAAAAAGCAAAGAAGCTTTTGGGTTATAAACCACAAACGGAGTTTAAAGAAGGCTTGAAGAAAGTGCATGAGTGGTTTGTGGAGAACTGGGATAATATAAAGAGGAGTGCAGAATTCTAAAAGTAGTAATAAAAGTACTAAAAAGTACATAGAAGAAGTATATGATGTCGTCATAGAGGGAAAAGCCAAATGAAGATTCTTGTTGTTCAGGAATCAGACTGGATTGAGAAGGGCCCGCACCAAAGCCATCATTTGATGGAAAGGCTGTCTAAGAGAGGGCATGAAGTGAGAGTGATAGATTATGAAATCCTCTGGAGGGAACATGAAAATAAAGAGATAGTTTCTAAAAGAGAGGTTTTTAGGAATGTTCATAAGGTGATTGATGATGGAGGTATAACTGTAATAAGACCCTTCATCATTAAATTACCAGTTCTGGATTACCTATCTTTGGTTTACACTCACAGAAAAGAGATAAAAAGACAAATCGAAGAATTCAAACCAGATGTCATTGTTGGCTTTGGTATTTTAAATGCAAGTATTGCTATCAGATTAGCAAAGAAGAAAAACATTCCATTCGTTTATTACATTATAGATGAGTTACACAAATTGGTTCCACAAAAATACTTCCAGTGGCTCGCCAAGTATATTGAAAGTAAAAACATGAAAAATGCAGATAAGGTCATTTCCATTAATGAGGGGCTCAGGGAATATACCGTCCAGATGGGGGCGGAGAGGGAGAAAACAGAGGTGATAAGGGCTGGCGTTGAACTCGAACGTTTTAACCCGGCAGATAGAGATACCATTCGAAGAAAGCATGGCATAAATGATGAAGATGTTGTTCTGTTCTTCATGGGCTGGCTATACAGTTTTTCTGGATTGAAGGAAGTTGCTATGGAATTAGCAAGAGCATCAGAAAAACACCGCAACATCAAGCTTTTGATCCTTGGGAAGGGTGATTTATGGGATACCCTCCAAGATATTAAAAAAGAATTTGGCTTAGATAGCAGAATAATTACCGTGGGATGGAAGCCATACGAAGAGGTGCCGAAATATATTATGGCGTCAGATATCTGCCTTCTTCCTGCTTATAAAAATGAAGTTATGAAAAACATAGTGCCGATAAAGATGTATGAGTACATGGCAGCGGGAAAGCCGGTAATTGCCACAAGACTTCCTGGAATAATGAAAGAGTTCGGCGAAGGCAACGGTGTAGTTTATATTGATAGGCCTGAGGATGCAGTTACAAAAGCAGTTGAACTCTGGGAGAGTGGAAAGGTAGAGGAGTTGGGCTCCAAAGCACGAGCCTTCGTGGAGCGTTATAGCTGGGATAAAATTACTGATGAGTTTGAGAAGATCTTGCAGCAAGCTATAGATAATAAGAAGAGGTGAGCTCAACAATGGGATTGGAAGATGAAGTCAAACGATATAATAGGGCAAAAGTCTCTGTAGATAGTGGGGAAATAGAATTATGGGATGGAGTGATATTCCCTAACATGATCAGAAGAAGGGAGAAGGAGATCATCCTTGACTTCGTTGCATCTGTAAATCCAAGGACAATATTGGACTTTGGTTGCGGAGGCGGTTGGTTGTCAAAAGTTTTATCTGCGAAAGGATACCATATTGTCGGGATTGATATAAGCACCTCCCTTATAAAGACGGCTACCAAGGTTGCTCCTGATAGTCTCGGTTTTCTGATAGGCGATTGTATGAAGCTCCCATTCAGGAACAGCACATTTGACCTGATTGTTGGCGTGGGTATACTACATCATCTTGACCTTGATAAAGCATTGGCTGAATGTCATAGAGTGCTAAAGAAGAATGGTTCGATCTTATTCTTAGAGCCGAACGCGCTTAATCCAGTAATGGCTGTAGGGAGAAAGTTGGTTCGGGTGGATATCTGCACAGAGGGTGAAAAGCCCTTCGTGCCTTGGCACCTCAAAGATAAGATGATAAAAGCGGGTTTTAAGATAAAAAGCTTTGAATATCTCTTTCCGTACAGTTTTGCTCTTGCATACTTATCAGGCAAAATTAGGGCGGAAACCTATCAAAGATTTGTTCAGAAGATGCTGCCTTTGATCGAAGGATCAGAGAAATTAGTAGAGGGTATTTCTTTGGTCAGGATGATTATAAGTAGTACTATTGTAGTAAAGGGGACGAAAGAGTGAAGTTTTAAAAACGACCCTATTGAAGGGAAAGGAATTAAGGAACAAGAAAATTGGTTGAGAAGTATGGCTGGTAATATGCCTTGGGCAAATTTGAGAAGACCCTAAAAGAGGCAATTAAGGAGAAGCAAAAGGTATGAAAATTTTGCAGGTAAGTCCCTGCTTCTATCCTGCTTGGGCTTACGGGGGACCTGTGCCCGTAGTGTATCACTTATCCCGAGAGTTGGTTAAGAGAGGACATGAGGTGGTAGTTTATACTACAGATACCATTGATGCAACTACAAGACAAAAAGCGAAGTGTATGGAAATAGAAGGAATCAAAGTTTTCTATTTTAGAAATATAAGTAATAGCCTTGCTTGGAGAAGATATTTCTTGCCCTTGGGTATGAGCTTTAGACTCCGAAAGGAGATCAAAAGCTTTGATATCATTCATGTGCATGGCTTTAGAGATTTCCCATCTGTTTTTGTTCATTATCATGCCAAAAAACATGGAGTTCCTTATGTTTTACAAGCACATGGCTCAGTAATAACCTTCTTTCAAAAAGGGATGCTCAAGAGGGTTTTTGATAGAATATGGGGCTATAGGATTTTAAAAGATGCCTCAAAATTGATTGCTCTCACAAGGATAGAAGCTGAGCAATATAAAAGCATGGGAGTAAGCGAAAATAAGATTGAAATTGTGCCCAATGGAATTGACCTATCTGAATTTGAAAATTTACCTCAAAAGGGGGGGTTTAGAAGGAAATGTGGTATAAATGATAACCAAAAGATGATTCTTTATTTAGCTAGAATATGTAAGATTAAAGGACTCGATCTTTTGGTAAAAGCCTTCGCTGAGCTTTCAAAGGAAATTGGCAATGTTAAGCTTGTAATTGCCGGACCGGATGATGGATACCTGACTTCCCTAAAGAAATTAGTAGCTGATTTAGAAATAAGTGATAAAGTTTTATTTACCGGTCCACTTTATGGGGAAGAGAAATTAAGAGCCTATGTGGATGCAGATGTTTATGTTCTGCCTTCGGTTTACGAGACATTTCCAGTAACTGTGCTTGAAGCATGTGCTTGTGGTGTACCTGTAATTGTTACGGATAGGTGTGGTATAGCTGATTTTGTTGATGGTAATGTAGAATATGTGGTTGAATATGATAAAAATCAGTTGCGGGATGCGATAATCAAGGTTTTAAGCGATGAAAGATTGAGAAAGAGATTTGGAGAGGAAGGTAAGAGGTTGGTGAGGGAGAAGTTTGGTTGGGATAAAGTTGTTTTAGATATTGAGAATATTTATTTAAGTCTGCTCGGGGAGTAAAAATCATGAAAAAACCAAATATTGGCATACTCACTTTTCCGATAAGTGAGGCGGGAAATATTCCCCTATCAAATCTGGTAGACCTTTTACAACCCCTCTCGAATGAGATTTATCTTATTACTGGAAACGATGGATATACCTTCTTTAAAGATGATAGGAGGATTCATGCTTATGGGATAAAACATGAAATGGGGGCAAACATATTTACGAGAATTTTAAGATATATTTACGCACAATTAAGTATCTCGTATAAGTTAGCGAAAATAACACGAAATATAAATTCATGGATATTCTTTATCGGTGGAGATACTTTAGTACTTCCTATGCTGACTGCCAAATTATTACGGAAAAAAGTTGTATTAGCTTTTGCAGGCTCTTCTGTACAGACTCTTGAATCTGCAGGCGATAGCCTTTCTAAGTGGGAGAAAATCTTGTCAAAGATCAATGTTGTCCTCTCAAACAGAATTGTCGTTTACTCTCCAAATCTTATTCAGCAGTGGAACTTGGAAAAATACAGAAACAAAATCTCGATTGCTCACGAACATTTCTTAGATTTCAACAAATTCGAAATAAAGAAAAAACTTAAAGAGAGAAATAATTTAGTAGGCTATATAGGACGTTTGAGTGAAGAAAAGGGAGTTTTGAATTTTGTCAGAGCAATTCCAGAAATACTAAAGGAAAGAAATGATATGGAATTCTTAATAGGTGGCGATGGACAGTTACGAGGCGAAATTGAAAAATACATAAGTGGAAAAAACTTAAATGATAAGGTAAAACTTGCAGGGTGGATCCCCCATGAGAAACTACCAGATTATTTGAACGAATTGAAATTAGTTGTTTTACCTTCTTTTACCGAAGGACTTCCAAATATTATGCTTGAGGCGATGGCATGTGGCACTCCAGTTTTAGCAACGCCCGTCGGAGCGATACCTGATGTAATAACAGACGGCGAGACTGGCTTTATAATGGAGAATAACTCGCCAGAGTGCATTGCCAGAAATGTTATAAGAGCTTTAAACCATCCTAATCTGGAGAGAATTGCTGAGAATGCCCGTGCTTTGGTGGAGAGGGAATTTACTTATGAGAAGGCGGTGGAGAAATGGAGGGAGGTACTCGAAAACTATTTGAGGGTAAAATGAGACAACCCTTCGAGAATCTGGACAAAAAGCTTGCAATTCTAGGTGTAGTACTTTCAATAATCTTGGCAATATATTTAACCACGAAAGTAGGGCGTATTATATATGTACTTACAGCAGTTTTAGCTCTTACATCATGCACAATATGGCTTTTGATAAGAGAGAAGGCATCCTTAAAGTTTGATTCACACCAATCAAACTCAATTATTTTAGCATTATTTTCTATTTTCTTTTTCCTTTTTGCATCAAGCATCTTATCAATCCAGTTTAGGATGAATCTCTACGAGCATCCTTTAATCTATTTTGTCTTGACATCACTAATGGGAGGGATAGTAGCACTTGAAATATTATTTTCTCAAGAAGAAAATCGCAATTATTTTATACTATTTCAAATAATTATCATAGGCTTAAGTGTAGCATGGTCGCAATTGCTGATATTCCCCGGTTTGTTAGGGGTTGACCCCTGGTGGCATCAGATGTTCACGACAAAAATCCTGGAGATTCATTACATACCCGATGGTTATGCTTATTCTAAGCTTCCAATTTTTCACTTAGCTATTGCCTCCACTTCTCTAATCACCGGCTTAAATTACAAGTTTGCTACAATGTTATCGGTGAGCTTGGCTCAAATAATCTGTAATGCAATATTTGTATTCTTGCTTGGCAAATTTCTTTTTAATCAGAAGATCGGATTGTTAGCATCGCTGATGGTCGTTATTGCCAACTATCACATTTGTAGGAGCTACTGGTCGATTCCAAACTCTTTGGCGGCAGTATTTATCCCGATTGTGCTTTATTTATTGTGGAAAGTGAGAAGAAACAAACCCTTACACGCAACGGTTCTTTCAATATTTTTTATGGGGATTTTAATTTTAACACATACTGTAACTGCAATGTGTATGGCAATTATTCTCTTTGTTTGTTGGGCAGCATTTAATCTTCATAACACCTTGTATTCTAAGATTGAAATCCCTGTTTCTCTAACAATTTCTCTCTTATTTACTGTTGCTATGTTCGGATGGTGGACTTATGCAAGTGGGCATATAACTACATTAGCTGATTTGATAAAATGGGGCTTTAGCATAGATTATTTCGGGCATACATCGGAAGAAATTTTAAAGTATGCGGCAACTGTGCCAATCCCAGAGCAGATTTTTAATAATTTAGGAATGCTCTTGTTCTTTTCTCTCTCATTTGTGGGCATTTTCTATATGATTTCAAAAAAAGGAAATAGCTTTAGCTTTGCCGAAGCTCTTGTAGGATTTACTCCACTCGCATTGAGCTTCTTTTCACTGATAACAGGACATACAATAATTGAACATCGCTGGTGGTACATCTCACAGATATTATTGGCAATACCGCTGGCAGTTGCAATAATGTTAATTGGTATGTGGAAAGGCAAAAATAGCAGATTCGTTTCCATTTTTTCATTTGTATTTGTCGTGTTTTTGACATTTTTGATGATCATGAGCCCATCTGCAAATGTTGATAACCATGTTTTCTCGCCAAACACTGGGGTTCGTTATGCATATACTGAGTCTGAGATGGTTGCAGCATCATTTTTTGCCCACAATTCAGTTGGCATCATTTCTTCTGACTTCAATTATTGTATAAATCCATCTAGTAGCATTTTTTCTAATTATTATAATGTAAGCCGTGATAGAATCCTTTCACTTGACGAGTCTTTGTATACTCAGAATTTCATACAGGATGGATCTATAAAAATCATAAGGGGGGAAATTGTCGATAGACCTTTCTGCTTAGCGGGTGCCCTATATCGCCTTTCATATGATCCAAATGTTATTTTATCCTCTTCAGGATTTAATAAAATATATGATAATTCTGCAGTTACTGCATACTTATAACCTAATATGGAAGTTATCCCAAAATGTTGGGCAGAGGTTGGTTTTCGTTTAAGACTATGGTTGAGGCTGTAATAGGAGGTCTCAACCATGGAGAGGATGCTTACAGATGAGCGGTGGGCTCTCATCTCACCTCTGCTCCCTCCCCAGAAGCCCAGGGGGAGGAAGAGAGCCGATGACCACCAGACCCTGGAGGGGATTCTGTGGGTCCTGAGGACGGGTTCCCGATGGCAGGACTTACCCAGGGAGTATGGGAGCAAGACCCGTTGCCACAGGAGGCTGAAGGAGTAGCAGGAGGGGGTGTGGGAGCGTATCTGGAGGGCTTTCCTCTCCACTCTGGATGAAGCCGGAAGGTTAGATTGGAGTCGAGCTTTCCTGGATGGGACATTTGTCCCTGCCAAAAAAGGGGGGGAGAGAAGGTAGGACTTACCCGAAGGGGGAAGGGGAGCAAGGTGATGCTTGTGGTAGAAAGATCTACAATAATAGTGAATTTAAAGTATGGAGGGTGTATGGGAAATGAATAAACATTTTGAGAGCAAAGCTCTTGACAAACCAATCTTTATTATAAGTTTGGACGTAGAGTTGCTTTGGGGCTATGTAGCATATCCATTACATAAAGTCGTAGATTTACTAAAACGCGATGATAAGAAGGGAAGAGGCTGTATAGACCTCTTACTAAGCCTATTTGAAAAGTACAACATCCCGGCAACATGGGCAGTAGTCGGTCATTTATTTTTGGACCACTGTGAATGTGAAGACGAAATACCACACAAAGATATGCCGAGATTCAAAGATGATTGGTATTCATTTGATCCTTGCACTGATATACAGAAAGACCCGCTGTATTATGGAAGAGACATTGTTGAGAAGATTTTATCCAGCAGAGTCAAACATGAAATTGGCTATCACTCGTTCTCTCATGTTGTATTTTCAGAATGCAGTCAAGAAGTTGCAGAGGCAGAGATAAAAGAAGGGATAAAATTAGCAAAGAATTTTGGGATTACCCTCAAATCTTTTGTATTCCCAGAAGATAAAATAGGGCATATAGATATTTTAAAGAAATATGGATTTAAAATATATCGTGGAGAGAGCAGTTGTAGAAAATATGATCCAAACCAAAATATCTTAATCCGAAAGTTCAATGGAGGAATAAATAAAATAGTTGCACCACCAGTAGAACCGAAGTGGAAGGATGGCATTTGGGAGATTCCGAGTTCGATGCTCTTCTGTGATCCACAAATTAAGTTCAGTCTGCTACTGAGGGCTAAGCTCGGGCTATATCGCGCAATAAGATCGAAGAAGGTTTTTCATGTATTTTTGCACCCACATAATCTTCTGATGTATCCTTCGCTTAAAGACGATTTGGATCGGTTTCTTGCAGTTGTAGCAAGGGAAAGGGATAAGGGGAGGATAGAGGTGTTGACAATGGGGGAATTAGCCGATTACCTTAATGAAAAAGGAGGGAATATTTTATGAAACTGGTCGTTATTGGAATAGATGGTGCCAGCTTTGAATTGATTAACCCTTGGATAGAAAAGGGTGATTTACCAAATATAGCGAAAATCAAGGAGGGAGGGGTATGGGCGGATATGCAGAGTGTTTTGCCACCGGTCACATCGCCTAATTGGAAATGCTTTTCCACAGGTAAAAATCCTGGTAAAATAGGTATTTTCTGGTGGGAGAATATAGATTGGAAAAATAGGAGAGTTTATTATCCGATAGCCAGGAAACTTGAAAATAAGGAGATTTGGGATTATATAAGCGAAGCAGGAATGAAAGTCGGAGTTATAGGGATGCCGACCACCTATCCGCCAAAGAAAGTAAATGGATTTCTAATAGCTGGCGGAGAGGCTGAAGATAAGAACTTTACTTATCCCAAGGAGTTGGAGAATTTGTTAAAGAGATATGGCTGGAAAAATCACCCTTATACTATGATTGATATAGATAGAAATAAAGCCTGTAGCGAGATTCATGGAATAATAGATATGCACTTTAAAATGGCTAAAATTCTTGGGCAAAAATATAATGTGGATTTTCTTATGGTCACAGTTTTTCATATCAACATTCTTCAACATTTTCTTTGGGATAGTGCGGAAACAAAGAAGGCTTGGGAGATAATAGATAAACATATAGGAGAATTTATGAATCAAAACTGCGATCTAATAATAATGTCAGATCATGGATCAAACAAGATAGAGATTGTATTTAATATTAACAATTGGTTAAAAGAAGAAGGCTATCTTAAATTAAAATTTAATATTGCTGATGTTTTATACAAACTGGGCATCAACCAACAAAGCTTGTGCATGCTCGCATCAAAGCTGGGAATCTTAGGGTTATTAAGAAAACTCGTACCGAAGAGATTGGTCAGAGAGATTCCAAGTGCTTCAGGAGAGATAGAGCGGGAGGCTAAAACCAACAAGATAGATTGGCGAAGAAGCAAAGCCCTAGCTAGCGGTCAAGGGCCTATTTATCTCAACCCAGAAAACAGTGATAATGAGATGTTGAAGGAAGAGATTAAGCAGAAGCTAGAGGCTTTGGTTGATCCGCGGACGGGGAAGAAAATTGTTGAAAAGGTATATAGGAAAGAGGAGATATATGCAGGTAAATATTTGGTTGAGGCTCCAGACCTTATCATAGATCAGGCAAAAGGAGTACACATACCCGGAGGCATAGGTGGGAGAGGCATTTTTAACTCACCACAAAGATGGCAAGCTGAAAATAAAAAGACTGGGCTTTTTATGGCTTATGGCCCGAACATTAAGAGAGGGGGAAAAATTGACAATGTCTCAATTCTTGATTTAGCTCCTACTATTCTTCACTTGATGAGTATTGCTGTGCCTGAGGATATGGATGGGAGGGTGCTTACGGAGATCTTCAGGGAGGATAGCGAGCCGGCAAGAAGACCGGTGAGATATATTAAGGTGAGCGAGGAAAGGGGGAGGATAAAGGATAGGATTGAAAGGCTCAGAAGGGAAAGGAGATTATAGGAACCTGTGGAGGAGATCCTTTAAAGGGGAGAGGTTTATGCCGGATCTCTTTTCGATTGCAAGAAGCAGGGAGATATCCTCTCTGTCGAAGCTTCTGGTGAGAAGGACAGCGAGGGAGTAGATTCCGCAGTAGAGAATAAAAAGGAGGGGAAGCATCCAGATCTGGACATTTATAAAATGGTTGCATACAAGGTATATGAGGTATGCGGTCCCAAAGGAGAAAGCCGCAGGCTTTATGAGGTTTTTGCTTAGAGGATGGGCACCGCTCAGAGAATAAAGCTTTATGCACCTTATCGCATTTATGGAGGTTATGGCTATCATCGAGGCGAGAGCCGCTCCCTCAATTCCCAGAGGAGGGATAAGGGCGATATTCAAAGCGATATTTATAAGGGCGGAGGCTAAAGCAGCCCACATCATGAAGCGGGATTCTCCCAAAGCTATGAGGGTCGCCCCGTTGGGTCCGAGAAGATTATCAATCATAAAGCCTAAGGAGAGGATCCTCAAGGCATCTGCTCCCGCGGCATAATTTCCCCCGAAGAGAAAGCGGAGAACCGTTTCGGGGAAGAGAAAGAGGATAAAAAATACGGGGAAAGTTGCAGAGCAAAGCCATTTGGTGATTATGGCGAAGTTCCTCCTTATCTCCGGAATCGCACTCTGAGTATAAAGCTTGGAGATCACAGGCATGTAGATCATGACGATTGCCCCCAGGGGCATGGAGATAAAAGCAGCAATGGGCCGGGCAGCATTGTATAATCCGACCTCCGCGGAAGTCCTCAAACCTCCGAGCATCAGGGTATCTGTCCACATCGCGATCATCTCGAGTATGGCAACCCCGAAGAGGGGAAGGGAGAAGTGGAGAAGCTTCGAGGCTACGGGATTGAAACTCGCTTTAAGCACGGGCTTCGCAGGAAAAGGAAGCCTTCTCCGGGTGTAGAAAACAAGGGCGAGCGAAGTCGCAAGAAGGGAGGAAAGGTAGGCATAGAACACATTTTCAAAAGGGAGGTGTAGCACAAAGAGGGGGATGAGCAGGGAGAGGAAAAAGGCGTTGAGGAGGATATTCTGAAAGATAACCGTGGGTCTTACATCATCGAAACCCCTAAAAAGGGAAATGAGGATCCGGAGGAGAACGAAAAGTGGGATTCCGAAGGCGAAGACCTTGAGAGGGAAGGCAAGTGCCGGTTTGTGGAAGACGGAGGAGGCAAGGGAGTTGGAGGAGAGGAGGATCGCAAGGGAAAGGGCTACTCCGGCGAGAAGCCCGAAGGTGATGGAAGCCGAGATGAGCTTTCTAACCCTTTCGAGGTCTCCCTTTCCTCTCGCATAGGCTATGTTTCGCGCCGCCCCCTCCGGAAGCCCCAGGCTTCCTATCGTGGCGCAGATGTTGAGGATCACAAGGGCAAGGGAGAAGATCCCGTATTCCGCCTCCGTTCCTATCCTTGCGACGAGAACCCTTCCGACAAACCCCAAAGCCAGCCCGGCAAGAGAGCCGAGGAATGCAATCCCCGCCCCCTTCGTGATCTTGAGGAGCGATTCATCAAGCCCTATCGGTGTGCCTTGCCCCTCTGACATCCCTCCACCTTAAGAGACACGGACTATTCCTCAACTTTCCTCCCGTCCCTTCCCCGAGACCTCAGCTGACTCCAATCCCCTATCCTTACTCAGCCCTCCTCGCAAGCCCCTTCTCGATGAGCTCCTCGTTAAGAGTCCTCCCCGTGTCCGGAAGGTATATCTTCGCCAGCCATCTGCGCCACTTGCCTAATTTGCGTGTCTCTATTATCATTTGATTCCCGTTCTCGGCAAGCCTCCTTTAGAGGCATTCCCTATGTTCACTCTCATCTTCATCCCCTCCTCGAAGGGAGAGGGATTTTTATATAAAGTGACCTAACCAACTCCTAAACTGCCAACTGATTAACTAATAAACTGACCAACTGACTCAACTGACTAACTTTCTCCGATCTCTCAAGCTCTTCTTAAGGTCGATCTTCTTAAGGTCGAAAACCATCTTATCATCACCTTCAACCCCTTTTCCAAGCTATACTCCGGCACATATCCAAGTTTTTGTTTAGCGAGAGATATATCGGCTAGAGAATTCCTGATATCTCCCGGTCTTGGTTTATCATAAACTGGATTAAGCTTCACACCTACGATTTCCATTATTTTATTTGCGAGTTCGTTTATACTAATTTGCTGCCCATAAGCTATGTTAAATACACCTTCGACGTTCTTTTCCATAGCCAGAATGTTTGCTTTAACAACGTCTTTAACAAAAGTAAAATCCCTCGTTTGGTTGCCATCTCCAAATATTATTGGGGGTTGGTTGTTGAGAACCCTATTTATGAATCGAGGTATCACGGCAGCATACTCAGATGTTGGATCCTGCTTTGGTCCATAAACGTTAAAATACCTCAGACAAATGGTCTTAATTCCATAAATGTCAGAAAAAACTTTACAGTAGTATTCTCCCGTTAATTTGGATACAGCGTAAGGTGATTGCGGATTGGGCTTCATGTTTTCTTTCTTAGGCAATTCTGGAGTATCGCCATAAACTGAAGATGACGAAGCATAAACAACCTTCTTAACTCCACAATCTCTTGCGGCGATTAAAACGTTTAGTGTGCCTTTGATGTTGGCTTCATTTGTATCCAGAGGATTTTCGACTGAACGCTGAACACTCGGAATTGCTGCTTGGTGAAAAATGCAATCAACATCTTCAAAGATTTGCTTAAGTAGACCCAAGTCGGTGATATTTCCTCTAACGAATTCGAAGTTTTCTTTGTCCTGTAAGCTTCGGATATTTTCAATTCTACCGGTAGAGAGGTCATCTATTACAACAACATAATGTTTTTTAATAAGCTCTTCTGCTATGTTCGAACCTATGAAACCACATCCACCGGTTACCACCACTTTCATTTCATTACCTCTTTAACCCATTCAACCTCTTTCTCTAAACCCTCTTTTAGCTTAATTTTTGGTTTATACCGCAATCTCCCCACTCAAATCCTCTACATTCACGATGAATAAAAGTTTTAGTGTCTTTTCCAGAGCATCTTTTCTTGGAGACCTGTATGCCCCTACACTTAGCTCCACAACTGTTATCACAGAAGTGAAACCTTTATTACCCTGTAAACTTTTGAACAGCGATTTGGATAATTCGACTTGCTTAGACCTCAGAACATCTACGAAAATTGAGGTGTCTATGAAAACATAACCGCTTTGTTCTCCTCAGTTCTCTCACAAATTCCTCAGCTCCTGAACCCTCTTTATTATTTCGCT
>Ga0190337_1000116_pt1 | contig 14400 bp, 26 predicted proteins | sample 4872041011_MG_FD_161677 | JGI IMG/M metagenome (GOLD analysis project Ga0190337, IMG submission 161677) | Hydrothermal vent sediment bacterial communities from Southern Trench, Guaymas Basin, Mexico - 4872-04-10-11_MG | ecosystem: Environmental > Aquatic > Marine > Hydrothermal vents > Sediment ...
TTTGCCGCATCACCTACCCGGTGATCACCTGTTGCAATACGGTCCTGACCTTCCCATTCGTTGCACCTGCCGTGTACTTCAGCCGCACAGTCGCCATCTCCATCGGGTCCAGGAGATTCGCCATGTCCTTCTTCCTGTCATAGTGGAATACGGCTGAGTGCATATAGCCATATCCACGAGCTTTCCAATTGCACAACTGTCCCGCAGCGAGCGCATTCTCAAAGATTGCGAGCCGTGACTCAGGCAGGTTGTACACTCCCGCTATCGCCTGCGTGGTTGTACCGCCAACAAGCTGTTGCACCGAAAGGTTCGCATCCACAACCCATGCAAGATCAGTGCTGAAATAGTCAGCGTTGTCACCCTGTACAACGCCGCCAGTCTCCGCGAGCCCGAACTCGTCTGCATTCTGCCGCAGCAGCTCTTCCGTGTCCTCATCGAATATCACAATGTTCCCAGATTTGTACTCAAGCTTGATGGTATCGAGAATCTCGTGCATCTCTTTCGCGTACGCTGCGTTTCGCGCTGGATAGTCAGGCAGAACAGATATGATGATCTGTCGTATTTTGTGTTCCTTCGGCACGTTGACGGTCTTTTCGTCAGTCGTTGAGGCTGGTGTCCATTCATTCGCCTCATAGGTTTTGAGGTAACCGCTCGGTGGCGGTCCCTCACGGAGGAACTTCTCGCGTATAGTGTACTTCCCCGTATCGAAGAAATTGCCAGTATCTGAGTCGCCGTTTGTAATATTGAGCTCCACAAGGTCCCATTTCGACAGATCAAGTGCATACTCAGGATCACCGAGGTATCGCCCGAACGGTATGACGAGATGTGCGTAGTTCTCTGCGTCCTGCTCCTCTGTCCTCGTTTCCTCCACTACATGTCCGAGGTCATAGAATATCAATGCTGCAAGCTCCCTTGCATCAAGTGATACGATTATGTCAGTTGAGTTCCCTATCACTTCGATGGAGGTGATCCAGTCCAGGATCATCTTCACGAAGTCCGCACCAGATGCGTCCGCAGTGAAATTCACGAGTATATCTATCCAGCTCAGATTGCCCGTCGTCTCCAGCTCGTACGTCTTTGTCTCACCTGTCATCGTCACTGAATCTTGCCGTGCTACGTCAACAGTTTGTAGATACATTTTGATATTTCACCCCCCTACGACGCACCAACACCAACCAGTGCCAGCCTCTTCTTGAATAGCGCTGTTGCTATTGCTGCTACCCGCTTCAAATTCTCTGGTGAACCTCGCGGCTTCCTTTCAGGCAGCTCAGTTGCCGCGATGACGGCAACAAACGGTTCAAGTCCTGACTTGTAGTCCTCTTCTGCTGCTATCACACCAGGACCGAAACGGTCAACACCGACCGACGTCGCTTTTCGCTTCCATTTCGCCGTGCCTGCCTTCTTCACACCACCGAGGAATCGCTTTTCTATGTCCGCAGCCGTCACAGCGCCTTTGAATGCCGCTGCGGCAAGTGTTGTGTTCGCTTCCCAGTCCCGAAGTGGACTCTCAACACCAGCAGCGTAATACGATGCTCTCCCTGGAGTGACTTCTATGAACTTCTTGGTGATCTCTTCGACAGGTCTTATTTTTGCTTTTGCCATATTTTTTTCCTCACCTCAAAAATGAGTGAGGAGAAAAACATATATATAGCTATATGAAATCATATATTGAAATTCCAAGGTAGAGGTTTTTGAACATGCCAGGATTGACCAAAATTCGGGCTGATTGGGAGCACAGGTATGTCGCTGATTTTGTATTGCACAAGTTTCCGAATGAAATGGTGAAACTGAGATGCCCACTGGGGACAGTCCCGGAGCTCTGGGTGCAAGAACTGGGGTTCGGGAAAGCGCTGAAATCGTATAGACCATATCGTCCTGAAGTAGATGCTATTGTGATCACAGGCGAGAAATTGATATTGATCGAAGCGAAGATCATGAAGGTTCTGGACGGTATGTCGAAATTACCGATATACAGGCTCCTTGTGCCGGAAACCCCAGAGCTGAAAGACTTTGCAGAGATGCCAACCGAGATGTGGCTCGTGACGCCAAAAAAGCCAGGGTGGGAAGAGCGAGTTGCAAAAGAGCTAAATATACATGTTGAAATTTTTATGCCGGAGTGGATTCGGGAGTACTATGAGCAGCAGGAGAAATACTGGACGGCAGAGGAGCGATTGAAAAGATTGAAAAGGAAAGAGGTATTAAAGTCACTTGGATACTATTAAGGAGGTAAAAGAAGAATGGAAAGAAAGATGAAGGTGCAATATATAGATACGAACTTGATAGAAGTGCCAGAGGTGAGGATAACGTCAGCTTTCGATGATGACATCCTGGAGATGTTCAAAGATGACATAAAGAAGACAGGGATCAATCAGCCACTGATTGTCGCGAAAGAGGGGGAGAAGTTCTGGGTGATTGATGGGTATCACAGATTGCAAGAGGCGAAACTCAATAACATCCCGCAAGTGCCTTGCGTTGTGACGGAGATGACATGGAAACAGATACAGATGCGAAATCTCGTGCTCAACCGGCTGCGTGGGAGAACAAAAGCGTCGGAGGAGGTACTCGTGATCAAGGATTTGATAGAAAAACGGGGAGCGAGTATAGACGAAATAGTGGAAAAAACAGGCATGAAAAGAGATAGGATAGAGATGCTATTGCAAATTTCCACGGCAGCTCACGAGGTTTGGGAATCGCTTGATGCGGGAAGAATAAAGGTTTGCCATGCATATCAGATTTCACGGCTTCTTGATCGCGCTGCACAGATACGTATGCTGAGGATTGTGGAGCAGTACCGCTTGAATTGTGATACTCTCAAAGATAGCGTTGATGAGGCTCTCAGAATAATAGAAGAGCAAAAAAAGGAGGAGGTTAAGGAGGCTCCGGTGGGTCCTCCTCCGGTACCGACCGCTGAATGTGCGATTTGCCATCAGGAGTACCCCGTGCGTGACCTTGCAAGTCCGATCATCTGTCGCAACTGTTTTGCGACGCTAATAACAGCATACGAAAGCGCACGACAGGAAAGAGAGATGCAACGAGAAGCTTTACGGAAGCGGGCTGAGTATGTGGTCAAAGGAGAAACTGATGCCGAGCAGGAGGTATGAAATTGGGCAGGCGGGCAGGCAGGCGAGCCAGCAAAATTTCTCACGAGAAAAACCAAAATGTTTCCTTTTTGTACACTCCAGGATTGAAAATCTCGCCGAGCTGGCGTTTGATCGTTTAACCTGGGCAGCCCAAAATTGTACAAAAGGAGAGTAGCCCCCCGGACCCGTGGGTACATGCAAAAATCTGCCCATGGAAAAATTTTTATATCCGCAAAACACTCAAAAAACATAGGAGGTGAAAAATGGCAGTAGAAGAGAACTATGTGCGATTAGAGCCTCACAAGCCAGTTATAATGCGTTTTGACGCATACGGGTGGCAACCTCGCAAAATCACCGATCCTGACCTCGGTTTCACAAAAACCGTCAAAGCTCTCGTCTTTCACGTTATAGAGCTTAACGGAGAGCCAGCCGATACAGTATTCTCTATCATCAGCACAAAAGCACAGAAAGAATTTGAACCGTATCTTGAACATGACCGTTTCAAAAACTTCAGGTTTCAGGTTGTCAAAGAAGCTCCAGGCTTTGCACCGCCACGCATCATGGCAGTCACGCCAATAGCATGAGTCAAATCGAAATATGAAAGAGAAAATCTTGATTATGATGGTGAGTGTATTTCTCTTCGCTTGCATGGTGCAATCAGCCGTTGCAGAATGCAATTTCGCGTATGAGATTGATGCAACAGATACAACACTGCAAAGCGATACAACACTGCAAAGCGTTGTACCGGGTAGCGTTGTGCTCGGTAGTGAATCCATCAATGCTGACTACGCAAAAAACCTCCACGTATCTTCCTCATCTGTTGCTGATTCTCACAGTTTCTCACTCAATAGCACGTTTGAGGCTTCAGCTTCTCAACATCATATCATTTCTTCTCACAGTTTCTCACAGAACCTGTTTGCGTGCCACAGAGTAAACACATCATTCGACTCTGCTACTTCAGGCTTTTTCGCATCCGGAACCGATCTCAATCTTGATTCTGAGGCGACCGTAAGCTCTATTGAGCTTGTACATGGCGTTTCTGGCGAAATCGCTGGGGAATCTGGTATAGGTTTCGTATCGCAGTCTGATTCTGACCTTTTCAGGCATGTCGTGCGTTCACGTGCGCGTGTACAGAACATATCAATGCTCGCTGAATGGCACTCAGGGTATCCTGGGGCACCAGTACAAAACAACTTCACTGACATATCGCGGCTCTGTGTGTGGCAAACGCAGCCTGTATATCCCTTGCTCTTCAAATGAGCCTGATAGAAGAACTGCGGAGGCGTTTCTTCAAGCGAAGAACGTCGTATGTCGTACCATCTCTTTATTATCTTGTCTATTGTGCAACAGGCTGCAGAAACATATTCATTCCTGACCGACATCTCGACTATCTCGACGATCGTACATTCAAAGATATGTTTGCAAAATTCATCAAAGCGTCAGTAGATGTTACTTTGCCGTTTTACGATTGCGACGACCGTGCACGGTCGCTTTGGAACTTCGTACGTAACGATGGAATATTCAGTATGAAAAAAAATCTTGCTTTCGGTATGCTCTGGACTGAGCGTCATGCACTGTGCCTGTACGTCACACCAGAACCATCAGTTCGTTTCATAGAGCCCGCGAATGGACGCTTGACAGGAATATACAGCCGTGTACGGTTCGTTATCTTTTGATTTTTCCACTTCAAAGGATATACCGTAACCTTTTTTATATTGGTGAACATATATCATACCATGGTTTCGCAGTTGCGAAACCAATATATACCATATCGGCGGTAAGGGTGCGTGCCCTGAGATGGGCGGACCTTACCGTCGGTATATAGCCCCTACCCCTACCTCATGACAGGCATATATAAAGCTTTGGGAAGTGAAAAAAAGAACCGTTCTCCGAAGAGATTGAGAAAACCCCTCAGAACGCTTATTCCGATTTTTCTATATAGTCTATATAGTTCCACTCCAGCGCCCCGATTTTAATTTTGAGTTCAGAGAGAACTTACTACTTACTACTTAATTAATTAATGAACAACTATTATTATTATTATTATTACCACACATGAAGAAAAAAGTGGAGTGGAAAATGAGGTCGCAAAAAGATTGGAAGACGGTGACTATTGTGCTCACGTATGACGACATTGAGTTCGTTGATTCTGTCGCAGGACCTGGACATCGCTCTGAATACATACGCAACCTCATACGCAACCAGAAAGGTGATCTTGAACTCGAAACAATCAGGCTGGAGGAGGAGAACAAAGTATTGACCAGGCTATTGCAAGACGTGAAAGAAGAGAATAGGAAACTGCGTGCAAAGGTCAATAGACTCAAAGAGAAGCGTTCTATCCTTGAACAGCGTGAGCTTGAAGACATAGCAAAAAAATACAACCAATGGAAACGAGAACTCCAGAATCGCCTCGGTTCTATCAGTACAGAACTCAAACTCACATTTCTTGAACCGCGCGCAAGATCGCTCGGTATCAAACCGCGCGATCTCTATCGTATGCTTGAACAGTGTGAGTACAACGGTGAAAATTCAAAGCGAAAGTAGCTCACGTATCAATTCAGATGCCTTTTCCTTATCAAGACTGAATAGCTCGTCTATTGAGTGAATACCGTACCGTTGACATATCTCTTTCCATCGCTCCTCGCTCGCGCACACATGCGCGGTGAGGTACCTGAGATATTTCTTCTGCCTCTCAGTCATCATCGAAAAAAATCTTTTCGATACTATCAAAAAAACTTCAAGCGATCGAAACTGAAGAGATAGAAGAAAAAAGAATTAATAACGTGGTGAGGTAAAATGGAGGAATGTGACCTATCCATACCGGAATATATATGGGAAGAACTGGTAGACTTGCGCAACGAAATACAGGAAGCCATAGATCAAGAGTGGAAAAATGCAACAGAAGCAGAAGACGTCGCACTTCGGGAAGACCATATAGCAAAGGTGAAGGGACTTGAGAAAGCGTTGCGTATTGTAGAGCGGAGAATGAATGAAATACGGAAAGGAATAGATGAGAGAGCGAACACACTCAATGCAGCCCTAAACGCCGCGGCTGTAAGTGTTGTGGCTGACGAAGAAAAGCGTTTTCAGGAAGGTATGAAGAAGGCAGGCACAGAGGAATGGAAGCGAAAAGTAACGTCGGTCGGTGTTGATCGTTTCGGTGAGGTAAAAAATGGAACAGCGGTCTTGCAGGCGCGGTAAATACAACGAGTTCAGGACGGCAAATAAGCACGAAGCAGCTCGGAAGATGACTGAGCTGCTTCACCGAGGAGAATTTCGCGGCTATTCCCGTGAAGGTAATACACACGTCATCCTTTTCGCAAGAAGGAGGTGCACGAGTCAATGAACCAAATGTTTTTCACCCCCTCCCACCATATCTATCACTTCGACATGACTATATACATCTTTTATACTTCGCTACTCTTCGGTATCGTCTTCGTAATCACTTTCGCGTTTCTCGTGAAAGCGCTCAGAGAAAAACAGAGGTGGCGATGGTAGCAACAAACGAATCAAACTACTGGTACGTCGTATGCATTTCCTGCCCAAAATGTCATCACTTCGTTTCTCGCACACTGCCAGAACTACTGATCCAGAATATTCATTTCCGTTGCCGGTTCTGCAAAACGCGCATGACTGTCCAGAAGCGTATCAAAATACCATGGGGTAGTTTGCATGAATAGAATGAAAAAACGAAAGCTTACAAAATATGTTATCGTGAATAAGAAGTTGATGCTACAAGGGGTGGGGTACTTCTGTTTAAATCAAAAACTCACAAGGGTAGAGAACCATTTGGCACGGCTCAGAGAGATATATCTTTCAAAACCTGAGGAATTTCCGTACATGCCCGGAAAAATACTCGATGCTGAACACCGCAGAAGACAGCTTGAAGAGCTCCTGACTGGCTATTTCAACCTCATTGTGGTTGTTGAGATAGAATGACTGAAACGTACAAATACGTCGCTATGTGCATCATACGCGGTCATTGCCGCATAGTGATCGAAATAGAGGGCGACAGAAAAGCAGAAACGCAGCAACTTGCATGTTCGATATTTCAAGCTATATGCGATGTCATTCACGAGCTATATGCGAGGCAAATAGAGCAGGAGGAGGAAGGAAATCATGGCAGAAGTCGTAATTGTCGGAATATGGAAAGGTAAGATAGTGGATATAGATCGTTATCTTTCCGAAGTACGGGAAACAACTCAAAAACTGCTTGATACAGGATGGAAAAGAATAGAAAAGAACCACGGAAAAGTTTCTCCAAGCTATATAGATAGCATGTATGAAGTCTATGAGGAGCTTAAACAGTTAGATCAAGCGCTTGAAGGGCGATTCAATATCATCCTCGCTGTGAAAAAAAGATGGGAGGGTGCGCTGATAACATAGGGCGCGTTGCTTAGGCGGTGACAAAGAAAAAAATGCAAATGCGTAGTCAGCTCATATTATCGCTCATTCAGCCCGCTTCTTCCTCCTTCTTCACCATCAACTCCACATATTTCGCACGCGCTTCCCGCCACTCCTCAAGCGACCATGGCGTACCGTACTTATCACCGAGCTCCTTCAGTTTATTCTTCAGTTCATCTATCGAAATCACGCCCTTTCGCGCCTGTGTCTCGTATGCACGCTGCCATTCACGCGCTATCTCAGCTCCGAGCTCACGTTCTTCCTCATCCACTATCAGCGTCGCATCCTCAGTCGTATAGCCCTTGTCGTCTATCTGTTTAATCGCCCACCCGCGGTCTTTCAGTCCCTGTTTGAACGCCTGTAATATCCGAGCATCCGACAACGTCTTCTCTTCTCCCTCCACTGAGAGCTTACCCTCGCGTCGTGCGAGCAGATACTCCAGCCGCGCCTTCACATACCCCTCACGCAACCCCAGCTCCTTCAGTTTCTTCTCCAGCTCGTCTTTATCTATCCTGCCATAGAGATACTTCTTCTCCCACGCCTTTTGTAGCTCTTTCGCGTCTTTCCTCCGCTGCAGCTCCTCTATTGCATCCAGCGCATCTTTCGCATCCTCCTTCGTTATCTTGTATTTCTCCAGGTCTTTCTCAAAATCCTCTCGTGAAATCCATCCATCCGTGAGTAGCGACCTCCGTATCGCCCTCACATCGCCCACCGTCGTCCTGATGTTCATGTGTTTGTACGCATTCAGCAGGAAATCAATCTGCGACGTTGATGGCGGTTTCAGCCCGTACTTCTTCTCGTACGGGCTCATCTTCTCTTCCGTAATCTTAAACGCACCATAGCCCGCATCTGACAGCCAGAACCTGAAATCGTCCGCATCCCAGAACCCTTCCCGTCCGATCGCATTCAGCATGAAGTATGACGACGGTTTTGTGCCCATCCTCGCATATCTCCATAGCCACTTCGTATCTATGCCGTGCTTTCGCATCAAATCCTTCATCTCGTCTTCATCTATGTGCCCGCGTCCATACCACTCCTCTGCATCTCTGAAGCTCGGTATAAACGGCGTTGTTAGCTCATTGATCGAATATTTGACCGGCATCTTGATCAGATTCAGCCGTATAGGGTCTATGTACGCATCCATCAGCTCCTTCATTCCAACCGTATCATACAGGAAATGACTGATCCTGCCCCAGCCCATTTCTTTCGTCGGGTGGATCAATTCAGCGAGCGCAGTCCCGACGAGGAACGTCAAACCGAGCCCCATCACAGGCTCCATCGTCTCCTTTATCTGTTTCCGCATATCCTCCGGTATCTTCTTCCCTCCAGGATCAATCGCATCAAGAATACCATCCACGAGCAGTCCAAGCTTGTCCTTGAATGCGTCCGTGATAGCAGGCGAACCTTTCACTATCGCTTCTTTTGTCGTCTTCTCAATGTCCCCACTCATCTCTGGTATCAGTCTCTTGAACCCCTTGAACAAATCATTCGCGAGTGATGAGAACAAACCGCCTGCAACGTCCGCTACTGTATCGAAACCCGCCTCGTGTAGCTCGTTTTTCCTGAACTCATAGTACTGTTTGATCGCCTTGTCGTTTTTGATGTTGTCAGGCATCACCGCATATACGTTCTCCAGCGCCTCCACGCACTTCACTCGCTGCATCCAGCCAATCCAGAAGCTCATCTGAAAGTTCCAGATATGCTGTTTGATGTTCTCAAAGAACCCGACTATGCCATCCCACAGTTCACCCATCTTTTCTTCCTCCTCATCCTTTCATTTTTCCATGGGCAGATTTTTGTATCTGTCCAGCTTCTTCACCTTCCTGGTATAGCGTTGCCCGCTTCCGCACCGAGCCACACCAGTCCGATCAGCTTCACTATCTCCAGGTACTGCTCACCTGAAATATTCCCCGCCCATGTCAGTATCCCTGTCATCACCAATATCAATATCACAGCGATACGCCCCTTCTGCAATATCCCTTTTCCTTCTTCCTCCTTTTCATTCATAGTCTCTTCACCACCTTCTCCACCGTTTCCCAAATTATATCAGCCAAATCCTCCGCAATGTCTCCTATACGCTTTATTACCCACCCTGCGATCCACATTATGGCATCATCAAACTCATCCAGATACGTACCTATCAAAATAAGCACTTTGTTCGTAAAGTATTTGATACTCGTCTCAAATTGGTTCCATGCAGCATCGAGGAACTCAAACCATTTCTCTGTGAGGTACTCAAAAGCAGCCTCAATCACATCTACAATATCCATCGAGAGCTTCGATAGAGGGTCCGCAATGAACTCCTGGAGCCATTCCCACGTATCACCGAGTGCAGCTATCACTCGATCGCTGAAATTCTCAGCGAGATCAATGAGTACATCCCACACTGGACCGAGCACATTGAATACCCAGTCCCGGAAGTTCTGCACCATGTCCTGGACCGTGTACCATACACTTCCGAGCACTCCCAGAACCCGATCGCTGAAATTCTCCGCAATATCTTTCAGTGTATTCCACACATCTCCGAGAATATTGAAAATGAAACTCGCAGGGTCGCGTAGTATCTCAAATTTTGATTCAACGAGGTTGATGATGTATTTCATGATGTCTTCAGATAGCATCACGATTGGAACAAATATACTTTTCAGCAAGTTCACGAGTTCATCGAAAGTCGGGAGCTTGAACAGCCACACCGCGAGGCTTTCGATCCCATTCGCCACGCTGGTGAAAAACGATGCAACAGCAAGAAACGGCGCTGCGAGAATACCCCCTACCGCCGGTATCGAAGCGATCTCATTGCCTGCACCTTCAAACTCACTCGCAACACTACTAAAAAATTCCGAAACTGCATGTACTATGTCGTATATTGTCGTCATATCGTTTCTTCACATTGCACGAGGAAATTCTCGGACTCCAACTTTAATATCGGTACAAAGCCTTGGGAATGTCCCGTTGATCTCCAGTCCGTATGCTTCTCCAGCTTCCGGTCGGATGTAGATATGATCATACCACACCGCCCAATGAGGTTCAGGAGGACGCCACCTGACACGTCGTGCTGGAGGTACGTATAAATACACAGCCACCCAGTTCACAAGCCTCATCCATCGTATGATAGTCCGATGCATCCAGATTGTTCGTATGGTAATAGACCTGACGCCTCCACCTGGAGCACCAGTCTTGACTATAAACCGGTAGCCTACAACTCCGAGCGTCTTAAAATATGTGATCTTCAGGCGGGCAGTAACTTCAAGATCGAACCTTTCCTCTTTTTCTTTCCATTGTGCTCGGCATAATCTTCTCTGTACCGAGCCCCAGGCTCCAGTTTCCACTTTCATGTGCGCATACCGACGATGACACACATGGAATGGTAGTTCAATACTCATTCTGTTGAGATAGTCGTGCCCATCAACCTTTCTATCTTCTTCGCCTTCTCTTTCACTGCCTCCCAGATTTCCTCCTCACTCGCATCTGGTTTCAGCCCTGTGACAGTCCCGCGTATGCCCGCCTCTGTCTCAAACGTGACCTCAAGCGTTGATTCACTCCGCTCTGGTGTTATCCATCTCGTCCGTTCTCTGATGTTTATGATCCGTACTTTTCCCATTCTTTTTCTCACCTCCTATATCTCATCCCTCTATTTCAAAAAGCATGATATAGTCCCAGAGATATGCATAATGTGTAAGACCGGAAAGAGTATCCCTCCTCTGGAGTGTATATTGGATTTTTAGGGTGAGTGCCTTACACGGAGAAACATCGAATACAGCGGGTCCACCTGCTCGCACTTCATCTATCAATGACCCCGATACATTCCTTCGCAGATAATGTAGAGGTAACGTCTGTATAAGGTTCATGCCGCACGAGATATACGGGTATAAATATACACCAGATCGCCCTCCACTTCCTGGGTCGGGTCCATAATGAGCAAGCAGAAATACCGATAGTGCAATCCCAGGTCTTGTGAGTGTACTCAGCAAACTTCTCAAATCGAGTGTGACAGCCCCGTATGAGTATGCCTCACTGCTACCTCCACTCCGTGCCAGCCGATAGCGGTTGTATTCATGCGTGAAACCTGAATGACTGACGTAATATTCCGAATCCGGGGAAATGTCAACCATCTCACCACCACCGAGCTTTGAACCCTCTTCTGCGACTATTCCGAGCGTCCAGTCCGTTGTATCAGCTTCCGCAGCAGGATCACCCGACTTGAATCCGAGTACAGGCATATTCCAGTCCGGTACAGATAGCATCCCTCATATCACCTCCTTCTCCTCTTCTCTATCACTCTCTTCACCGTTCGCATATATGAATATTTCCTCGCTCGCAGTACATACTGTGCTATCGTTGTGATAGACAGTACCGCAGCAGTCACCGTGAAACCATCTATACCACGCCACAGTGCCATACTCGTCACAACTGTGATTCCGAACACCGCTATCACCATCACCATGACAATATCTTCCATTTATCATCGCCATTGCCCTATCAACCGCTGCCAGAACCGCTGCCGCTTCGCGCCCGTCAGCATCGGATTGAGTATCTCAGCCGGCAACACCGCGAGCTGCACAATCACACTGTGCGCGTATGCAGTGCTTTCATTCCACGCAACCGCCCTCATCAGCGTATCATGCTCTACCAGCTCATACCACTCTTTCCATTCTATCCATTCATCGTTACCAATGAAGTCCGCCTCGCGATTTGTCGGTGCGAACTGATGAGCACCATGCATAATTTTGAGATGCAGCTTTCCTTTCGATCCTGGAGGAAACCGTATCCGTACACGATGCACTATTCCGGGCGTGAGTGGTAGCTCCTGCTCTACCGGTGCCGATTTCGGTGTATTCTTCGGTACCGTGACTGTAAATGAAAAGAACGTCATAGCTCATTCTTCTTCCATTTCTTTGATGATTGTGCATGAGATATAATGATAGAACTTGTATGCACGCGCATATACAGCCGTATTCGCCGGTACCGGCAGTTGTATCACTGTACCTCTTGAGTGACTACCCCAGAGCATATCCGCTTCCCCATCGCCCAGTCGCAGATAGATCGGAATGTCAAACCAATTTTTCCAGTATATGTCCGGGAATGTGATCAAGAGTGTGACCTCACGTGGTTGTTTATCGAGGATTTTTGTCCATTTCGCTGTAATTTTGTGGACTGCCATCCATTACCGCTGGTCAAGAACACCTACTGAGTAGCCCGCGTATGTTGACCACGCATATACAGCCGTATTCGCCGGTACCGGCAGCCAAAAAATTGTTCCTGCATAGGCTGACTTCCAATATATATCCGCAGGACCCGCATCCCCCAGCCGTAAGTAGATGGCATAGTTCCCGGTATCCTGAAGAGAAATAAGCACTTTCCGCTCTTTGTCGCGTTTCGGTACAATCCGGTATTCCTTATTTGCTTCTGCAAGCGTGAAGACTACCATTGCTCTCTGCCCTCCTTGTCGCGTAGCTCATCAAGATTGAAAAGTGGTATCATCCACACCCATGTCTGCACACCGTCTATGTAGCGATTTGGATACCGCTTTTGTTTCGGTTCCGGGAGTTCTATCGGTTTCGCACCAAAGAAGCGCGAAATACGCCGTATGAGCTTCACAAACCGCGATAAGTGCTTTGTATGCTTCTCCAGATATTCCTCACCAGGATAGAAACATGACATATCAGCAAGAAAATCATCTTTGCAGCCCTCCGGTATGAGTACATCCCACATCCGAACTTCGCGAAATATCGCCCTGTATCGAATTTTTTGAGGCGTTGATACATCTGTATATCCGCGCTTCCCTATTTCGTTCATGAAGCGTTCCCAGTGTCCTGGATGAGAATGAGAAAGAAAAAAAAGGTGCATCGTTTTTCCCGCATCACCTACCCGGTGATCACCTGTTGCAATACTGTCCTGACCTTCCCATTCGTTGCACCTGCCGTGTACTTCAGCCGCACAGTCGCCATCTCCATCGGATCCAGCAGATTCGCCATATCCTTCTTCCTGTCATAGTGGAATACGGCTGAGTGCATGTAGCCATATCCACGAGCTTTCCAATTGCACAACTGTCCCGCAGCGAGCGCATTCTCAAAGATTGCGAGCCGTGACTCAGGCAGGTTGTACACTCCCGCTATCGCCTGCGTGGTTGTACCGCCAACAAGCTGTTGCACCGAAAGGTTCGCATCATCAACCCATGCAAGGTCCGTGCTGAAATAGTCAGCGTTATCACCCTGTACGACGCCGCCAGTCTCCGCGAGCCCGAACTCATCGGCATTCTGCCGCAGCAGCTCTTCCGTGTCCTCATCGAATATCACGATGTTTCCCGATTTGTACTCAAGCTTAATATTATCGAGAATTTCGTGCATCTCTTTCGTGTACGCCGCGTTTCGCGCTGGATAGTCAGGCAGAACAGATATGATGATCTGCCGCACTTTGTGTTCCTTTGGCACATTTACGGTCTTTTCGTCAGTTGCTGAGGCGGGTGTCCATTCATTCGCCTCGTAGGTTTTGAAGTAGCCAGTTGGTGGCGGTCCATCACGGAGGAACTTCTCACGTACCGTATACTTCCCTGTATCGAAGAAATTGCCAGTATCTGAGTCGCCGTTTGTGATATTGAGCTCCACGAGGTCCCATTTCGACAGATCAAGTGCATACTCTGGATCACCGAGGTATCGCCCAAATGGTATAACGAGATGTGCATAGTTCTCTGCGTCCTGTTCTTCTGTCCTCGTTTCCTCCACTACATGTCCGAGGTCATAGAATATCAATGCTGCAAGCTCCCTTGCATCAAGTGATACGATTATGTCCGTTGAGTTCCCTATCACTTCGATGGAGGTGATCCAGTCCAGGATCATCTTCACGAAGTCCGCACCAGATGCGTCCGCAGTGAAATTCACGAGTATATCTATCCAGCTCAGATTGCCCGTCGTCTCCA
>Ga0190337_1000120_pt1 | contig 14066 bp, 8 predicted proteins | sample 4872041011_MG_FD_161677 | JGI IMG/M metagenome (GOLD analysis project Ga0190337, IMG submission 161677) | Hydrothermal vent sediment bacterial communities from Southern Trench, Guaymas Basin, Mexico - 4872-04-10-11_MG | ecosystem: Environmental > Aquatic > Marine > Hydrothermal vents > Sediment ...
CTGTGCTTAGCCCATATTCTACTTGGGAAGTAGCTGGCTCATCTGTGGTCCAGGTAATGACTACACTGTTAGTGGATGGTTGAGAGTCGACCTCAGAAATAACTGGTGACACATCAACAATGACATGGGTATGCACTGTTTCGGTATAATTGTTTTGGGCATCATAAGAGAAGGCAGAATAATTATAGCGATAGTTTTTTATTACATTATTATGAATACAAGACTCACCAGGTTTATTCACTCGGCAAACAAAGGTGCCTTTTGTATGATTTGCTGGGTATTCTTCATAATTGTGGTCTGGACTTGAAAAACATCTTATCTCAACCCCTGCATAGTCAGGGTCATCTGGCACCTCCCAGGTAAGCTTTACTGAACTTTCATTCAGAGAGGCATCAAACTTCCCTACATCCGATAACTGTTTTATCTTAAATGACCAGGAATCATTTGTTGTATTTCCAAGGCCATCCGTGGCCGTGACTAAAACAGTTACATCTTGCCGATAATCAAAGTCTTGGGGTGGGTCATAGAGGACATGAAAACCATTTGAAATGGCAGTAATGGTGCAACTTGAAGTGACATTATTTCCATTTACACTCACTGAGATAGAAGATTGATTTACCCCATCTGAATCAGTGATATCAAAAGAAATGTTGGTATTTCTAGGCACATCTGTAGCATTTCTTGCGGGTGATTCATTGCTCACCTGTGGCCCCTGATTCAGAATCGGCCCAATGATTTCATCCCCTGTAATATAGCAACCCATATTGATTGGTTCTGTTGTATTCCCATCTCCATCATAATCCTGCCTGTCTATACCTGCATTGAGACAAGGTGAATTTGGTCTTAAATGGAAGTCATAGGCTTCAGGATTGATGAAAAGTGGATCAGCTACTATGGAATATTGGTCAAAGCCCGTAGCGGATTGCCAATCCTGCAATGTGTAATAATACAAAGTTGGCTGTTTTTCACGGAAGCCTATCAAGGAATATCCGTAAAAGCTATTGTAATCAGAATACTGTATTAATGAAGTAAATGGCAATGGTTCAGGATAACCACTCCAATGAACAACCTTGTTATTGCTCCATGCTATGTTATTCCATAATTGGATATTAGTATTGTTATTTTTTATAGCTTTGATGAATATAGGACAGTTATAAGCAGTATTGTTATAAATCTTGAATTTGTGACACTCATGATCTAATTCAAAAGCTCTATTACAATTTATGATGATATTTTGGTAGTAAATATTGTCCTCACTTGGGTCAGTTTCATCTGTGGAAGACTTGCCAAGAAATCCACACGGTGCATTACGAGCTATGTTGTACCGCCAAGTATTACGATAAATATCCCCTCCTTTTTGCCCAAATGCACTGTAAACTGCTCCATTTCCTGCATCTGCCAAATTATTCTGAATAATATTATCACTAGATACAAACAGCATAATGCAAGATGTATTGACACCTTGATTACCACCAACCATATCATGCACGTAATTATTCTCGACTATGCAATGGTCAGAAGTATGGATAATTATACCCCAATGAAGACTTGAATCAACTGGATTATGCCAGCCTTTGATTATTTCATTATTTTTAATTATAATATGGCTAGATTCTTGACAACCAAATCTACCACCCTCGACTTTAAACCCATCTATCACTATATATTCTTTCCCATTAATGAGCATGGCTGGTCCATCTCTTGATTCAAGAATTGCAGCATATCTTGGATAGGATTTAAATACTATAGGGTTTCCGGATTCTCCTGAATTAACAGGATTAAATGCCCTGTCCCATGCTGCATCGGGATCATAATATCGTCCTGCTTTTACAAGAACTGTATCTCCTGCCTGGACCGTATTACAAGCCTTTTTTAAAGTCTTCCAAGGTAATTCCTCTGTCCCAGGATTGAAATCACTTGCCTGTGGATGATTCTGGTCTACATAATAAGTAGCTGCATCTGCGATTGCGTTAGATAAAAATATTGAAAACAGAATAATAAACGTAAAAAAGTATTTTCTCTTCATAGAAACCTCCCATGCTGTTAATAAACTAACATCCTGCAATGATATTTTAAGCAATTATTATGCCAAAAGATGATGTTCATTTTTTTAAAAAAGATTTGAAACATGCCAATTTCCCAGATGCATTTTTAGGAACATTATAGACAAGTTCAATCTTAAGGGATAAGTCATTACCATATAACCTGACCCAACTATTATTTAAAGCTTTTACAAGCTTTTGTGGGCAGGAAGTATCACAAACAAGTTTGACACTAATAGAAGATATATTATCTTGGACAATAAAAAATTGATGGATAGTTCCATATTTGGAAGGAATATTTTTAACAATATATTCAAAAACATATGGATCAACTTTTTTCCCATTTGGAAATATAATAAATTCATCAGATCTGCCTTTAACAGAAACCATTATTGGAAATCCACGGCCACAAGGACATAGCGAATTTGAAAGAATTCCTTTATCCCCCACTTTATATCTAATCAAAGGAGAATAAAAATTATTTAATTCGGTTACCACTATTTCTCTTTCTTTTAAGTTACTCGCTCTGTCATTTTTAATAAATTCGACAAACAAAGCATCTGACATTATATGCATTCCACCCATAGGGCATTCAATAGCTATAATTCCTACTTCGGTGCAGCCATATTCATTGACAACAGGGCAGCCAAAAGCTTGTTTAATAATCTTTCTTTGCCAGTCAAAAATCATTTCACCTGTGACAATGACTGCTTTGAAGTTTAAATGATTTAGATCCATTTTTTCATTTACAATAAATTTGGCAAATTCAAAGACGCTTTGAGCGTATCCATATACGAAAACAGGTTTAAATGTTTTTATTTTTCTTATAAATTTTAAAAAATTTTTTCTATCAAGTTCAAAGGCAGATAGTCGTATTCGGTTTAGCAAAAAATCCTTTAGGTGCATCTTAAATCTTTCAGTTGGATTGATCTCAGCTCCCCATATCCTTAATTGTCTTTCACCTGGCTGGATTCCATACCACATATAACTTCTATACATAACAGCATCCATATAGGCAGTAGTTTGTCTATCTTTTTCAAGTTTAAGGGGAATCCCTGTTGAACCACTTGTCTGCCTAAAAGATGTTCGAATATTTTTATTTTCCAGCCTAAGCAAGTCCCAATTATTTCTTATATCTTCTTTGGTGAGAATGGGAATCTTCTGGAAACTGTCTAAAGATTCAATGTCGTTTGGGTGGATACCAACATTGCGCCATACCTTGTGATAATATGGAATATTATTATAAGCAAAAGATAGGGTATTTTTTAATTTCTCCCATTGTAATTCTTTAAGAGAGGAAGAATCTAACCACTGGTATTGATCAATTTCCTTAAGAAAATTCCAAACTTTTTCACCCCTTATAAAATAAATGCAATCTAAAATCTTTTTTGCGCAATCGGTTTTCATCATTATCTACTTAAAATCTTCCAAAAAAGATTTCCATATATCCAAAATAATGAAATAGTCCGCCCTAAAAAATATGTAAAATAAATTGGGATTAAATAAAAAAAATATTTAATTTTGCGAGGGCCAATTTTCAAAAAATTTCTATAAAATGCAGAAAAAATGGGAATTCCAAACAGGAGGAAGGAACTGACAATCCACAAATATTTCCATCTAAAAATTATCGATAAAAAAAATACAATCAAAGATGCTGCAAACATATGGCATAATAAAACAGTTTTATTTGATAGCTTTTTTATAGAAGGTAACATACCCTTACCATACCATATCTCCTTTTTTAAAAACTTTTTCAAATTATTAGTATCATCTAAATGGATCGCTTGGATTGAGCTACTTGAAATGATTGAATAACCGGCCTTTTTAACTCTTTGGCAAAAGTCATAATCTTCGCCAGTAATTAATTTTTTGTCAAAGCCTCTAACCTTGTTAAAAACTTCTCTTTTAACTATAAGATTGCCCGAAGGGATAAAATTGACTTTTTGTAAGGAAACATTTTGCGGTAGGTACCAAGCTCTTACTATCCAACTTGCGTTTTGTGGAATTCCATAATAGCACCCCGTTACGCCAATCTTTTCATCAGTTAATATGTTTATAGCATTTTTAAGCCAGTCTTTCTGAATTATGCAATCTGCATCAACAAAAGCAAGAATTTCTCCCTTTGAGTGTTGAGCACCATAATTTCTTAAAGCTGCTATTGTTAAATTTGGCTTTATAAAATATTTAATTTTAAACTTTTGGGCAATTTTTAAAGTATTATCTGTAGAACCGTTATCAATGATCAATATTTCATATTTATTTTTAGGATAATCTATTTCAAATACAGATTTTAAGCAGAGATAAAGAGTCTTTTCAGCATTTAGTGTTGGAATAATAAACGATACGAAAGGTAAAGTTTTTTTCTTGCAATCTTGAATCATGTTATTTTAAAAATTGACGGAGTGCTACAGTACTATCTGGGTTTTTTGGCCAAAATGGCTATGCCAAAGCCTATCTTTTTGGATAATAATGGCCAAAATAACACAAAAGCCGGCTGTGGACAAAAAGTAGGCTTACATTGTCGTTACTATTTTATAAAACTTATTTGCGGGAAAATCTATTTTTTCTCCTTACATAGGAAAATCTGCTGTCTTAGAATAGCTCATCAATGAGTTCATTTTTTTTCAAGCCGCTAATTTTCTCTATTTCTTCTATTTTGCATTTGATTTCATTAGATTTGTAGTTATTATTTTCTATGATTTTAATAACAGCCTCTTTTTCGACTTTTCCAGCTCGTATCAAATTGCTACAAATAACAGCACTTGTTGAAATGCCAAAAGCTTTCATCCATGTATATTCACCTATAGCTTCTATTTTACAATCAAAACGCATTGTGTTATGTTTTTCTGTGGGTTTATTCCAATCAAGATTTTCTTTTAAGACTTTAATAATGTAATTTGCATCCCAATCTATATATGAATAAACATAAATATCTTTGACTAAATTTTTTTGTGGATGAGGGATAACCCATGGTAATAGATTTCTCATTGGAGGAAAATAAAATTCAATTTTTTGAAGAGTTAAATAAATGTATGATAATAAAAGATGATATATAAAGCCAAGTAATTCTTTAGCACTCAATTTTTTAATCGCATTCATCAACAATTTGATTTTAGTCTTTTCTCCAACATGCACATCTTCATGAAAAGTATTTCCCCAAAGAACAAATGGAATATTTTCTTTCAATGCTTCGTTGTATACAGCTAATTTTATTCCAGCATGGCAAAAATTGCAAATTCCAAAGAAGTATCCTAATTTTCTAAAAGCTTTCAAGACATAGCGAACATATTTTACTTCGTAATTATATTTTGAAGAAATTACTCGAAGTTCGACACCAAGATTCTTGCATGCTTTTTCCACATTTTTAATAGCAATAGGATTGCTAAATGGATTACCAAAATTTATCGCTAAAACTTTTAATTTCAATATCTCCTTTGCAACATAAAGAACATAAGTACTATCTTTTCCACCACTAACTGGAACAATACAGTCATATTTTCTTTTTGGATTAGAGGTAATTGTATTTTTTAATGCTTGCAATCTATGTAGCTTCCGAGGAACATAATTTTGGCATAAATTACATATTCCATTTTTGATATTTCTCACTCCGTCAAAATAGTTTGGCAAATGGCATATTCTACAACGTAGTATTGCTTTTGAATTAAATTTTTTTATTTTTTTTATTGAAAACCTGTGGCAGTTACTTCCCACCATTATATGTTTCGTCACTCCTTAGAATCTTCCCTTAACATCAAAAATCTTTAAGTTAACATACTTGTGTAGAAAACCACATTTATAATCAAACAACAATTATTTATCTTGTTTTGATATTTCCTAAAATAGATTTAAATATTAGCAAAATTTTTATACCAACATGCTAGTCTTACTATATACTTTTCAAAAGTTATCCTTCAGCTATATATCTCTTTTTAACCCAACTTTGGATTATATTCTTTAAAGTCACACAAAGACTAATTAATAGCCAAAAATGTGGATAATAAAGGACAGAAAGAAATGCACCAGATACTAAGTAACCAAGCATGGCACCAGTGATACCAAAGATAATGAATTTTATTTTGTGCAATTGCTCAATAATGTCTTTATCTCTTTGAAGCCATGAGGTGTCTCTCTGATTAGATCTTAAGAGATACTCTTTTTCCAAATTTAATATCAATTTTTTATCTTTTTGTGAATAATATAACATGCCACTAAAAAGTAAAATGCCTATTAAACCAAGCTCTGGTATAAGGGTAAAATAAAGGGAATGGCTTGCCCGCCCCCACACTGGGCGTCTATGTGATGCCTCCTCAGGTGTTTGGTACTTCGGTGCTAGGATTGGGTAATTTCCTTGGCCGACTCCAATAATAGGATGGTCAAGGAACATACGCCAGCCGAGTTTCCAAGCATACCATCTACTTTCCCCAGTACCTTTTTGAATATTTTCTTCTTTTATGCTTTTTACTTCTTGCCAGTATTTTGGAGAGGCACTGAAATAGAGAACACTTATCATAATGGCTATAATTATAGTAGATAAGACCTTTTTGGGTGTTTTATACCAGCAATAAAGAATGACAGGTAGTAATCCCACAAAGCCTCCACGGGAAAGGGAGGCTACATTGGCAGCAATAAAGATACAACAAGCAGAAAGATAAAGTATTTTCTTTCTTGTAGAACTAGTTTCCAAAAACATAAAATAGGCAAAGGGAATGGCCATGTTCATCACTAGAGCAAAGTCATTTTCATCCCCCATAAATCCTGAATTTGGCACTCTACCCCCATGTTTTAGGCCAACAAAGGCACAAAATAGATTGATGATTATCCATATGTCAATATATTTTTCAATTTTTTCAAATGAATCAACAAAATTGACAATACTTAAATAGACAATGAAATATAACGTAGCAGTTCTCCACCCTTGGTAAGCCCAATAGTTATTCACAGCAATGGGCACATGAAGAGCCATTAATAAAACTAAACCTAAAAAGCATTTAGTTTGAATATTTTTAAGATTGAAAAGCTTACCTTTTAAAAGAAGACATAGAAAAAGCAAGGGATGAATTACCCATCCTGGGTGAAGGGCACCAATGATAGGGAAAAAGCTTTGAGGTCGGCCATAATCAAAAAATAGGTAGATTAAAAGTAGATAAAATGGAAAATCATAATGTGCAAAAGTCGTTAAATTTCTTTTTTTATCTACTTTTGTAATAAATGTATCCATTTTGACTAATCTTTGTCAAACAATACCTTTTCAATCATTTTTTTAAAGCACTCAATATAGCGTTCTTCAGAAAGATACTGATGTACGTATCTATATCCATTTTCTGCTAATTTTTTAGTATAATCTGGATTGCTTAAAATAATTTTTATTTTTTCAGCAAGGTCTTCTACATTTTCTGATTCAAATAATAAACCATTAAATCCATGTTTTATATAATAAGGGATACCATCTACATTTGAGGCAATGATGGGTTTTTTAGATGCCATTGCTTCTAGCAGCACTCTTCCCATAGCTTCAGTCCTAGATGGTAAAACAAATAATGCGCATCTAGACATAAGTTTCATAGCTTCGTCATGAAAAACAGGGTCACATAGTTCTATTTTATCATTTCCTTCTGCTAATTTTTGAAAATAGCTCTTGTCAGGACAATAACCCACAATTTTTAATCTATAGTTAGGAAATTCATTAGATATAAGATTAAAAGCTTTTATAAGGATATCAACTCCTTTTAAATACCATGGGAAACCAAGAAATAGGATATATTTATCAGATTCATTAGATGGTTTAATAGCACTTATTGGGACAAAGTTATGGAAAATACTTATGTGATTTTTTATTTTATGTTTTTTTATATTCTTGTAATCATCTAACTGGCTTGGATATAACAACTTAATATGGTCAGCTCTATTAATAACCAATGGTATTATAACATCGCTGATTTTACTCTTTACTTTATCAATAAAAGTAAGTATTCGGGAATCAAGTAGAAAAGCTTTTTTATAATTTCCAGGAATTTCTACTATTAGCTTTGTTTTTGTTAATTTGCTAAGTAAGAAACCTAAAAAACCAAATGTTAGTGGTCCATATGCAACTATGATATCAAATTTTTGGGTTGAAAAATACATTTTTAGTGACTGATATAAAATTTTTCCCAAAAAAATAAGAGGTGACTTAGGTTTAATAATTGGATAACATCTAAATTTTCCAATATTTTTCTTATAAAAAATTATTCCTCTTCTAGAAACCGCAAGTTTGGAGAGAGGAAAAATAATAGTTCCTGAATAATTTTCAGGTAAAAGACCATAAAAGTCCCGCAACGCACCAATAAAACTCTTAGGTTTTGATGTTAGAAATAAAATTCTAGGCATGATACAATTAAACTTTTTAATTATCAACAAAAGCCTTACAAGCTGTAATTTCAAATAGCATTCTTGCTTTTAGCGTGCTTGATGTTGTGGTATTTCGTTGTTTTTATTAATAAAATACTAGCTTATAATTTTTTCTAGGTCTGAGTGATCATCTTGCTCTACTTAGTTTCCACATAGCTACTAGTTCTTCTTTTTCAAATATCACTATATAGCTTAGGTAAATTATGGCCCCTATTAGTATCAAAAAAAATAATGGTACTAGAGAGGTTTTAGTAAAAATAGATAAATTTCCACTATGCTTTACCACTGAAAGGCCAGCAAGCATAAAAATTGATGCCCCGATAGGGTGTAATAAATTTCTAAAATATTCAAATATCGTTATATGAATTTTCTTCAATGTAACCAATATCCATACTACACAAATCAAAGGAAAGATAGTAATCCAAGGGAGAACCAAAGTATTAATTCCATACTTGCAAGTAAAATAAAAACCTAAAGGTAAAAATGCAGTATTAAAAATGTGAAAGTATAATCCCCAATGGGGACGCCCTTGGGCATTATTGGCAATGTTATTTATGGTAGTTATGGATGCAACTAGTTGAGTTAGGCATAGGATCCTAAAGGGAAAAATCATTGGTGCCCATTTGGGGCCTAGGATTACAGTTACAATTTCTTCTGCTAAAAAGGCGCCTCCGATAAATATAGGGAAAGTAATCATGGCAATAAATTTTGTGATTTTTAAATAAAGGTTCTTAAATTTCTCAATATCATCCTGATATTTTGAAAATACCGGAAAAGATACCTGTTGAATTAAAGAAACTATTCGGTCTGTTGGAATGCTAGCCAACTGTAAAGCAAAGGAGTAATAACCAAGAGGCTGAGCTCCCAAAAATCTGCCGCCAAAAAATCTATCAGATTTGGTATACACATACCGTAATGAGCGAGCTCCGGCAATGTTAAGTCCAAATTTCAAGTAAGGTCTAACTTCCTTAAAATTAAAATGAAATTTTGGTCGCCATGAAACGATAAAAAAGGTTAAAATAGCTTGTGTTAATTTTCTTATAAAATGGCCTCCTATTAAGGTCCATACACCAAAGCCTGAAAGAGCCATCAATATCATAGAAATACAGGAGAAAATAGTCCCAATAAAGTCAATGAAGCCTAATTCTTTAAATTTTACCTCTCGCATTAAAATATTTTGTGGCACTATTAATAATGCGCCAAGGAGGTAAATAGTGGCAGCAAATTGAGCAATACGAAGAATTCTTGGTTCATTAAATAAAGCTACTGTTGGATACGCAAGTAAAAAGCAAATAAGTGCTAAGAAAAGCCCTAAACAGATAGTAAACCAAAAGGTGCTGGAGAGGTCATTTTCATTAATATTTCTTCTTTGAATTATGGCAGCCCCAAGGCCTAACTCACTAAACAGGGCGACATAGCCCACTAAAACTGTAGCCATCTCCATGAGTCCATAGTCTTGTGGAAGAAGAATGCGAGCAACAATAATGGTAGTAGTCCAGGAGATTACCTGCTGAAGGGCTCTAAATGAACTAAGCCAGATAGCACCTTTAAATGCTTGTTTTATGAAAGACATGGAAATATTTCAGTTACTAAGGAGATTCTTGTTTTTCAAAGATTATCTGTCCATCTAAATCGCTTGGTATATTCACATTGAATATATTGAGAATTGACGAAGTTATGTCCGTTATTTTGATATCTTTTTTCTTGAGTATTTTAATTTGATCTCCGTCTATAATAAAAATGCCCAATCGTCTATGACTTCCTGTAAAAAAAGCTATTTCTTTTTTATCCATGTATTTGAAAACAATATTGTTTTCCAGAGACATTTCATGGGTAACAAGATAATTTTCGTTAGCTTCGTATATTATATCTGGTGCGTCCCTTAAATTTTTTGCATAAGGGTCTTCTTTAAGGTAAATTTTCTCTATTACATTTATGTTTGTTTGAGGATCTTTTAATTCTTGAAGACATTTTATTACATCTTTTTTTATTTTGTTTATATCTTTATCTTTTACAAGTACAGACTGCTTGTTGATATTTACCCCAAAGGATGCTTCAGAGTAAGCAATGGTCTGCTTTTTATCTATGGGAAGGTCTACTCCCTGAAGATTTTTTCGAATTTGGTTTAGTTTTCTAAAAAACTCATAATTTATTAGTATCTTCTTATAGAAAAATTTTAGTACTGACCTAATTAGAATTAAAAAACTTATTTTTCTCTTTTCACTTTCCTGTTTTTTGTATAGAAAGCCCCGTTTAGCAAGATAATGATTAAGATAAACTATAGCTTTAACAGGGCCAAATCCGTGGTCTGAAATAATAATGTTTATAGATTTATCATATTTTTTACATATTTGGCCTATACTATGATCAAGTTCCTGGTAGTAAGATTCAATAAGAGTTTTTATAGGCTTATTTGTTCCTGATATTTCAATGCTTGGTTCTAAAAGGTTCCAATAACAGTGCTGGATAAGATCTGCTCCCCTAAAGACAACTAATACAAATTCAGGAGAATATTTTTCCATAATATATAAACAAGCTTTTGTTCTATATTTAGTCATCCGTATCAAGTCACTGATCAGTTTTTTATGATCGTCTACACTTCCATCCCTATATTCGCAAGAAACTATATAATCACCTATGTTTTTCTTTATTTCTTCCATTAGAGTTTCTGGATAGGTTATTTTCATATCTTCTGACATACTCAAATTGGAACCTAATCCTGCTATGAGGTAACCGTTGAAAGGTCTGGGTGGGTAAGTATAAGACATATTTATAACGCATGAACTTATGCCATTTTCACTTAAAATTTCCCACAAAAATTTATCTTTTATAAATTGCGAGTTAATAAGCCTTTTATATAAATTCCAATAAAAAACACCATGTTTTTCTGGCGATTTGCCAGTTATAAAAGAAACCCAGCCTTGTCCAGGCCCTTTGACATAGGTGTCTATATTGGTTGCAAAGCCTCTTTTGATCATGCTATCTAGATTTGGCATAAGACCTTTTCTAATCATTACTTTTAAGATGCTGAGTTCTCCTCCGTCAATGCCTATCACTATAATTTTGTTTATACTCATAAATTTGTCCTCTTAATCATAATTGATTTTATTCAATCATTCATTTTTATGTAAAATTGTTTCTATTTTTTCCTTTAACATTAAAGCTGCCTTAATGGCTTCGTGATGTATTTGATTAGCTTTTTTAATCATTTCTAATTTAATTGTTTTCCTATTGTTCCATTCTTCAGCTAACATTGTTTTTAGCTTTTCTATATCTGGATTATTTAGATTAAAAGTCTTTCTTCCAAACATTTTGTTTATTATGTAATGCATTCTGAGGTCTTCCTCAACTGTTAGAGCAAAACAAGGTGTTGCGACAGAAACTGCTGCAATCAAGGCATGAGCTCTTTCTCCGAGTATAAATTCACACTGTTTTATTAATCCTTTTAGTTCGCTTTCAGAATATTCATTAGTGATTAATGTAATTCTATCTTTACCTTTCGGTATTTCATTATAGATATCTTTCATCATAAGTCTATCGTCAAATTTAAAATACGAGCCTATACAATGAGGAATAAATACAAAATGTGCATCAGTTATATCCAAAAGATGCAAGAGTAAGTCAACCCATAGTTTGACTCTGAGCTTATGTTTTTTATCAGGATTTTTTTCATAAGAAAAGGATTTCTCAAATACTATACCACCTCGGACAGGAATTAGACCTAAAAGTGGTTTTTGCTCAGGGATACCTTCTATTTTGATAATTTCATTAACCCGTTCAACGCTACATGGTTTCAGTAAAACAGCTGGATCAGGAAAAACATGCACTTTATCAGGATTGACGCCATTAGCTATTAAATAATTTTTACTATTTTCATCTCTGACCGTGCAAATAATTGAATTATGTACTGCAAAGTGTAGCATTTTACGTACTCTTACCTTTTTATGGCGTCCTTTTAAGTCGTTTCCTCCGCCAAATAAAGCAATTGGCTTATTCATAATTTTAGCTGCCAACACAATCCAAAAAAGGTGATAACCTAAGCCACCGTTATGTCCAGCCATTATTAGATCAGCATTTGCCAAAGATTTCAAAAAGTTGTCTTTTACGAGGTAATTAGCTAATCTTTTTGAAAGTCTAACAATTAATGAAAAACCTAAAAGTTTTCCCTTTTTTTGTAAGGAATATATTCGGCTACCTCGTTTAGGACGTTCCAAAGATAGATTTTCGACATCCCATAAGTCAAGTCCGTCGACTATTTTAATTTCATCTCCATATCTCTTTCTATCGTCGTTAATCCAACAGGGTGGAGAGTAAACTGTTAAATTAACATCTCCATATATATTTAGGGATTCCTGGATTCCTCTTAGGATGGCAGCTTCTCCTTTATTTAAAGATGGTATTGGTTCTGCTATTACTACATTAAGCATAATATTCTCCTAATAAAATATGCTAAAATGTGCACGAAAATTTTATAAAGGCATCTTATGGTACTTTTTATTCTAAAAAGTTAAATAATACAACCGAATTGTTTTTTCATTTAAAGTGCATTGATTTTTAATCTTAAAAAATCTTGTGTGGCTGTTTTTCGGCTTTGCTTGTTATCTGTTGTACTTTTAAGGAAATATACAATTCTTCATAATGGAAAGCCTTTTTAATGATAAAATGTTCTTTAGACTTTTTAAGGTATTGCTGAGAGATAGTGAGTTAACACCGATTGGGATGCCCCCAAATTTTGGACACTGTTAGTGTTAGGGGGTCGTTATAACGACCCCCTAACTTGGACATCACCAATGTTAGGGTTAAAGAATCTTTTATTCTCTGCCTTTTTCCCATATTTCCTTTGGTGTTTTGTATCCAAGTGCACTGTGTAATCTGCAAGTGTTGTAATCCTCTATCCAGTTGTTTATCTTTTCCCTTGCCTCAAAAATATCACTAAATATCTCTCTATTCAAGCATTCAAGGCGCAAAAGCTTGTGAAAGCTTTCCATATGACCATTATTAAATGGCTGTCCGGGTGGTATCACTTCCTCTTCTATATTCCATCTATGTATAAGTGCCTTGAAATGTTTTGATTTAAATTCAGGCCCATCGTCACGTCTTATCATTTTGGGAGGCCCGTATAGTCTAAAAAGTTCTTCAAGATGCTCAGATACAACTTTACCACTAATACTAAAGCCAACCACAGGCTCAAATGCCCTCCTGGAATAAACATCTATTACATTGAACACTCTAAAAGCCTTTCCATTTTCGAGACTGTCATGGATAAAATCAATACCCCAGATCTCTCCTGCATAATTGGCAACAGTAGGTGTAAAAGAAACTTCCCTTTTCTTATGCCGCCTTTTGCTCTTAAAGAAACCATATCTATTAAATCCCTCTTCTTTCCAAATCCGATAAACCTTTTTGTGATTTACATTAAAACCCTCTTTCTTAAGAAGCACAGTAATCTTTTTGTAACCATAAGTTTTATAAATCATGGCTAATTGCCTTATCCTTTCCTGTAAAATCTTATCTTTAGAAAATTTAATTGTTTTATAATAAAAGGTTGAACGAGAAATCTCTAATCTCTTAAGTATCACACTTAAAGAAATACCTTTAGGAGAAATCTGTTTACTTATGCTATGTATTCTTTTAGCT
>Ga0190337_1000122_pt1 | contig 13975 bp, 28 predicted proteins | sample 4872041011_MG_FD_161677 | JGI IMG/M metagenome (GOLD analysis project Ga0190337, IMG submission 161677) | Hydrothermal vent sediment bacterial communities from Southern Trench, Guaymas Basin, Mexico - 4872-04-10-11_MG | ecosystem: Environmental > Aquatic > Marine > Hydrothermal vents > Sediment ...
TTATACTTTGTGTATGATGAAAATACAGAAACTTACTTGTTGGATGAAGTAAGAGAGGTTTAGGCCTTCCTTTTCTTTTCTTGTTTTGTTTGTTAAGGTCTTTGCTGAAAAGTATTGAGCGGCCCGCCCGCCCCGCCCGCCCGCAACCAAGAAGTAAAAGGTTGTCTTGTTCAATTGTGCAGTTCTGCATATACGCAATTAAGTATATGAGCAAATGGGCCGCCGCCCGCCAGAAAAAAACCTTTGCAGTGCGTCAAAAATTTGAGCTTAAATATTCGGCATTCCCTTAACCTTACCTTACTTCTTAATGTGTGCACACACACCTCGCACACACACTGCACACATCTTACACACACACAATTAAGCAATAGCCAAAATATATGTGTATGCACACACATAAAAGCCCTTACAATAATATCATATAATATATGTATATAGAATTAAGCCGCCGCCCTGCCGCAGTAAAAGGTCCTTATGCCAATCAGCAGCCCTTAACAAGCCGTTTAATCCTTGGTTTTATGGCAGCCATAAGCCGTAATTATGGGATTTATTATTAGTAACTGTGGGAACTATTGGGCCGTGTTGTGGCCGCAAAGGCCACAGGCAGCAAAAACTACGTAAGGAACTCTTGGCTGCAGGAACGGTGAAAAATGGCCGCAATGCCCAGAGGTTACTAACTCGATTTTTTGACCCACTCCTATCCTTTTCATCTTCCACTCCTACCATTTTTCAACCCCAAACTTTTCTTCAAAAAAGAATTAAGAAGTAAAGGAAAACTTCTTCCTCTACTTCATGTCTTCTAGTAGCTCTCTCAATACATCTTCTGTCCCAAATGCTAATGCCTTATGAACATCCTTAAGAAAAGTTGTTATATTCTTGTTTATCTGTAATGAAACTTTCATTATCATTGCTATGTCATCATCATCTATAATACCCTTTTTCTTAAGGATTTGCATTAAGGTAAATAACTTTGCAAATAATACTATTAATTCTATTCTTGGATCAGATAGCATAAACTCTAGAAATGATAAGTCCTGTGCCTTCTTCAGTAATCTATCATCAACTTTCTTCTTCACCTTTCTCTTTTTCCTCATATACTACTTTTGCTTCTTCTCCCAATTCTATTACTATGTATGCTCCACTTGGAATAGAAGTAATCTCAAACCCTCTGTATATATTCTCTATTTGTTCTCTTGACAATGTTATCCTCTTATCACCTGCTTCTATCGTAGCTATATTATCGTGTGGTCTTACAATTGCCTTTACCATATTTAAGTATTAAGTAGATCTAGATATTTATACCTATACTATTTCTCTTCCTCATATTCTATAACCTCAATGAATCTCCAGTTAATGAATAATGCTTGATTTGTTTGTGGGTTTTGAATCTCTATTCCTCTCCAAACAACATCTATACTTGTCATTACTCCCCTTATTGTTTTCCCATCTGCTAAATATACTGTTACTATTTTCCCTAATTTGTTAAAGAGATGTCTCATAAAACTACTATGTTTTAGGTGTGCATCTAGTATTTTCTTGTAGTCAGTCATTTTCCTCTTTATTAAGATCTTCAACTCCATAGAAATCTGGTTCAACTATTACAATATGTAGTGTTTCATCGTTTATATTCATAATGTGCAATATCTTCCCTTCTACAACTAGCACTTTACCATCCATTCTAGTTACCTCTACTCTAGCCCTCATTTTCGGATTTCTTTCTCTTCTTATATTCTTCAATTGCTTTTTTAGCAGCATCAAATATTATCTTCAATGCAGTCTCAACTTCTTCTGGGTTTACTCTATACATTAACATCCACCTAAACATTACTTTTCTACCCCTCTCATACGCAGAGTTATGTGGTAATTTATGCCATAATGCTCTAGCAAATCTATCTACAAACCCTCTTACTGCATATATTGCAAAAATGCTAATATTAAGTCCTGGATGTCTTCCCAATTTCTCATCATTCAGATGTCTTCTCTTTATTCCCATCATTTTTCTTCTTATCTGATAATATATCCCTTATCAATACTAGAAGTATTTCTATCGTCGTCAAATGTGTCCTTAGATTGTGAAGTGTAGTGTCTAATGTTGCTGCAATGTCTGCATTCTCTACTCTATCTATTAGTTCAAAAAGATCATGTAACATTCTTCTTATTTCTTCTAACTTGTCTATGTATTTCTCAAGTAAGTAAAGATCATTATTTGTCACCATTTTTCTTCTTCTGCTCAAAGTGTTTAATTAGTAATTGCAGAAATAGCAAACACAACTCAATTGCTCTACCTATACTATATATTGCTTCTGTAACCAACTCTCTTAAATTATCATCTTTAATCTCCTTTATCAAATCATATGGAACTTCCTTACCTACCCAATTTAGCTCTATTCTACGCACTATTTTCTTAAGTGTTTGGATATCTTTCTCACTTATCATTTTCCTCTCTCTTTCTCCCTAAGAGCTTTACATACTCCTTCTCTCCACCCTAACAAGTAAAAATAGTCTATGTTATTGTAAATATCATCTCCTAACTCTTTTACCATATCATCTAATATCTTAGTAACTTCCTCTATCTCCTTCTTCAATTGTTTTACACTCCTGTTTCTCCCCCACAAGTAACCACCTTCTCTACCCTTCTTTATTTCAAGATCCATTAGTTCAATATCAATTGCCGTCATTTTTCTTCTTCCTTAAAGCCTAACACTTCTTCAAGCTCATCTAAATACCTCTTAAGGTTCTCTGCAGATGCTATAAATCTGTGTATATTATCAGACATAATTTTCAATTCATCTCTGAGATTCTCTAATGCACATTCTATCCTAAACAACCTCTCATCTAATATCTCCACTGCTGTTTTCTCTACTACTTTTGTCCACTTCTCCAATACTTCCTCAGGACATTTAAGATCAACTTCTTTCATTTTCCTCTTTTTTCAATCCATTACTTTTGATTATCTCCTTTAGTAAGTGTTCATATGGCACTACAAATACAGTATCTTCCTTCAATACCACATACATCTTTCCTTCTTGGTCTATTATTATATCACCTCTTCTAAGCATCTTTATTGTTGTTTGATAGTCCTTAACACTCCTTTTCTTCAGCATAGCAATTATCTTCCCCATCATTTTCCTCTTTTTGATTTCTCTAACCCTGGTAGTTTGATACCCTTCTGCTCAGCAAATTTCTTAATGGCTTGTATAACTTCATTTGCTTCTTCCTTTGTCATGAAATTATCTATCTTTACTTTTGCCATATCTTCAATTACCTCCTTCATTATTTGCACATCAAAATTTAGTTTATCTGCTATATATTTTATCCAGTTCTTAATGGCCTTCTTCTGCTTATCTGTTGCATAGTCTATAGCTTTTATCTTCTCCTCTACTATCTCTTCCTTCTCCTCTTCCTTCTCTTCCTCTTCTTCTTTTTTCTCCTCTTCCTCCTCCTTTTGCTTCTTCTTAAGGTTCTCTAACCATGTTCTTCTTGATTCTTCATCTATTAGCAGTCTTACATACCCATTTTCATACTTTATAATGCCAGTTAATCCGTTAAAGTCCATCTTTGCTAGCATTTGTAGCCAATACCTAGCAGTGTTTGGACTTACTTTCCACAATGCTGCTGCTTCTGTATAATGCACCTTATCCTTCTCTAGAAGTAATGGCTGTAGTTCATTGAACTTTGCTATTAGGAAGGTCTTCCAATTTCGTGCCATCTTGATAAAATATATGTGTGCACACATATTTAAAATTTGTGTGTGCACACACCTTACACACATAATTTAGTTAAGGTATATGAGTATAGGTATATTTCTAAGGTACTATTTAAATGTCTCTACTACTATATAGATATAATATATATACATTTGATATATACATTAACACCCTCTAAGAAATAATTGTGTGTGTAAGATGTGTGTGCACAAAAAACCTACTTGTATAGCTTCACCCTTAACTGTGCCATTAATCTTCTAGCTTCTTCCAAACTTCTTACCTTCCAAATAGAAACTTTTGAAGATTTGCAGTTAGGACATTTTGGCTTTTCAGCATTGGATAGAAATATGTACTTACATCTGCTGCATACACATACCTTAAGCATAAGTTTACTTCTTCTTTTTTGTCTGCTTACTCTCTATCCTGTCCTTTATGAAATATAATATTATTCCTATTATAGTAATTATAGCTCCATACAAGTATTCACCTTGCTGCAAGAGAGTAAGTCCACTTGATATTGCACCTGTTCCCAATGTTCTTAATGTGGTCCTTAATGTTGAGTTAGTTGTTTGTTCTACCATAATAATTTAATTAAGTTCAATGCTAATAATCCTACCGTTGTGTAAAAGGCCCATTTTATCCCTTTTAGTTCACCTCTTACTTCTCCTAGCTCTTCATTAATCTTTCTTATTACCTGTCTTAACTCTGCTATTTGTGCTGTAAGTTCTGCAATTATAATGTCACTATCTTTGTTCATATTATTTCTAAGTTTGCCATCTTTTTTATTTGTTCTTCATACTTGATAAAGTCCTTCTGTGTGCATATTATGACAATTTTCCCATACACAACCATAACTTCCTTTAATTCCCTTCTTTCCTCAAATTCCTTTAACTTAATCCACTCCAAAGGTAAGGTTACAAACCTACTTCCTTTGCTAAACTTCCCAATCCTTCTTCTTAGAACTTTTGGCCACATCATACTCTTACTTTAAAGATATAAATACCTCTCTCCTCAAAAATTTCAATCATATTTCTATCAACTTCAACACAAACTACTCCAAGCTTAATTGGCTTCTTAGGATTGAATTGTCTTACCGTCCAGTAAGCATAGCTTAGCAATTGCCCTAAAGCAGATCTCCCTGCTCTTGGCTTTATTTCAAATATCCAATAATGTTTGTCATCCTCTGCAACTGCATCAATTTTTAAGGCAGTAAGGCAATAAAGCATTCTTCTCATTGTTGGATCTATTGCCCATTCAGGAACATCTCCAGGTCCAACCTTAACATTATATCTTATCTGCAAAAATTCCATATCCGTAGTTTCTAAGAACCTTGTCCATATTCTTGTCTCTATTCTACCTAAACCAGGGTAAGAAGGCATAATAAACTCTCTAGCTGGTGTAAGCTTGTCAAACTTTACACCTCTATGTTCCTCCAAGTATTTTTCCCAAGGCATGTGTATTATCTCCGTCATCCTCTCATATAATCAGCTTTTCCTAAAGTAACAGCATCAACAATTTCTTTAGTTAATTTCACACCTACCTCCTTACACCATTCAACTATCATATCTCTTTTTACAAAATCACTTACTGGTAAAGATCTGATGTAAGAAATAACTTCATCTAACTTTTCTTTCTTCATCAATTCCTTAGGAATCATGTCTAGGAACTTTGCCATCTTAAGGTTATGAATATCTCAATCTTTCATAAGCAGCTTTTGCAGCTTCTAGCTCTGCCCTGTACTCTTCAGCTTTAATAGCCAATGCTCTAAGTCTTGCATCAATGTATGCTAATGCTCTATCCTCATCTTCCCTTACTTTTGCTATCCTAGCAGCATATACAGCATCTACTGCACTTAACTCTGCTTCTAAATCCTCTTGTAGCTTTTTAATCATTTCTCTCCTCTCTCTTGTTACTTCCTCAATATACCTTGTTATTTCATCCAATCTTCTTTCAACTGGTGTATCTATCATAATTCTTAAGACATCTTCTCTAACATCATACTCAAGTCTCAATTCTGGACCTACAATCCTAGCTCTCTCAGTTACTTCCTTTAACCTGGCCTCCAAAACTTCTTTAGGTGCAGCTCCGTATAAGGTATATTCTTCTTCTGCTACTGATATTATGGTATTGATTTCTTTCCTCAATTCATCTATTCTCTTAGATTTCTTTCTAAATATTTTCTGGCCTTCAACAGACATCTTAGTAAAGTAGTAGTTTACCTGTGCTTCATATGCTTCTAATGTTTCCTTTCTCCTCTTCTCCAAATATTCTATCTGTGATTCTATGCTCTTAAGCTTAAACTCAAGATCTCTTATCTTATCTTCCAATTTATATGCAGTAAATGGTATTTCAGTTGGAATAGCATAAGTAAGTATGTATCTCCATTTTGCAGTAACAAGATCAGGTTCAACTATGTAGTAAGAAATGATATCTCTATACAGATCCTCAAGCTCTCCAAGCTTCCTATAATAATCTTCTTCCGAAATTATACCTTTTTCATACTCTTCTCTTACCATAGAAACCCTCTTTCTAAACTCAGCATCTATTGCATCTACAAGTTCATCAATTATCCTTATTCTTAAGTCCATAGAGTAAGAAGAAACCCAAGCATTTACCAAAGTAGGAGGTAAGCCAAGGCCTACTAGCAATTCCTCAGCTTGTTCCTTAGTTAGGTATCCTTTGCTTCTAGCTTCTCCAATCCTTGCTATCAAACCAGAATACCTTTCTCTTATTATTCTGTATTTTACATATTCTGCAACTAAAGCAGCTACTTCAGGTTCATAACCCAATTGAACAACATACTTTGGTACTTCCTCAAGCTTAATTACACCATATTCTCCTAACTCAACAATATAGCTAAGTGATAACTTCTTGTATGCAGCTTTGATAAGGTAAGGAATGTATTCGTTCTTATAGCCAATCTGTGCATAGTAAGCAGCAGCTTGTTCTTCTGTAATGTAACCAGTTCTTAACCATTCATCAACTTCACTTCTAGTTATCATTTTGGTTCTATACTTAAATCTATAGTAAGATTCTAATGAATCTCCAATAATAGCTCTAAGTAAGCCACCCAAAACCTGCCATCCTAAGAATCCTATACCTAATGCCCAATAAGGTGCTTCTACTACTCTTTGAGCTTCTCCACCTACTACAGCAACTTCAGCTGCGGCCCATAAGGCCCTCAATCCCCATCCTGTTATGTATCCTTGTACTCTGTTAACCCAATCAAATAATGCACTAACATAGCTCATACCAATGTTCATAGCAACAAAGTTTATTGCAGCTGCCTTAGCTTGTTCAAACTCTGATTCAACTTTTGAAGCATATTTAGAAATATCCAAAGTATAACCTGAAAGTGTTGTTATTGTAGTAGGTTCACCTTCTCTTTCAAATGCTTTAAACAAGCTGTTTACAATTTCCCAAGATGTACTCTTTGCTTCATTAAGTAACAAATCTAAAGGAGGTGGAGCTGTACTTATTCCTGCAACATGCCTAAACACTGGTAAGGAGTAACTTCTAACAAGTGTAGTTGTATATTGTGCAAACTGCAGTTTTCCACTCTCTAAAACAGTATTGTAAAATGTTATATAGCCAGGAATTACAGAAGGTGCAACAAGTATAGCATCTCCAAAGAATAAAGCCGCATTTACTACAGATAAACCTCTCCTTATGTCTTCAACATCAGGAATCATACCTTTTATTATCTCTGGTATTTTGCTAAGGAATTCTATTATCCTTGAGATTGCATTGTGTATTACTTGTGCTATGTGCTGAAATGCATTTGCTATTGCTTGAGGTATGCTTCTAAAGAATTGAACTACCTGCGTTATCTTCTCTACCATTGCACTAATAAGTGATTGTACAGTTTGTGCAATGTGTTGGTAAGCACTTGATAACACACCACTTAGTTTACCGAATGCATTTATTAAGTTGTTCCATAGGCCACTGAAGAAGCTCCTTATCTTTTCGAAAAAAGAATTAAATGCAGAAGAAATTACAGATGCTATTTTACCCAAATAGCTAGATATTCTTTCTATTAAACTCATAACTACACTCCTTATTGTTCCTGCAATGTTGAAAAGTGGTTGAAGAATCTTGTTAGCAGCATCAAGAACTGCATCTAGTAAAGGATCAAACAATACCCTGATTCGATTTATTATATTATCTAATATAGGTTTAATATATGTATATACTCTAGAAGGAATACTTAAGACATCGTAATAGATCCACTTTAAGTAAGGCCAAATGACATATTTTATCCAGCTAATTATTGGAGATGCTATTGTTTTGTAGAACCAAGATCCTAAACTCTTTATCGCATCTACAACCCAATCAAAGAAACCTCCATAGTAATTTCTCATTTGCAAATTCACAAAAGCTTCTGTTAAACACAATGCTATATAGTCTATTTCACTCTTTACTTGTGCATAGTTAAATTGTGAATAGTAAGCATTCAGTACTTCTAATTGCTCTGCATAGAAAATCCCCCTTAAAGCTGGTGATTCTATTTGAGCATGTCTAAGCCTTGTTAATGTAAGATCTTTAACTACAGGAATTGGTCCTCTAAGTACTTCAGGATTAACTATTTCTATTTCCATATATTATTTGTTAAGCTATATCTCTATTTCTTTTCCTACCCACCTCTTTCTCTCCTCTAAATCCTTCTTTATTTCTTCTTTCAATCTCTCTTCACTAAATTCTTCCAATGGAATCCTTATCATGTATACTTGTCCTGGACCAACTTGGTAAGTAACTAGTCTGTCTAACTTTCCTAACCTGTCAGGTTCGGTACTTGGAACATCTCTGATGTCTAAAATCTTTACTTTGATTTTTTCTTGGTTTTGTTCTGCCATGTTAATATTAAAGCATGTATCTAGATATTTATTTTTTCTTTACAATTCTTCTTTTGAAAATAGTCATCTTGTTTCTATCTTTGCCAACAATCTTAATAACCTCAAAATCATCATCAATAACTTCACTTCTATCTTCAATTCTGATCTTGTATTTTCCCCTTATACCTTTGTTCTTAATTGAGTTAATTAATTTTTTCAGTACTTTATGCAAATCTTTAGTGTTTATTTCTTCCACCATTATGCATCTTTAAAGTAGATAGTTGACACACATTTATGAATTACAACACCTGGATCAGGAGCAAAACTCACAACAAACCCAAACGCATAGCTATTAACAGCATCTGCAATATCTAGAGTTGTTCTACTTCCTGCTGAAACAGTAGCAACCCAACCCTTCCAATAGATTATATTTCCATCTATGTCCATTACATAGAACCTTATCCTAAAATCAGCATCAGCTCCAGTAGTATTTTCTACATCTGCCCAAGCCGTAACAAACCCAATTTTGTTAATGCATACATAAGCATGATCTACTACATCATCAGTTCCTGGAGTATCTTCATTAAAGTCTAATCCCCAATCCCCAAATACAGTTTGAATATAGTCCTCTGGCATTATCTCCCTGTCAAGAATCTAATAAAGTCTTCAAACATTTTAACTAAACGGTAAATAGCTTGTTCCCATTTTGCTACTTCCTCATCAACTGCTTCAATCCTTATGCTTATTGAATGATCATAATCATCATCTAAATTATATGCTTTTATTGTTATGTTAAAAGGATAATAACCTGGAGAAAAGTAAACTGAACCTTCTACTGTTTCATTATCACCACTTACCCAATCATACTCCTTAAAAGGAAAGAATTGATCCTCTCCATACCAAAAGCTTACACCTACATTTCCGTGTATACCTCTTGGAAAGTATACACTTATTTTCCTAATCATGTAATGGTGAATTGTAATCTCTACAGTATATGGACTATCTTTAGATGTATTTTTTGGGACTGTTATGTTCTTGACATAGAGCATTGTTAAAGGCCTAACTTTTGCTTAATTTTTTCTATTATTTGCTCAAGTCTTTCTAATCTTTCACTAGGAGTTAGTTGAGGTTCTACATTTTCGTCTATAATTTCGGTTACAATATCTTTTATCTTGTCATAATCTGAGTTAAAGATGATTATCTCAGCTTCTGGCTTGTTTCTATTATAAAATACTATTTCATGTCTTATGTTTAGTTCAGGTAAAGCATAGAAGACTTCGTCCTCTTCTCTTACTTCACCTGTTCTTACATCTACTATTGCTTTTTTGCCTTTCACTTGCCTAAGCTTAATTTTTACTCTCATTTTCCTATTTCTTTATCTTATAAAGCCACGCAGTGTATACTGTCATAGTATCAAATGAAAGCTGTATCTTAGTTATATCATCAGCCTCTAAATCATACGACCATGCATACATATATTCTGTTATATAAGTAGCATACTTAGCATTACTGAGTGCTATAGCACGAGGATAATTACTATTATCTTTATATAGATAAATAACACATGCTGCAGCATAACCTATTGTTGCGTTTTCATTTCGAGCAGAACTTATTGAAGCATTGTTTATCTCAATGTATTGGTTATGATAATTTGATTCAGTAGTGTCTCCATTAATATACAAGTAAACCTTACTTGTCTGAGAACCAAATACAAGTATCAAATATGCACCATCTGAAATTGTAGTATTATTGAAAGTAATACTTGATGTTGAACCAGAATAAAACCCCTCACGAACTATAGTTTTAAATGCTAATTTGTCTAATGTAACTGCACCATTTGCTATTTTTGCAGCTGTGATAGCAGCATCATCAATCTTAGCTGTAGTAACTGCCAAGTCTGCAATCTTTGCCGTAGTTATAGCTCCATCAGCAATTTTAACCTCAGTTACAGCACCATCTGCTATCTTAGCTGTGGTTACACTTCCGTCTGGGTGATCTATAGGAGAAGCTGAAATATGAGAGTCCAAATTACTTTGCACAGTATCAACATCTGTTTTTCTAGCCGCATCATTTGGATCAACAGGGGCCCCAAGATTCTTTATCACATAACCTCCCCAATCTTTATCTGTGTCTATAACCAATTCACTAAGCTTGGAAATTCCAAGTGATTTCCAAGTAGTGCCATCATCAAAAACTATTGTTTTGGTATCAGTGTCAAACCACAACCTACCAGGAATACCTGGTTTAGGTCTATTAGTAGAAGGTCCAGCACCACAGAATGCAGCTTCATCAACAGGGATTAAGGCAATAGTTTCACCTCTCTCATTCAGAAATCTTATGTACAACCTAGCATCGAATTTGTAAGCCATTGTCTCAACTACTTATTTCTTATATTAATTAATACGTGCTATTATTACTAATCTGTTTTCAATAGTTCTCCCTCAACTATTATGTAGAATGTTCTAGCATTAGCTGTATCACGGTTTACATACTTAGCAACTAATTCAGTTCCACCATCAAACTCAAAATCTGCTATAGTAGTCATAGCAAAATAGTAAGCAGGTAGCCAACCTGTTTTAGGTAATATTTGCTCACCTCCAAAGTAGATAGCTATATCTACCCTTGAATCAACATCTCCACTACTTCCTACTATTGCTCTCTTAAGCTTAAACTTCCTTCCCTCTGGGATTCTTAGAACTACAATTTCTCCAGATTCTCCAGCTGCTGCTGTGTGTATTGTTGAGTAACTTATTATTGCCATATTTATTGTTAATACTTTGAACTACTTATTTGCATCTCTCTGAAAATAATAAACAACACTAGCTATGCTATTGAGGAGTATGCATTACTAGTGTTATGTATAATGTCACTGCTGATCCACCCTTGTTAGTTGCACTTACCTCTATCTTTTGATCTTTGCCAATAGGATAATCAAGTACAGGATTGTTAACTACATCAGGCCCAAGTATTGCAGCACTTACTTTTTCTTGTGTTAATGGCACTTCATCAATCTTTATTGTTAAGTCTACATTGCTTACTGCAGCTCCAGTATCATCAGTTACTATTATTCTGTGTATTATTCCGTCATATGTTGCAGTCCAGCTTGTGCTATCCGTACCTCCAGCTGCCAAACTCTCAATCCTTAAGAGTCTTAATTCTTTGAATCCCATCTTCGTCTTTTTTTGTTAAGTTATTTTTATGCTTGCTTTAAGTATTCGACAATTGCTGTTATTGTAACTGTTATGCTTGTACCTGATGCTGGTGTTAAGTCAGCACCAGATGTATTTATTGCTCTGAAGCTTATTGTGTGATCTCCAGTTACTTCTATTGGTAAGTGCTCAAATGTGAATGGAACTTCTTCAGTTGAATCAGATGGTGGTCTTGGGCAGCTTAATACATCTATACCTCTTTGTATATTCTCTGCCCAATCGAATGGTATTGGTGTGTTGTCTAAGTAAACGGTTATTGCCATATCACCTTCTGAAATTGTCACATTCTCTACAGATGCCATCAATATTCTATTAAACACATACTTTTCAATGGTAAGTGGTGTTATGCTAAGAACTTCATTTTCATCATTTGCTGTCCAAGCTACATCTGTTCCATGAGAGTAAGTTCCTTCAACATACTTAAAGTAGTGTCTACTTTGTGCTTCAAACCTTGTCATGTATTCATCAGGAACTGATTCTCCAGGTGATAAGATAAGAGTTTTTCCTATTATCCTGCATTTGCTTCCAGAATCACCTACGAACTTAAACTTTGTTTCTGGTGGTATGAAGTAATACAACTTTCCTAGATCTAATGGTCCTAGCTTATTAGAAGAAGTAACATGAAGAGGTGCTACTGTTGAGTTTATCACTCCTGTTTTCCTTCCTTCTATTTCTAAGTATGCATCTCCACTAGAGTTAGTACCTATTTTTTCGATAATGTAAGCTATCCTTTTTGGTGTTACATACTCCGTTCCAGCAGTCAGTACCTTATCTAAATGTACGAATTTCATCTTCCTCTTTTGGGTTTAGAGTTTTATTTCTTTTACTCTGTGTATTTCTTCACAAACCTGAACTTTGCGTTCCAATCAATCATTGCACATGCTCTCCTCTTTGCATCATCTAGGGTTACTTTTGGCATAGCTAATACTTTCTTAAGTCCTTCTTCTAAGTGTTTGCTGAATTGTTCATAGAATTGTTTGTAGTATTTTGCTCCGTATTCAATACCTTGTGGGAATCTATCTGCTTTTGCCAATGCAGCAGCAATTACACCTTTGTCACCTATAGCTTTCAATCTTGCCTCCCATTTATCCCAGGTCTCTTTCTTTCTCATCTTTGCTTCTAGGTCTCCTCTAGCTGCTATAGCTGCTGTGGCTGGACCTCTTCTAGGATTTGCAATCCATTTCTTCCAGTCCTCTACTGCTGCCCTAGCTCTTGTAAGGTACTTTTCTGCTACATAGTCAACTGGCTTGACACGAATTGGAATCTCCTCTGCCATAATATAAATAAATGACCGTAAACTTAAAATTATCACCATATTTTGCCGTCTCAGATCTAGATCTAAAAATTTTGTGGGGGTATATCTTATGTAGTATACCCTTAAATATTTTTTCGATCTAGATATCATTATGGTGGAAGTACCAGAAGATTTAAAGCCAAGATTTGAAGAGTTGATGAAGCTTGATAAAGAAGAGTTAGCATTAAGATTGGCAGCAATAGAAGCAAACCTTGAGGCAATAGATCCACACACAAAATACCTTATCATGAACATAAATAACCTAATTAGGGTTACAACAAGAAAATGGATGCCAATGTTAGGTATTCTTTATGGTGTTGAGTTTGAACCTAAGACTTTGATCATATGGAGAGAGACTAAGCAAAATCCTTACGGAACGGATAAAGTAATTGAGGAGAGAAAGTTATTAAGGATACCTTTTGGAAGTATAGTAAGCTATGAGATAATTTATGACAGGTTAGAGAGGGAGAAAAGGCCCGACGAGGAAATACCTTTCGGGGAGTACTAAAATATATGTGCACACACACATATTATTTAGTTAGAGGTATCCTTAAAAATTGTGTATGTGTACACACACACCTTACACACACACATTTTTTATTAAAAATTATATGTGTGTACACACACACCGCAAACTTTTTATGTGTGCACACACATAATTTCTAACATGGTAGAGGAGAACAAACTCATACAAGAAGTAGTAAAAGCATTGCTACAGAACATGCCATTCCACTACTTTATTGAAGAAGAAGATGGAAGGAAACTAGTAAAATTAACGGATAGACATGGAAAGAGCTACATATTATACTTTGTGTATGATGAAAATACAGAAACTTACTTGTTGGATGAAGTAAGAGAGGTTTAGGCCTTCCTTTTCTTTTCTTGTTTTGTTTGTTAAGGTCTTTGCTGAAAAGTATTGAGCGGCCCGGTCCC
>Ga0190337_1000123_pt1 | contig 13951 bp, 6 predicted proteins | sample 4872041011_MG_FD_161677 | JGI IMG/M metagenome (GOLD analysis project Ga0190337, IMG submission 161677) | Hydrothermal vent sediment bacterial communities from Southern Trench, Guaymas Basin, Mexico - 4872-04-10-11_MG | ecosystem: Environmental > Aquatic > Marine > Hydrothermal vents > Sediment ...
ACAAAGTGGAGCAGTTTTCCAAGTCTAAAAATGGGGGTGGCGATGAAACATGCACCATTGTCCCATTCACTTCGTAGGTTTCAGGCGTTAGGTTTCTGTCTAGAAACCATATTACCACGTTTCTTGGGTTTGATTTAACAATCACAATGAAATTTATTGTTGAGAAGAAGATTAGTAGTCCTATAAAGAGTGATAAAGGGTGATTTGACCTTATGACCCGTCGAAAAGTATGGTTCAGAGGCATACTGCTCATCCATGCAATATTATCAATGTTGTCGGTCTATCACCTCCCTCTATTTTCCGAGTTTTTAAATACTTTGCTGTATTCGGCAGTTGTGGGGTCAGCGGTAGCATTAGGGTTAATAGGTGTTAAAGTTGGGTTGTTAGCTGCCTTAATTACGTACATGGTGTCTGTTCTTTTTTCTTTAATCAACGTAGGTTTTGCACAAGCCTTTCTTTACTGGCTTGGCCTTCTCTTTGAGGTTGGCCTCACAGTTTTAGCGTCATGCACGTTCATAAATCAAATTAGGGTTGAAAAGATTATAGTATGGACGTTTATTTCTAATTTCATAGCTATATTGACTTTAGCAACACTAGAGTATGGGAGAGAGCCTGACTATGTTTTTGGCGTTATTTTACCTTGGTCGACTCCTCACCTGCTACTTTCTGCCCTCATGGCCCCTGTTTTCTATTTTCTTTATTCCAGCAAAATCCACCAGAGATAATAATATTATTGTAATCAGCAACGCGAAGTCTACATTAAGGGCTTTCATTATGTTTAGTTTTACTGGTACAGGTTTGTTGTCGTCTTCTCCGGGCACTATGTCGTTTGGGTCTACTTGAACCGTTAACGGTTCAAACGGCAAAGATATATCTTTCTCGCCTTGCGTGCCATTCACCCATAAAGTTACTGTTATAGATGTTAGCCTCGTGTTTATTCTTACTGGGACTAGAGCTATAACCGGGTCTCCGGTATTTTTTACCTTTAGGTGTAAAGTATAGGTTAGACCTGTTTGTCTTGTGTATGCTTCAACGGTATAGTGCGGCACGCCTGACCCATATACCCAAGAATTAAAAAACCAGTCTAGACTTGCCCCATAAACTTGCTCTGCTTCTACTTTAAAGTCTCTTAGTTTGCATATTTTAAATCGGTATTTTTCCTGTAATCTATTCATGAGTTCGAAGTATTTTGCGTCATCCATCAACCAGTTCAGCATTCGCAGAACCATTGCTCCCTTGTTATATACTATAGTAAAGTATGCCTGCGAATCTGCGCCGAAATCAAACACCGACCACGCTATCGGGTAATCCTTGCCCCTAATTTTTAGGAAACGATAGTAGGGGCGCCTGACCGTTGAGTCGAATATTTCTTCGAACTTTTTTTCACCGTATACCCACTTAAAATACAGAGTGTCAGAATACTCGGCAAAAGGCTCATCCATCGTGGGTTCAAGTCCTTCGTGGTTCCCAACCATGCCGTACCACCAGTTGTGTGCTGTTTCGTGCGCTACGACAAGTTCCAACATTGTTTTTCTTTCCGGCGAGTATAAGCTCGACGTTATCATTACAAACATCGGGTACTCCATTCCTCCGAACCAGCCATATACTTCAACAACACGGAATTCTGGGTAAGCGTATTCACTGTAGTATTTACTGTAATGCTCTATTGATTTTATCGCCGTATTAAGTGCTATTTCGCCCGCCACTTCATGGCCTAGAAGATAATAGGAATAAACCTTTACTTTTCTTGTGCCAACGCTAGCCTCGCCGCTTACAACTCCATAGTTCTTACTGACAGCTGCGGCGAATTCCCTTACTGGAAGCGGCGTATACCACTTATATATCCATTCGCCAGCTTTCTTTTCTATCTCATTCAGTCTACCAGTTGCAGCCATTACATAGCCTTCGGGCACTGAGAAAGTTACGTTGAAGTATGCACATTCGAAATAGAAGCTTTCTCCTGAATCCCAATACGGGTCTAGATTCCATCCACGCTCGTCGTACACTGCCATGATCGGGTACCAATGGGCTAAAGCGAATATTCCTGCATAGTAACCAAAACGATCATCTTTAATCGGAATTTGTACTTTAAATGATATTTCTATTTTTATAGAACTTGAAGGTAAAAGGGCAGTGGGTAAGAAGATTTCCAGAATTGTTCTATCTTCTCCCGTTATAATAAATTTTGTCTCCTTCCCATCAACGCATATTTTCCTTATTTCAATGGAGCTCCCCAAGCTTTTAAATGAAGGAGCATTGGGATATACGTGAAGATAAAGCTCGTTAAATCCTAGGTCGTGTCTATTTGTATAATAGATTGTTTCGTTAGCTTGAATTTCTAGTTTTTCAACGTTTAACTTTGCTGATATTATATACTTGTCATAAGACGCAGCAACAGCAAGAGTGGGAGTTGAACAAGTACAAATAAATAGAAAGATAATAATAGTAATCAAGATGAAAAATTTATTGTTATGCATCTTATCCTTCATTGAAGGCCTTCTTTTCTAGCTTTGTCTATGTATTCTTGACGTTCTTCTGGTTTTAATCCTCTCCATATTAATAGCTGTTTTCTTATTACGTCTGTTATTTGTCGAACACCCCTAATCCATACGTGTTCTGTACCGCTCAACCTTTTGAATATGATAGTCCAAGTCGTGGTCTTACCGACCGTGTCTACCTTTAGCTGAGTGGTTGTAGCCACTCCCCAGTCGAAGGGCTTGATTCTTACTCTCATATCCAGCACTCTGCTGTGCCCTCCCTCCACTTTTTCTTCCCTGTATTCAATATGCTCTACCATGAAGGGTCCTTCCGCCTGTTCTGACTGGAAGAGCTGTAGAAATTCCTTGAGATACAGTACGGCTCCGGCAACTTCTTCTCTAGATATTACGAACGGTATTTTAACAATGTATGCGTCTCCTCTTCTTACTGCGTGAGCTTCGAGTCTCCATTTTCTTTCGAAGCTCGGCGTTACTAGCCTTGACGCATAACGGACAGGATAAGCTGTTGCAGCTAACGTTATTCCGATGGAAGCTAGTATCGAGAACACTATCCACATCGACCCTGCGTTGACTTTAAGACCCGTAACGAGTGTTGGCATAGAAATGCCAGCCATGTATCCGAGGAATGAGCTTACTATTGCTACTATGGTGAACTCCATTAGGAATATTCCTGCTACGTGTAGTGGCGATAACCCTACTGCGCTGAGTATTCCTATCTCTTTGGTTCTTTCGTAGACTGCTCCGAGTATGGAGCTAAGTATAGTAAACATTAGAAGTATTTCTGGTATTAATGCTTCTTGCCCGGTTACCTGTTGAGATGTTAGGGTCGCTATACGTGTTACCCTGTATTTTCCGTTTTTGCTAAGAGCATAATACACGTTGTATCTGAATAGTTGTGTAATTTGCTCGGCTATCTGTGGAGCCTTCTTGGGGTTTTTCAGAGTTATATGTATCGCGAATACTTGTCCCCCTATTTGTTTTGCTATTTCAGCTGGTACGATTATTACCTCAGAGGGGTTCATAGGTTGAGCGGAGCGGAAGGCTACTCTTCCTCCGGCTTCTTCTTCTCTAAGGAATGGAATAATCGCGATTCCGTCGAGGTCTTTTATTGTTGATAGATAAGCTTTTGAGTTGTTAATGATTCCCACTATTTCGAATCTTTTTCCTAGAATTTCTATTTTTCCGCCTATTCTCGCGTCCACTCCGGCTGATCTAAGGATATCTGCTAGTTCTGCAGTTATTATACAGACTCTCTCATCGTTACTTATAAATGGCCGGCTTCCCGGGGTAAAGATAGCGTCCCAGTTTTCTTCGAATGTTTTGATTATTTTGAAGTCGGTCGGGTCTAAGCCTAGGATCGCTCCTATGGTTATGGGTTGTCCCGCCGATGTTCTGGCTATCTCTATTGGCTGTCCTATAGGGTAGTAGAAGATTACCTCGGTTATATGTTCGATATCGTCTCTGAACGCTGACTGTATCTGTTTTGACAGCAATGATGGTAGCGGTCTGAACGAGCTTTCGCGTATTAGTAATCCTTGGTATCCATAGGTTACCTCATATGTTGCTACAGGTGCCACATATCTCGTCGAGAGCACCGAGATTATTGAGACAAACGCCATTGTTGCGATCATTATAGAGATTATTAATAAGGAAGTTCTGACCCACCTTCTCCTTAAGTTTCTTAAGCCTAGAGATGCCGCCATCAACATTGCGCTGAATTTGTCTAATTCTGCGAAATGTTTTCCCACGAATTTCGTTCTTACCTCTTTTATTGCTTCTATTGCGTGGCTGAAGGATATTAATAGCGGTACGATAGAGAGGATAAGCATTAGGAACGCTATCGCTACAAGCGGCAGGCTGGCTATTAGAGTGAAGCCCGGGTGATTAAACACCATGAACGCTATTACTACAAGGAATATTGCTATGAACGCTGCAGCGCGCTTCTTAAGGTCTTCAAATTCAAATATTAGCCTTTCTAGCAGGTACGCGAAGGGGAGGGCTAATAACAGGAAGAATACCGAGGCATACGACGCATCAAAGAACGCCGATCTAATAGCTACGTACGCTTTTCGCTCGAGCAGTAGGGCTAGTACAGCGCTACCTCTCGCCTCATACCATTTTTTCTGAGCGTAGTATTCTTGCGCTTTCTTCCAGTTTGCCGCTGACTCGTTCATGTTTCTTTCTATTGGGTCTACGAATAGGCCCGTTCTCTTGGCTTCTTGCAGACGTTTTTCGTCAACTTTTCTGAATCCGATGTAGTTCTCGAAGATTGTGAACGGTATTATTACCTGTGTACCGGGCCTTATGTTGTATCCTCTGGTTTTGTTGTTGAATATCGCCGCATACCACCTGGTCCCACCTAAGTCTACTATAGCGTCGAATCTAGGAGTTTGCGCCAGAATGGGATTTTCGAAAACGACTAATGTGCCAGTTGCCATTTCTGGTGTTGGTACGAAGCCCACGTTTTCCCATACAAAGCCGAAGAATCTCGCGTAGTTCTGAGTATAGTGGTCTATTACTAGGACTGGCAACCACTCGGATACTGGTGAAGCAGTGTCAGGGTCAATCACATCGAAGAACACTAGTGTTCCTGCCCTAAATACGCTGGATTCTATTTTGTTGACTGCTTGGTGCATTCTGGCTCTGAATGCTCCCCGCATATATGTGCCGAAGTCTATTGCATATTTTATTGGTCCCTCTGGCGGATCGTCGTTAAAGGGTAAAATAGCGTATGTCATTATGTCGCTAGGCGCGATTGTGTGAATTACGTATGTACCGTTCGAGTCAGTTTTTGCTATAAAGTAGTGTCTAACAAAGAAGGGTAGCTCTCTAGTTGTCGACATTCCATAGATTACCACTATCGAGTTGGGGACAGGTTTGTACACGCCTTCCGACTCGTTGAAAAACACCACTTGTCCTTCGAGGGTTCTTACACGTCCTGGAGCATAAAGTTTCAGTATATCGTCAGGATAGTCATCAAGTAAGTATAGTAGAAGGTTTAGATAGGTGCTGCCTAATTTTTCTGCAACTTCGCCCGGATTTAGGTCTTTTCGTGAGGTTAATGTTTCGTAAGTATCTTGAGGCGTTGCCGTTCCTTCCCATATTGCTGACGACCCAAAAGCTATGCCTGGAATCTTTACCATTTCAAATATTTCAAAGTCGAAGTATCTTAGCCTCAGAATTTCTGCCTGAGTGGGGTTGTAGTCCCATAATGTGAGTTTGAAGCCATAGTGTTTAGAGTAGGTTTCATTTACTAGCCTTATAAAGTCCTGCCTTATTGCAAACGTTGCTTGATCGTAGTCTAGTGGATAATAGCTTTGAAAGTTTCCTCTATTGAATATTCCCGCATTAGCTGAAGATGATGATAGCGATAATTCGAAGACAAAGCTTATGTCGTTGAGTAGGTCATCCTTATGTTTGTACACGAACTCTCTGGAGCCTTGTAGGGCCTGGTGATATCCCGAGAAAAAGGCAAATACTAGCGTGTATCTGTGTTTCTTAGTTGCGGCTATTCTCGCTATTTCTAGAAGAGTTGCGGCACTTAATGCGTCATCTGCTCCTTGAGCAAGAGCTGGCACTGTGGACCACGTGTCGTAGTGAGTTAACGCCATTATTGCTTCTTTTCTTTCACCGGGCAGTATAGCTATTACGTTATAGGAAGGCTTGATTACGTATTCCATCTTTAACACTATTTTTCCGCGTATCCAAGGCTGATATAGTTTGAAGAAGTCTTCCTCGTTCACTGCTATTCGTGGGAAGTCTATTGGCACCCAGAACCTCTTCCAGTAGTTATCGTACTCCGTGAACCGTGTTTGATTGTTTATAAGGAATATGATCCCTTTTGCCCCCAGGTAAGCTGCCCATCTCCAAGCTTTCTCGCTATCCCACTCTAGCGCCACTATCTTACCCTTAACATCTATACCTTCAAAGTCCCTTAGATCTCCGTACTTTGTTTCTACGTATATTACCTCTCCTTCAAGCCCCCCAGTATAGGAGGTTTCGACTGTATTAGGAAGTAATGCATAGGCCTTTATAACCCGCGCGCCCGTTTGCGTATATAATACTAGCTCTGAATGATACTCGTATGGTACAGTTACGTTGAACTCCTCCAGCGTAACATTATAGCCATAGCTTGAAAGCACGCTCGCAATGTATTTCGCCGCTTCTTCGCATTGCGGATAACCAGAGACTCGGGGTGCAAAGCTGGACAGTTTCCTTAAATGTTCTAAAACATAGTCCACGTTTACGTTAAGTTTTGGCGGCTCATAGTTAGGCGGAAGTGCATAAGTGCTTGCTGAATAGAGGCTAGATAGTATAAACACTGATAGTAATAATATTATTAACAGTTTATTTCCTATCCTCATATACCTCACCTTTTTTCTCTATACGTCTAATATATTTCAAACGCCACCGCCTGCCTCACGAAGCTTAACGCTGTTGCCAAACTGATTACCACGCTGGACCCTGCAAATATACCTGCCGCAACAGTCATAACATACCTGTCTGCCCATTCCTTGCCCATCTTCCTCTCCATGAGCTTCTTTAAGAGCAAACCTAGAAGTATGCCGGTAGAGTTACTTGGCATGTCCAGTATACCCGCTACAAACCCGAAGAGAGTTGGAAGGCCGAAAAATGGAGAGAGATAGGGGAGGACGCGTGGAACTACTCCTATGATGCTTCCTACTATAAAGGAGCTAACGATGTACTCTGGTTTAAATATTGTTCCCAGCTGTCTCGTTATAAATAAGGACCTTAGAAGAGCGTCAGCCGGAAAACTTGGAGCCGGCATAAATCTAGAGGGCACATCGTATACGTACCACAACATTCCAGCTATAATAAGTCCTACAGCCCATGTCATGTAAGTTCCGAGGATATGCGCTTTTGCAATGCTAAAGGGTTTTGTATTTGTTAGCTGAGTTGCCTTATAACCAATACATATAGACGCCCCTCCTATCGGTTGTGCCAAGAAGGGATTGAACCAGACCCAGTAAGACATAGGATTCTCCGGACCCGGTACAGGAGTTGTTAACCATATAGTTACTTCATTGAGGTAGGGTATTGTAAATAGTCCGCCTATTATTCCAGCAGATCTTGCACCTATTATTGTATTTAGGAAGCTGAAAACTGTTGTTATAAGTATCGCGCCTATTAGGAAAGGTATGCCCATTGGAGTTAAGGCATAAGATAACCCAGCTAAAGTTAAAGCTGAGGCTAAGAATATCATAATTGCCGTTTTTCCAGGTATTACGCCACTTTTACGAGCGACATCAGAGGGTATTTGGAGGAAAGTCTTTATTGCTCCTACAATTTGCTTTGCGCTTAGAAGAGTGGGAATCACACCTATAGCTACGAGTAGACCTACCGCGAAGCTTAACCAGAAAAATAGCTGCGGCTCGTACCATGCTCCGGTAAGAGTTCCTGGAATGAACATCGGTCTGCCTGGAGTATATGGATACTCTTTTAACCCCATGCCTATGAATATGGGTGGTAGAAGGACGTAGGTAACTATGGACGTTATGAATTGCCATATAATAACTATTTCTGGGACTATTAAGCCAGTAGCAATGACTAGGAGGTTTGTCGTTATTCCTGTAGTTGCCCCATGAATTACAGGGTCTATCATTTCGGTGAAATCGTAGTGTATAGGGTTGATTACCATGAGCCGTCGACCTAGAATTATTTCAGTTAGAGAGGGGAAAAGGACACGTATTGATTCATAGATTGCAGCCATCATCGTGGCAATTGCGAAAATTCTGTATCGTTCTTTTTCGCCTCCCGAGAGAGCGATAGCTATCTCTGCGGCTACAGCGCCTGTAGGAAATGGAAGCTTCTCTACTTCAATAAATAATGTTCTGGCTATGAACGATAGTGAGACATCTGCAGCCAATACTAGCGTCATCGATAGGAGCCCTATTCCGAGAGGCAGTAGCCAGTCTGGATGCCATATCATTCTCTGTATTATTGCTGGACTGTTCTCCGGCGGGCAGGCCCACCATGGAATATTCTGCGCTATACCGAACTGCTTCGTAATAGGACTCTTTCTTAGATATACTGTAAACAGAAAGCCACCAGTGTACCCTGCCGCTATTGAGGCTCCCCAGCGGATCGTCGCTAACTCGCTGGCTGAGAGCGGCGACATCATTATTAGGCCGAGTTCTCCGAATATTAGCATTGTAGCGTATGCTGCCGCTAGTGTTCCTACCAGCTGACCTGTCGCCAGGTACACCCATAGTAGAGCGGGCATCATAACGAGTGAAGAGAAAAGCATTGCTAGGAAGGTTCTAGGAGTCAGTCCTTCCTGTAGCTGAACTGTGCTAGACATTTCTACACCCCCTATTTTTAAAGCTATTTCTTTAACATTGAACGTCCTTATATTTAAATAATTCTAACTAGAGAGTTTTTTAATTAAAAATTTTTACAAGAAAAGCATCATCGAGTAATAGATAATATTAAAAAATGTAATTTTTAGAAAAAATATCAATATATTTTAAATATATTGATATTTTATCCGCCCATTACTTTAATTGCTGCGCCTATTCCGCTGACCACTGCTCCAAAGAGTCCTCCTGCCGCAGCTCCGGCGAAGAATGGTCTGGCTACTTGTTCGTCCAGCTTAGTGCCACCTATCTTTACTACCAGCCATTTAACTATTAACACCCATAAGAAAGTCCATCCCCAAGTAATATTTCCATAGTCGCTTTCAAGTACTGTTAATCCTGCAACTATGGGTATAAACGGTATAGTGAATGCTACTCTTGCCTGTAGTATTGGTATGGCTATTGCTAGTAGCAGTAGTAATACGAATATTCCAAGCTGTTCGGGAGATGGACCGTACGCAGTGAAGCCTCCTAGCACGTAGTTTCTCGCTCTCGGTATGCCTAGAACCCAGACACCGTTCAGGAATGTGCCGAATACGTCGTGGTTTATACCGTATGAGTATGTTAGGTATGCTTCGAACATTTGTCCTCCGAATGAGCCGATGACCAAGCCAACTATTATTGCTACTATTATGGTTTTTATTGAGTTTACGCGTCCTAGGAAGGCGAACCTCGAGCTTTCGAAGAAGGCTGAGGCGCCTACGTCTCCTGTGGTGAATACTCTGCCCTGCGCGGTGAAGCCGACTATTGCCGGAGAGGGCTGGCTCGTGTCGATCATGCCGGCTGCGTAGCACATTTCACCTACTACTGAAGACGCGTGTGCGTCCCATGTGTATTGCAGGTTTATGTATCCTAGTCCCATTACGCCCCACATTTGTAGGACGTATATCAGGAATAGGGATAGGAGGAACGCTGGTACTGGTGGAGCGCCGAATGCTATGCCTATTCCTGTCAAGATTATTACTGCTACAAATGATAGTATCCATTGCATTTGTGGAGATATAAAGTCATATTCTGGGTTTTTATCCTTCAGGGTTTTTGCTATGTACTTCCAAGCCGCTAAATATGCGCCTATTACTCCTCCAGCTAGTAGCGCTACGCCAAGTGTATGTAGCTTATATGGTGCATAGTACCATGCTTCAAAGTATATGTCGTCGAAGGCCGCTGCCGGGTCGAAGTCTATTATTCCAGCACTGATGTAGAATGGTACAACGACGAAGTTCACTATGAACATTGTTATCATTATCGTAATTAGGGCGTCCATTGGGGCGAAGTAGCTGAACCAGCTCCATGGAAAGACATTTGACATATCAATACCCAAAGCAGCGCCTGGAAGTAAAGTCCAAAGCCAACTTGGCTGTCCGGGTTGATCCCCCACATAGTGCGGAATTACTGGCACTCCTGGCCACAGAGTTGAAACAAGATACCCATCAGTAAAAATTACGGTAATGAAACCTATGAATAGGCCGAAGAGTAACCAGTTTCTTCTCGAACCTAGCAAGGGGACCTTCTCTTCCGGGGGCTTTTCTACCGCAAGTGATACGGCCGTGAATGCGGCCGTGGTAGCTGGGAACGGGAGGCGTTGGATTTCTACTATTTGCCGCCTCAACGGCAGTAGACCAAATATTGATATAATGACCATCACTAGAGTAAGAACAAAGCCCACTACGAATTGGCCGAACAGCTCGCCGAACGGCGTTGGCTGTCCTCCTGGTAGTGCGGCTTCATAAAGGTGCTTTGGCAACGTCAGCCAACTTGGTACGAACGATCTAAAGTCTGCCAGCCATGCTGGGGCTTCTGCGTTGGGGAGTACTAGTGCGCCCACCCACAAGAACCATCCTCCATAGGTTGCCGCGGCTCCATATACCATAGCGTAGATTACGACGTATTCTGCGAAGGTGAAGTTAATGTTGGTGTAGAGTTGGATTATCGCTAGCATTACTACAATCATGACGCTGACTTCGGCGGTTGCTACAAAGCCGGTGGTTGGGCCCAAAATGGCGTCAGCGAATACCAGAGCCAAGGAGCCAATTATTCCGAGTATTATAGCCTTTGGGGTAAATGCTTTTCCCACTGGCTTCTCGGTTGCGGACATTTTTTCACCCTTTGTTCGTAGAGCAATTAATAATAAATACTTAATAAATATTAGGTCGGTTCTAGAGATAAATTTATATAATACTTTTTAACTAAGGATATCTTCTAAAATTTTTTGAATCATACCGATTTCATGATAAATAATTATTACGTTAATGGTCGAATTCTATTTTGCTTGCCGAAGTAATCTACGACAGAGATCCTTACAATTCGATAAAAATTTTATGCACTGAAAGTAGTCCTATAGGGAGAGATGCCGCTTAGTACTAAATATCGAGAAAAATACATTAAAAAGTTAATCTTAAGTTTCATATTACTTATTACTCTAATTAATTTATCACTACACAAGGTTTCGACGCATCCCCATTTCACGTTTACCCTCTTGATCATAAATAACAATGCAGAGGGGCTTTTACCCATAATGAAGATAAGCAATTATTCAACTCTCGTTTTTTCTGATCATTGTGATTTAGGCTTTTCTGCATTTGAGAAAAACGAGAAACATGTTTTAATAAACATCTCTTCACCACTTAGCATTATATTATATTTAATAAATAATATGCATATACATTCAGACCAGATATTTATTTCCAACTCTTCGTGTCCCCTCTCTGCATATTATTCAGCCGGCATCTCAGGCTCAGTAATTGTAGATATTGGAAGAAATATAAGCTATAAAGATTTTCTGAAAGAGCTCGAGCAGCACGGAGTCACGGGAATAAAAACATGCGACTCAATTAAAAATATCGAGATCCGAGGCTCAAATAGGCTCGTCGTAACGTTTAAAGATGATACGCTTTCGCGTTTAGCAGCGGTTTATGCAGGCATATCTAATGCGCACCTTCTTGTAGCTGAAGACCTGAACAACATACGAGATGCTATAAAGCAGCATAATATAACGTCAGTTGTTTATGTGATTTCTTCGAAAAATCTAATTAAAATGGGCCTTGCAGAGTTGTATAAACCAGTTATAGAGGCATATTCTGATAGATTTTTCCACGCCGATGTCGGCATAATTTCTGGATACAGCGATTCATGTGCGATAAACTTTGCATCGAGATCTCTTTACTATCTTGCTAAAGGAGTAAATGTTCAATCTGCTCTCTTGGCATATATGGAAGAAGCTGAATTGTTGGCAGAAAAAATTAACCGAGAACTGAATAGAAGCGGAGTGAGTACATATCAAAAATTAGTTTCCTTTAACGAGCATGAAAACCTTACTAGAGAGCGTTTAATTGATTCTTTAAAGCAAACTTCTGGCATAGTGTTCATTAACCTTCACGGCAATCCCTACGGAATGGCTAAAACAACTACAGGTCCCTACGTGGTTACCGCACACAGCCTTGAAGAAGTTAATTCTAGGAACATAATTATTACGTTATCTTGTTCAACATGCAATTTTAACGAAATATTCGATCCGAAGAACAGTATCGCTCTTGCATTTATTTCTAAGGGCGCCTTAGCGTATATTGGGGCTAGAAAAGTTGAATACGCTGGCGAGCTTGAAACAAGCACCGCTTTTCCAGAACTAATTACATACATGCTGCTTCGAGGATACTCCTTAGGTTCAGCTGTGCGATGGATAAACAATATACATATTCGAGCTGCAAGTGGCGTTGACCCATGGATTGCAGCTTATACTTGCTTGCTCGGCGACCCCGACCTGCGTCTCTTAAATGCTACTGTACAAGAAGACGCGATTGTAAAATTACATGAAAATGATATTAGCATAAATATTCTAAGGGAAACTTGCTGTGTTGCATCAAGGATCGAATTTCCTTATGCCGCTGAAGAAGTGAAATTTGAATTAAAAAACCCCAATGTTAGGCGTGTTATATTTATAACAAAAGAGGGGGACAAGTATGTTTTAAACATGTTTTTGACAAAAAAGGTAAGCAAGGAGGTTGGTGATTTTAAGCCAGGAGATGTAGTTATTATTAAATTTTATAAGAAGCTATCGATCTTTAACTTACTACCATATGCTGCTGCTATTTCTATAGCTCTCTTAGTCGTTATTCTCTATGTAAATAGGAGAAAAAGAAAGATCCTAAGGCCAGATTCCTCTTAGCTGCATTGCACGCGCTACTCTTGGGACGGCTATCATGTAGGCTGCTGTTCGCATGTTAACGTTTCTTTCTTTGTATATCTTGAAGACCTCTTCAAAGGCTTTCACCATCTTTTTTTCTAACTTTTGGAAGACCTCCTCTTTTGTCCACCACTCTCTTGTAAGTGCTTGTACCCACTCGAAGTATGAGCATGTAACACCACCCGCGTTGGCTAAGATGTCTGGAACTACGACTATTCCTTTCTCGTGGAGTATTTTGTCTGCTTCCGGTGTGGTTGGACCGTTTGCTCCCTCAATCACTACTTTGGCTTTTATGTTATCAGCGTTTTTCTCGGTTATCACTCCCTCGATAGCTGCTGGAACTAGAATCGATACGTCCAGCTCTAATAGTTCCTCGTTAGAGATGCTTTTTGCCCCTGGGTAACCTACTACGCTTCCTGTTTTTCTGTTGTGTTCCATAACTGCTTCAGGATTTAGCCCATTAGGGTTGTATATTCCTCCATTGATGTCACTGACCGCTACAACTTTGTAGCCCTTTTGGTGGAAGAAGTAGGCGGCGTGGTAACCAACTTTTCCGAACCCTTGAACTGCTACCGTAATTGGCTTACTTAATCCGAGCTTCTTTACGACTTCTCTAGCAATTATCGTTACTCCTAACCCTGTCGCCTCGGTTCTTCCTTGTGACCCGCCTATTTCTGTGGGCTTACTCGTTACTACTCCCGGCTCCCATCTTCCCAGCAAGCCGCTGTATGTGTCGGCTATCCAAGCCATTGTTTGCGGATTTGTGTATATGTCTGGTGAAGGTATGTCAGAGTATGGTCCTATAAATTCTCTTATGGCATAGGTGTATCTCCTGGTTAGCCGCTCCAGTTCATCCTGGCTCATCTCCTTGGGGTTGCAGGTAATTCCTCCCTTTG
>Ga0190337_1000124_pt1 | contig 13863 bp, 24 predicted proteins | sample 4872041011_MG_FD_161677 | JGI IMG/M metagenome (GOLD analysis project Ga0190337, IMG submission 161677) | Hydrothermal vent sediment bacterial communities from Southern Trench, Guaymas Basin, Mexico - 4872-04-10-11_MG | ecosystem: Environmental > Aquatic > Marine > Hydrothermal vents > Sediment ...
CATTAAAATCAACAAGATAGGCACGGACACCACAACGGCCAGCTACATCGAAATCGACGGGAAAGTTACAGGCTCAATCATTCAGGACGTTGCGCCTCTAGCGAAAGAAAACACAAAGATAAACGGGCCCCTAGACATAAGCAGACTTCCACTTGTTATTCCGCCCGACACGGACTTCAGCGTTCAGGGAGGCTCCGGCGCAAAGTTCCGCATCATAGGCGTACTCTATCAGCTTGCGCCCAGAGAAGCTGTTCCAGGCGACTTGATGGCCCGGTTCAACGAGCAGGCCAACAAGTACATACGCTATGTAACCGGCACATATAACTTCGGCGCCGCAACTGAATGGTCAGCCGGGTCAGAAGTTGAGCTCTACAGCCTAACGCCAACCACGGTTGAAAAGTACGTCTTCAACGATTTGCTGATGATAGACTACACGGGCTTTACAGCAAACCCCGGAGACGTCGCCATCAAATTCTACATTGACAATAACCCGCTGGAATACCTGGAAAGCGACAATCTAACTAGAGGCGTTGACATGCTAAGCATACCTCACCAGGACGACGTAGCCGTAAACGAGCAAGTATTCACACTTAAAGACTTTCCAGTAGAGGTCCTAGGCGACCACACGCTTAAAATTACAGCTGAAAACGTGAGCGGCTCCACCATATCCTTGTCTTCAGCGGCTATAACATTGTATGCCGTGGCCGAATACGAGAAGAAGGGCTGAGGTGAACAGCGATGGCCTTCTACACCTTCAAGCAAATCGAGGTTGGCAGTATTTCCGCCGGCAACACGGCGACCGGAAGCTGGACCGCTGACGACGACTACATAATCCACAAAATATACATTAAAGAATACACGGCTACCGAGATTGGCACAAGATTCCTCAATGTAACATTGAGAGTTGACAATTACGTGTTTACAAAGGATGAGGTGAGGGCTGAAATCTTCGACGGCTACTATGGTCAAGTTCCCGAGCTAAACATAGAATTCTCTAAAGGAAAAACATTCTACTACTCGATAACGAACGAGCACTCATCTAGCGCAATAGAACCCTACATAGTGCTGGAACTGCATAAACCCTAAACTTCCCCCCTTTTTTAGTCCCTCTTTACATGCTAAACAGTTGGAGGTTAAGTAGGATGGATAATATTCATTCGGTTGCCTATGAGCTTACGGCCGCCGCTGGCTCCAGCGGCGAGGCTGCAGCCTACACGGTCACACCGGGACGCAAATTCATAGTTAATAATGTGACTTTCGTTTTTCCGGTTGGAAGCGGCTTCGCGCTTAGAGTCTGGATTCAACGTGGAACCGAAAAAATCATACCTAAAAGCGGCTATATTGTGGGTGACGGCCACCGCATACCATTATTGGCTAACGTCGAGTTTGAAGGCGGCTCATCCATCATAGTTGGATACAACAATACAGACTCGGCGAGCGACCATAAAGTGCTGATTATTTTGGAGGGGGTGCTGAAGTAAGCCATGGTCCAGGATTTCATACGCCGCACACTAGAAGAGTACAGGGACGCTAAAGACTACAAGTATGTAAGCTTCAGCGACGACACTTCGGGCACGACGCAGACGGTTTGGGCACCGTCAAGCGGAAAGGCAGTCCGCCTAGCCTGCCTAATAATAAGCGTGGATGGAGCATGCAAGCTGGAATTCAAGTGGGGCGCCACAACATTCACGCATTTAGAGCTTGAAGCCCGCAGATCAATGCCTATTTTTCTCCCCTATGATATTAAAGGTGGCACAGATGTAACTTTGAATGCGTATTTACTTGCTGACACGGGAACCGTGAACGCTTATATAACGGCTGTAGGCAGCGAAGAATAGGAGGATCTGAGACGGCGATGAGCGAGTTTGTGCGCATAATTGACCCGTCCGGAAAAACATTAAGGAACGACTTATACAACAGTCCGCCGGATACTGCCAGCTACATCATCTTTAAGAAAGGGGACAAAATATGCGCGAAAAACGGCAAGACGGGAAACGTAGAATTTGAAGACCCAGATGCGGCAGACCTGATACAAACCGTGTTTAATGCATTACATGGTCAAGGCAGTCATGTGCATATCTGCGGTGGAGAATATTATATAAGCAAAACAATAACAATACCATTTATAGGCGAACCGGGCACACATGTAGGAATAATGCTTACGGGGGATGGATGCAACGCAACAAGACTAATACTTGACGACAACGTAAACGGCAACATGTTTGAATATACATCAACAGAAAGAGTATATTTCGGATATTTCAGAGGCATAACATTCGACGGAAACAAAGAAAACAACACATCAGGCGACCTAATCCATCTAAACGACCAATTCGTTGACTTTGAAGTGCACGACTGCTATTTCCGCAACGCAGCAGGAGTAGGACTATACTCGGACTACACATGGAACGTAAGAATATTCGGAAATACCTTTGAAGGAAACGGCTCACATGCCTTAGTACTGAAGTCAGGTTCAGACACAAAAATAATAGGCAATAAATTCCATTACAACGGCGGATGCGGAATATACCTAGAGGACGTTAAAAACAGCAGAATAATAGGCAATCACATCTATAATAACGACCAACATGGAATCCAAATCGAATACGTATCAGAGTCAGTAGAAGGAATAATAATTGCAAACAACAACTTCCGAGGAAGCAGCTGGACAACAGCAAATACATACAGCCAAATATATGGTCGGCTAACGGGCACAATAATAGTGGGAAATCACTTTGACGGTGCAAACAAGTCAAAGTACGCAATAAATGCAACGGCAGGCTCAGGGGTAATAGTTGCAGGTAATGGATTCACAAGGCATGTATCAGGCGTCATCAGAGCCTTAAATACATTTAAATCGCTATGGCATATATATGGCAATGATGGGCTAGTAACTGAAAACGGAGGAACAGCCACATTCAGCGGAGACGGTGCAACAACAACATTCACAATAGCGCATGGCCTAGCAGACACGCCAAGAACATATAGAGTAGAACCAGCATCAGCAGATGCTGCAGGCGACTTCTACGTAACAGCCGACGACACAAACCTAACAGTAACATACTTGACGGCGCCACCGTCAGGAACAGACAACATAGTGCTGGTCTGGCAAGCAGAAATATAAATAGTGAAACAGCAATGGCGGACTACTTCGTAACATTAACTATTCCAGCGAACACGCCTATATCCTTCCCTGTTTCTGCGCAGGTTGAGTTTGAAGGCGGCATCGATGTGTACGCTTAAAAGGGGAGTAGTGGCTTTCAGCTATGCCTCTCTACACTGATGTCATCACGGTTCCCGCCGACACGCCTGAAACTTCTCCGGTAACCAAGACCTTCGAGGTCTGGGAAGACTACATTACGCTTATCGGCGTGTATTTCCCGCCTGGATGCGCCGCAGAAGTAAAGGTCAGATGCTATTATGGAAGTGAGCAGATTGCGCCGTTGCCTAAGGGAAGCTATTTCGCTGGAAACGGCAACTTCGTTGAGGCTCCCATGAGATGGAAAACTCCAGAAAAGCCGTGTCCAATCCGATTTGAAGCCTACTCGCCAGACACAGACTATGACCATTCTCCAATATTATATATTGAAACCATGGATGAGGAAGAGGCTAAACCATACAAGATTTTAAACGACTTCGTGTCTATACTTAAACGGTTGATGGGCCTAGAGTAGTGATGATGCATGACCCGTGACCACCCAGACTACAGATTCACAGCCTACGTGCAGACTATAGGCGCCGACAACCTAGTTATAGATAAGCTTACTGTCGGCGCCTACACTGAAAACAGACGTACAATAAGCAATAATGGCGCCGCAGCCTTAACTATGCCTCCTGGAACAACTTACCGCAGAGGCAAGTACTTCCCTAGAGGATGCAGAGGCTTCATAGAATCCATAGAAGTATACTGCAGCAACCAAGACACTTCAGACCACATCCTATACATATACGTAAGTCCTCAACCGGGAATGGCTCCAATAATCAGCACAAGCCTAACCGTGCCCGCCGACACTTCTGCAGACTGGCTGAGCACATCAATAAATAGGTACTGGAACTATGACAGCCTATTCGTCTGGATTCTAGGAGATTCAGACAGTTATCCACGTGTAGGCTATGACACTGGCACACCCTACGACTACTATTATAGCAGTGACGGCGCAACATGGACGGTTGGGAATCGGCGCTGGTGGATACGCCTAAACATGACGGCGCAGACCGTAGGAGACCTGCCAGTAAGCGGAACCCTAAACACCGTAGAGATTCCATCAACATCCAGCAGAGTAGAGCAAGGCATAACAACTATTCCTGCAAACTCTGAAGTAACCCTTATAGAAATTAATGGATGCGGAAAAATGATTAGTTGCTTCTTCCATTCGCAGAATGCAGACATACAATATAGAGTGTACTGTGATGGACAGTTAGCCGAAGGGATAACAGGTGGCAACCTATATACATATGGTTTTACTACTTCAACACCTGGCCTTAGTCTATTGCAGTATAGCACTACAAACCTGTTGACACGCCTATTTGATACGAGACCGTTTGAATTTAAGCGACAATTAAAAATTGCCGCGAAGAACTTAAGCCCTGTAGATGGGCTGGCGTTGGCATGGGTTACAGTATCCCTAATACAATAGAAGGTGGAAGGATAAATGTCAACATCATACAGGTGCAATCCATATCAGGTTGAAGTAATAAACGCCTTAGTCCGTGAAGGCTCAATCCATCACTTCAACGTTTCAGCCTCAGCCGCAGGCTCAACCGTTATATACACACCGTCCAGCGGTTATGCAGCTAAAGTGTTAGGATGGAGCTTCTACTGTGACGCGGACGTAATTTGCGAATTGCGATTCTCAACTAGCGGAAACGTAATAGCCGCTTTGCCTAGTAGCGGCGCACATGCCATGAATCTGATTGGGCTAACTCCACCGCAAGGCTCCACAAATGAAACAATAGAAATTTATGTTAGCGGAGCAGCCAACGTGAAGGGATGGATATGCGTGAAAGAAGTCTAGATGAATGGCTGTGCGATAGGCTAACTGGAATAAGAAAGGCAATAGAGCTAATACTCGACAAGCTGGACATAAAATTCTGCATGAAATGCTTTAACGAAATTGAAGGCAAAGTATATACAGTTGAGGCTAAAGACGTGCTAGGAAGACCTAGAAGGCTGACACTGTGCAAGAAATGCTATGAGGAGTGGCGTAGACGTGCCGGTTGAAACGCGATATTTACGGTCGGACACGCGTACAGTTGACGGCGAAACGTTTTATAGACTTGAAACTTCACAGTCAACCGCATCCACTTTTTATCGCGATGCAGTTAGTGGAGACTACACAGTTTATTGGGGCATCAGAGTTTGGAAACGGTCGGCGGACGGCACAGAAACAGAAATCACGGGCGGCTCTCCAGTCGCGGTTGTATCTTTAGGCACTATTGTCGAGGGTATTTTCTCGGCTACCTGGAACTGTCCGGGAACCAGCCTTTCCAGCACGGATGCAATCGTTGTCCGCTGGTATATGCGGTTTGGTTCGGGTAGCTGGCAGCTATGCGCTCAGAGCATTACGGAGCAGCTGGGCGCATCCAGCCTTGATGCGGCAACATGGACAGTATATTATTATGTTGCCAGGGAGGAGGAAACCATTATCATTGACTTTATCGCCGTTAGAACTCGTGGAATACTCTACTGGGGAGATTCAGCCCATAACACGCGTATTGAAGGATTCAGCTGGACAGAGGCCGCCGTGCCTGTCGCTGCCAAGCGTATGTTTGGCGATGGGCTAGTATGGATAGTTTCCTAGAAGCTTCAACAATTGAGGCTTTAAAAAATGGATAAGAAAAACTTCGAAAATAATGACCCAATCCTTGATAGAATAGAGATTAGGCTCGCAAAGCTTGAAAGAGACCTCTACTGGCTAAAAATCATCATAGTAAGCGTTTTCCTTCCAATTCAACTCGCCGTCCTAACGCTACTTTTAAATATGCTACACTAAAAGCTTCCCTATGGTGGAAAAAATTGCTTGAAACTCTAGGGCTAGGCGTAATAATAGGCATTTTATGGGGGGCCTTCGGCTACGCGGTGGCCAAAGTCAAAAACGGCGAAGACTTCAGCCCAAGAAAATTCCTGAAGACGCTTGTGTTGGGAGCCATAATTACAGCTGCGGCTAAGGGCCTGGGCATCCCAGTCACGGAAATAGAAGGCATGACGGTAAGCGGCTTCTTCACCATAGTTATTGACAAGCTATTCGGCCTAATACTGGAGTAAAGCCTATAAGGCCCCGACATCCCTCCCCATTTTTACAACCTACATAAACCTTATATACAACATATTACGCCTTATTATACTTGAGGTGATGGAGGCATGAAAAAAGTTAGGTTTTCCGTGATGCTGGACAAGAAATATCTAGACTTCCTCGCGGATATGGTTAGAAGGGGAGAAGTTGAAAGTCTCGGACAGGGCATACGACGCTGCATAGCCTTCTACATGACCTACGTTGAAGGAGGAAAAAAGCATGACTAGGTACTTTCATCTATATGCTGATTACAAGACTATACGAGAAATCAGCAAGGAAGAATATATCCACATTAGCCGTGGATGGAGAGAAAGCAGTAGGCCACGCCGACTAATGGCAGTAACCAAAACGGGAATATGGGTTGAGCGGGGAAATAATGGTATTTGGATTCCGTTTGACCAACTTCTTGAAGTGTTGAAGAGTTGCGGCGTGATTAAAGATGAGGGTTAGGGTTGACATTATGATTAGAAGCGGCGCCATGCAGGAAGTGCTAGACGTCGACGTGGATGAACACACGGACTGGGCGAACTTTACCGACCTGTTAAGCGCCCTTCTAGAGGCGGAATACCGCATAAAACAGCTGATTGAGGAAAAGGCGGAGGCTGAAGAACAATGAGGGTGTGGACTGTATACTTTAAGCATCGAGAAGCTTCAGATGATACCGTGTATGATTGGATAAGGGTTAATGCCGAGTCTATCGAGGAAGCAATTGAAAAGGCTAAAAAATGGGCAGAGGAAAACTATCCAGGCTTAGACTTAGAGATTTCAGGCGTAGAGCTAGAAGGTACGATTCATGTACTCTAATAGAGGAAAGTGTCGGCGCAAAAAAGGTGAAAGGAGGAGTGAGCCATAGATGGTAGAAGAAGATAGGCTAATAGACCTACTTAGACGAATAGATAATGCCTTGCTGGATATACGTGAGATATTACTAAACATAATGTACATTTACCATCTGAAACTCATTAAAGAACGCAAAGAAAAGGAGAAACAATAATATAAAGAGGGGAATAAACCTCTTGAGTGAAGTTGAGTATTTGACTAAATGCCTCGGAAAATACAACCCGCGCAATCCAGAATGCCAAAACTGCCTCTTCCGCATTGAATGCCAAGAGTATAGGCGGGCACACCGCATACAAAAAAGAAAAGAATAAACCCCCCTTTATTTCCACTGGAAACCACACAACCACCAACACAAATTTTATGCTTCCAGGAAGACGGCATAAAAGAAAAGCCTAGTTATTAGGTATAGTAGAGTAGTAATCACATTATGCCTACACTACTCACACAGTTATACAGTTATATATTTATATATAAATAACACACAGTTATTATGGTGTTTCCCGTGGCGAGGTACACCCTCATCATGAAAGATGAAACCTACGTTAAACTCGTTAACCAGGCTAAGATTGAAGGCATAAGCGTCGGAAAACTCATCAACAAAATCTTGAATAAGTGGGCCGAGGGAGCTGGAAAGGCTGGAGGCCTTCCTAAACCGTGCGTCTGCATAGTTTGCGGGCGCAAGGCAACCATAGAAGCAATCGGAAGGGGGCAACAAACCTTCTATGTTTGCCCTCATCATAAAGAACTAGCAAAAAAATTAGGCGCTTGGAAACTCCTCGAAACTAGCCAATGATGGGCTTGCGCCGACACGTATGGGAAGGAGCTTCTGCTTTGCGATAAGCATGCCTGGTTAAGGCATCAATTTGAAGTCTTTCGGAGGCTTTAGTATGCCTAGATGTTCAGTTTGTGGGAGAATCCAAAAGCGAGGCATCTTATATGCTGTAAAATACCCGATCGGATGGAAGATCCTATTTGCGTGTGAATCCTGTTTTATACAACCTAGCTTATGGTTTCCATGCAAAATTGAAACCGTTGACGGATATAACCTTCCATTAACGAAGTTTATCAAAAAGAAAGAGTAAATTTTTAGATTTTGATTGCTTCGGCTAGCTTTTTTATTGCTTCCCTCGTTTTCTCTTTATATTTCGTCTTTGCTTCTTCTGTCATGCGCCGACACTTCCCTAGCTTGCTTTTTAACTTATTCCTAATTCTCCTGCTATTCTCTCTATTGTTTCCATTATTTCTGTTATGTCTGGTTTTCCTCCCTTCCTTAGCTCTTCGAGGTATATTGTCCGCGCAATCTTGTCTTTTCGCATGCCCATCCTTAAAAGTGCAGCTATAAAATCATCTCTGGATGTTACGCCCAGCCTGTAGCTTTCCAGGTGTATTTTGTATTCTTCTTCTCGGGTTTCTCTTTCCGCCAGCATGTCGGCGCGGGCAAGCCAGTAACTCTGCAGTCTTTCCGGAAGGCCTAGAGCCTGCATGTATGAGATGAAGTCTTCGCGGGTTAGCCATCCATCACGGTAGTCATACATGGCTTCGCGGACAACACTTTCAATCTCTGTCCTCAACGCCTTTATCTGCTCTACGCTAACCGCCAAGTCTATGTCTTCAGGCGTGTAGCCTTCAAGTTCTGCTCCGCGCCGCAACTCCTCATCGCTTATTAATCCGTATTCCCATGCGTACCGCAAATCTGTCAGGCTTAGCCGTTTGGGCTCCGGAGCTTTTACTTTGCTGCCCAGATACTCCTTGTAGGCTTTCACAATCTCAATTCTAAGCCCAATTTCCTCCTCTGTGAATCCCAGCTCTTCTAGACGTTCCTTAAATTCATCCTCTGTTATCACATCTGAATAGGCCAGCTTTTCAAGTATGGTGGCGAGTCGACGTTTCTCGCTTGTGAGGCCCCTTCCAGACTCTACTGCTTCCTCTTCGGTTTCCCGGGCCTTAATGAGATATTGGGCCCTTTCAGACCTAAGGCTGATTTCCTTATCTGAAAATCCTAAATCAGCCAGTTTACTCTTGAAGTCTTCCTCTGTGATTTTGCCTGCGGCGTAAAGCGTCTCGAGCGTAGTGGCAAACCGGTTACGTTCATCCAGCAATTCATTAGACATGTAAGCTTCCATTACCGCGTCTAGATAGTCTGGATGAAGGCCAGTCTTAGCTAGTAAGTCTCTAAACTCTTCCTCTGTGATTTTGCCCCAACGCCACATCCATCTAAGGTCAATTTTGCCTGGCAACTCATAGCTGAGCTCATTCATGATGTCCAAATCTGACTTGCTTATTCCCGGCCTTGGCTCCGGCTTGTAGTCATGCCAGACCACGTACTTGCGGAATTCTTCCTCGCTAATTATGCCTCGCCACCATGCTTCACGCAGGTTCTCAAAGCTTGGCAGCCTCCAGTGGGCTTCCCAGTAGTTTTTGGCCCAGTACTCGCTTAGACCCTGCTTTGAGGCCCAACTGTAGAAGTCTTCAGGCGATATGACTTCACGCACGACAAATGTGATTAGGTCGCTTATGCTTGGAATAACCCACCATGACTTGAGCTCCGCGTCTATCCACTTGTCCTCATAGCCGAACCTGGCCAGCACATCTCTAACGTCCGCCTCGGTAACGTAACCCCTTAGATAGTAGGTTCTTAAGTCGCCTTCGTCAGGCAAGGCTAACCTGTACTGCCTACGGAAGTATTGATGCATAGCCTCCTGTACGCCTTCCTCATGCATTATCTGCAGTGGAGCCCTTAAAATTACATCTAGCCCCATCCACGTTAAGATAGTGCCGACAACATGTTTTGCCCCCCAGTCCTTTACAGGATGGCTTGCATCTATCGCTGAGGCAGCCCCAAACAAAACTAACATTATTCCCGCGACTTCTGCCGCCGTTGTCCAGGCCCACCTCTGCAAGGCAGTTATGTCCGCCGGGCTTTTCATGCTTTCCTCCATAATCTTTTTAAGCCTCTGCTGCAAACTTCCAATCGCTTTTTCTGCAGACTTTAAAATTTCCTTTTCAGGGCTTCCCGGACTGAACCACTCGCTAATTTGGTCATAAAACCCTTTAAATATCCCTTGAAAGAACCCTCCCACATTATTTTTGAACCAGTTTATTGCGCCGCTAATCACATTCCACAGTTCCTGTAGGCCCTGCCAAATCCACGCTGCAAGCTGCTTGAGGCCTTCTCCTAGGGCGGACGCCACGCCTTTTAGGGCTCCGCTAATCCACTCGCTTATGGTTCCCAATGCGCCGTCAAACATAGTCTTAACGTTGCTAGTAATCCAGTTCCAGCCGTCGCTTAGGGCTCCCACCGGGTCCTTCACGAAATTGCTTAGGCCGTCCCATATCCATTTGCCGGCGCCCTGAATTGCATTCCAGACAGGCTCCAAGTAGGGCCTAACGTTATCCCATATCCAACTGAACATAGGCTTAATAACTGTATAGAGAAGCGCGGCTGGAAGCAGTACAAGTTGGGCTATATCCACTAACGGCCAGGGCAAATCCTTTATCATGCTGTAGACTAAATCCATGCCCTCTTTAGCATGCTCATACAAAAAATCTCTGATGCTGCCGAACCAGCCTACAATAGGCTTCCAAAGGTTATCTATAATCCACTGCGCCGCAGCATTAGCAGCACTACTAACCCAATCCCATAAACCCTCAAAGAAATGCTGAACCGCATCTAAGGGCTTACCGGGAGATAAGGCTTAACGCCTTTATCTCCTCACGGCCACCCTGTCATGATGCTCCCTCAAACGTTACTTTTTAATCACCCCTTACACCGTTATGGTTGTCGGCTTACGCTTACGCCGTTCATCCAAATCTTGCCTTATAAGCTGGCTCCGCTTTTTAAGCCATTCCTCGTATAGTGGGCCTTCCGCCTTATTGTACTGCTCCACAAACTCTTTCTCCTTCTCTGGAAATAGCTCGCTTACGGGAACCATGATGGTTGCAGATGGAATATCCGACGTCTGATAGCTGACAAAAAGCGTGTAGGCCTTCTCACCTAGCCTAGGCTGCGTCTCAACCAAAGTCTCCCGCAGCAGCGTAACTACTTCCTTCTTTTCTTCGCCCGTTGCCTTTCACCTCCGCCAACATTAGGCAGTGTCGGCGCACTCGGAGGCATCATGCCTTCCATTTCCTCGCCTAGCTCGCGGACAGCCTCGCATACTGGACAATCACAGTCGGTTTCAAAAGCCAGCTCTATAATATTGATTATCCGTGTTCTACGCTTCCATTCTTCCAGCCATTTAGGCTTTTTAAAACTGCGCTTGCTCAAGCTTCACCCCGAAAGGTACATAACAAAATCAGCTTAATAAAATTTGGTATAAAAAAGGTTAGGGCTTAACGATGGGCTTGCGCATGGGGCAGCCGTCCTGCCGCAAGCCAAGCACGCAGTGTCTAGCGAACCAGGTGAAGCGGCCGTGGTAGGGCCCGCTGTAAACGCAGTTTATGCATCCGCCGTACCGCCTGGCATGCTCCAACAGGATTTTTTTAACATCCTCTAGGGTTAGGCCTAGCTCTCGCACCTCCTTCCGCTTTAGAAAGCGTTTAGCTACCTGCGTTAGTCCTTCCTCGTCAATCATGCTACTGCACCTCCACAAACGCTGCCGCCATTCTTTCCGCGCGCTCTCGCCTTGTCAAATTGTTTTTTGCCGGGAAGAGCCCCGCGTCGATGCCTATCTGCTCCCAGCTGTTTGTAAATCGGGCTCCAGTCGTTATTATGTAGCTTTTCTTAAGCTTTAGGTACAGCTTACCCTTGTACTCCCACACCATCCAGTTTTGGTAATCGATTGTTTTAAAGTAGTACTTGCGGCCGTTCGGGGCCTTCCACTCCTTCCAACCATTTTTTACAAGGTTTTTAATTATCTGCTGAGGGTTTATCTGCTTAAGGTTTGCCTCCATCTTTTTATCACCAACCTATTATATACATCAAGTTATATATAAACCTTTCGGTTCTAACAGTTAACCTTATAAAAGTGTCGGCGCAATACACAATTGTATGCGGGAAACCGGAGGGAAAATATGCCTGAGCCTAAATGGATAGTTAAAATAGAAGTAGAAACCATTTCCCCCGGACACGCCTCAGAAATCATCCATCGGTTAGTTGACATAGCTATGGCAAACCCTCAAGTAAAGCTCGAATTTATCGTTGAGTTCGTTAAAGGAAGTGAGGAATAGACGCTATGAGCTTGAGAAAAGTCAAAATTGAAGATATTGTTATTCCCGAGGTTAGGGCCCGTTCAAGATGGACCGAGGAGCAAATAGAGCTTTTAAGGGCTTCACTCGGCAAGTTCGGAGTTCTCCAGGCGCCACTGGTAAGGCCGCTTCCAGACGGAAAATACGAGTTGATAGACGGGGAAAACCGCATTAAAACGGCTAGGGAGCAGGGCCTAGAGGAAATCGACGTCTACATTGTCGAGATGGACGATAAGGACGCGAGCATCGCCAACATCATGCTTAATGTTGCGAGGGGCCAGCAGGATCCCATCGGCATAGCAGTCGCCATCAAGAAGGCCCTGGATGCCGGCGCGTCCATCGAGGAAGTCGCTAAGGCATTTAACCGTACCCCTCACTGGGTCAAGTTTATGGTGGGCCTCCTTGAGCTTCCGGAGGAGTATCAGCGGGCCCTCGAGGAAGGCAGGCTTAACGTTAGTCATATCCGCGAGGCCATGCGATTGCCCGACCTGTACGAAGTTGACGCTGCATTGCAGACGGCTATACGCCTCAACTGGCCCGCCACCGTCCTCAAAAACTACGTGGATAACCGGCTGGAGCAGCTGCGTCGGCATCAGCAAACCGTGGAGCAGACAGGCGTTGCTACTCCTCCTCCCCCGCCGGAGCCGGAAAAACTAGTCAAGTATGGGCAGTGCCTCGTGTGCGGACGTATGGTTCCCCGCGAACAGATCTACTTGCCAGCCACCTGTAAAGACTGCTACGAGCTCGCCCAATACATAGTCCAAAACGTGGGAACTGGCCAAAAAGCCATGAACTTCCTTTATCAGGCCTTAACCAACTACCAGGCGTTCCTACACTATCAACAACAATTTATGGCGCAGAAACAAATGGAATATAGCGGTTACCCGCCTCAAATGCCAGCTCAGCCAACTCCAAATCCTACACAAAATAATCCTGCGCCGCAACTTCCCGGTCAAGTTCAAGGGGAAACTTCGGCGCCGACAAATATGCAGCCGCCGCAAAAATGGCACCCTAAAAATCCCCGAGAAAATCAACGCAGCCAATAAGATGCTAACAGCTAACCCATACCCATTTTTCGGCGCATACCCTACTCCCCCCTAGGCAACCGCGTAGCTGACGCTGAAACGGGCCCGTGGAGCAGCTCCAACCTTAGTAATCGTAATCTTCACGCGGTTCGGAGGAACCCTGGCCTCCCTAAGCAATGTGTACACCTGTGGCACCAGAGTTCCAGCCGTGATATCCCAGTAATGGGGGAAAAGAGGCTTTTCTTCTTTCGGAACGAAAACACGCACTGCACGCACCGTTTTTTCGCTTGGAGCGCCAGGCCAACGCGGATGAATCGTCATCTTTCCAAGCTGCCAATCCAAAACAGTAAAACTCACAGTCTCCCCCGGCTTCAATTCAAGAATCTCATAGGGAGGCTCAAGCTCCTTCAACGCTTCTAACTCGGCCAAACCACTTTCACCTCACAACAACAATAAACCCCCCACAAATAAAAACCTAAACAAAACCTACCAGTCCCTAAAAGAGCACACTTGACTTT
>Ga0190337_1000128_pt1 | contig 13519 bp, 13 predicted proteins | sample 4872041011_MG_FD_161677 | JGI IMG/M metagenome (GOLD analysis project Ga0190337, IMG submission 161677) | Hydrothermal vent sediment bacterial communities from Southern Trench, Guaymas Basin, Mexico - 4872-04-10-11_MG | ecosystem: Environmental > Aquatic > Marine > Hydrothermal vents > Sediment ...
CTCCTCTTCAAGATTCAGGCCGGGTGTTATTTCGGTCATGATCGCAAGATGCTTTCTCAAACCTATGGAAGAACCTTCCGGGGTTTCCGCAGGACATATCCTTCCCCATTCGGTTGGATGGATCTGTCTTGCCCTGAAGTGCTCTTGGGTTGGGGTGAGCGGTGAGATAGCGGACCTGAGATGCGATATCGTCTTTATAAAGCAGCTTCTGTCAAGCCTTTGGGATACCCCTGTCCTACCTCCAACCCAGTTTCCGGTCGCAAGCGAGGACAGGATCTGTTTGGTCGCCGCATCCGCCTCAACTATACCCTGAACAGACGGGACCTTCCCTCTTTTTACAAGCTTCTGATAATTATAAGTCATTTTTGCCAGCAACCCCCATCGCCCCAGGAGAACAGACCTGAAGAGCTGGCCCAGAAGCTCCCCTGAGGTCAGAAGTCGCTTGTTGCGGTAATGGTCTATGTCATCCTCCGGGACCATCCCTAAAGAGAGCCTAAGAACGTTGTTGATAACCTTGCAAAGGAACTTGGCTTTCTCCAACCTGTTCTTCGTTTCTTGACCTATATGCGGCAAAAGATATCTGTCGAGGATCTGGTTTACCCTTTCTTTCCTGTAATCCTCTGAAAGCCTGAGCTTCTTTCCGATGAACTCTATGGCTTCTTCCGATGTCCTTGCTTCTTCTTGATAAAGGCTAACGTAAAGCTCGTTAAGGACCCTCGGATCTTTCGATATATTATCACAGATTTCCTTATCCGTCTCGAGCCCCAAGGCCCTGAGGATGGCTATGAGCGAAAGGTGCCTAAGGTTGGCAAAGGAGATATGAAGGGTCCCGTCAGGCTTCTTTTCTATCAGGTGCTTCTGCCTGAATCCTGATCTTTCAGAGTTTATCCTCACGGTTATCACATCCTTCGACCACTCGTAAACCGGTTTATTGGAAGCTATCTCCTCTATAAGCACCACTACCCTTTCTGTTCCGTTGATAATGAAATAACCCCCAGGATCTTTCGGGTCTTCCCCGTTCTCGATAAGCTCCTGCTCAGAAAGGCCATACGTCTTGCAGAGTTTCGATCTCACCATAACCGGAATCTCGCATATCTTCACTACTTCAGGCTTTTCCCTAACACCGTTCACGATAGGGGTTATTTCAACAAAAACCGGAGCAGAATATGTCAGGTTCCTTATCCTCGCCTCGTTCGGAAATATTTCCTTATGAGAACCATCCGCCTCCTCAACAGTCGGTTTCCCTACCGTTACCTCACCGAAAGCGAGCTTGAGCTCCCCTGTCTCCGGGGTCAGATTGAGAAAACCTATTTCGTTGATGATTTCCTGAAGACCGGAATCTATCAACTTATTGAAAGAATCTATCTGAAAATCGACCCATCCTCTTTCCCTTTCATGAAGATCGAGAAGCTCCCTGAAGCTCATCCCTCACCGACCTCCTCCTCAGTCTCTTCCAGCTCTTCCAGCTCCTCAACCTCTTTCTTTCGCTCTATTACAACCCTATAATAAAAGGTTTCGCCAGCGGTCGGGGACCTTCTCGTTATTTTTATTACATCCCCGGGTTTTGGTTTCAAATGCTTGATAGCCGGATCATCTATAAAAATTTTCGGCAGTTCCGCCTCTGTCACGTGCAGTCTTTCCAATAGCTTTTTCTTTTCCTCCTCTGGCAAGATCTCGTGCTTAGGAACAAGGACGTGCTCTGCGACCTTTAGCATACAAATCACAGGTTTCCCACCCCGACAATTATCATTATGTAATTAGGAATTTAAATCTTTTTCTTTTACTTGAAAATCTCTACATCTTTAACTAAAGACGACCTAAGAAGCTGATCTTTAATTTTTTCCAGTCTTTCTTTGCATTCTGAGATATCTGTTATCACATCCCATTCAGCCAATTTGTTTTTGATGATGGTCCTCGATTCTGACATCACAATGTTGATATTATATTCAGCGAGCAAAGAAGCTACGGTTGCGAGAGAATCCGGTACATGGGTCAGTAAAAATCTGAATTTGGCTGTTTTTTCTTTCACAAGTGGTAAAATCCTGGCTTCCCCCTTGTTTCCATCCGGTATTATTACAATCTCTGTTCCTGTTTCGATTCCAAGGTCTTTTCTGATATGATTGGGAATCAGCAACCTTCCTTTTGAGTCCACTTTTGATATATTGGAATTTCTCATTATTTTGTTTTTTCGACCATACATTTATAAAAATTTGATGGGCCCGGAGGGATTTCCGTCCCTTTCGAACCCTCGACACCCGGGTTTCTGCCATCGGCCTTCTGGCCTCAACATGCTTTTAGCCGAAGCTAAAAGCCCGGTGCTCTACCAGGCTGAGCTACGGGCCCATAAATAGTTTTGATCTCAGCTCTTAAAGAGCTTTCTTTTCCATCTTTTGATAAAGATCGTGAATTCTATCTTCATCCAAACCAGAAAGCTTAAGGAAAGCATCCACATACGGCTTTTCGAACCATCCGGTGTACACGCCTTTGACAAGAAACCTGTAGATATCTTCCTTTTCCTTAATCTCAACACCATTTCTCTTGAACCAGGAAAGCTCTTTCCTGTTTTTATCCTGCAATGCCTGAGCCGCATCGGCTACCTGCACAACCTTCGGATAAACTTCATTTGCCACCTGTAAAGCCTTGACCTCATCAGGAAGCGTGAAAGCCAGGTGAGGATATCCGTCAGGATGCTTTCTGTCGTGATGATATCCTATAGCATAGAGAAGATGCTCGGGCAGTTCTGCTAGCTTTGCCATAACCTCTCCGAGTAAGGCATGCCCGAATCTGATTTCCTCTAAAGCATAGGGGTTCGGCTCAGGAGCCGCGAATTCCCAGTACTTTACTCTATCCGGAATCCACAGCTTTCCTATATCATGATAAATACCAGCTTCCCATGCCCTTTTTCTGTCTATATTCAGATACTCCGCCATACCCTCGGTCCACTCAGCCACTATCTGGGAGTGCTCTTGGGTTATCTTATCCCTATCCATCAGCTTTATAACTTCTTCAGGCTCTCTTGCCACATCAAGCCATTTTCTAGTAAGAATGGAATTGCTCTTCAGGTTTTTCATCAGCCTGTTTCTAAGGTTATCATTCGTCCTTATATGCATTTTGATATTCTCGTCTAAGAAAAGATCCTGGAGCTTCCCTTTTGCAGCCTCGGTTAGGTAGTCTGCCATATTTTTACTATGAAATTAAGCTTTTTAAAGTTTTCACCATTAAGTAGTTAATAATTCAGAAGGTTTATGATTAAAAATTAGTTCGAACAGGTTTATAAAGTTTTCGGTTTAGTCGGGAAAGCCGGATCCTCTTTTTATTTCAAAAATAGAAATTATTTTAATGATCCCAGAAATTGTTAATCCCTACTTTCAGTCCCTGCTGGTGCTGTTTATTTCTATCATCCTTGCTAAGGCTGTCCAGCTTCTTTCGACCCGTTATCTGAAAAGGATCGCCGAAGGAACGAAAACCCAGCTGGATGACGTAATTCTTAAGGTAATAACAAAACCCGTCTTCATTTTCATAATCCTGATAGGCCTTAATATAAGCCTTAAGCTGCTTCCAGAGCTCATTCCCTATCAGAATCTTCTTGACATGGCATTTTTCATTTTGTATTCCTTGGGCATCGCCTGGATAGTCTCGAGACTTATGTCCTTTTTCATTTCGGGCTGGTTAAGGGTTAAAAAACAGTACGAGAAAACACCACAGCTTATCACCAAGATCATCAGTCTTATTATATATCTCCTGGCAATCCTCATAATCCTCGACCACTTTCAGATAGAAATCACCCCACTTGTAGCAACCCTGGGTCTTGGTGGCCTGGCTGTGGGTCTGGCTCTGCAATCCACGCTTTCAGATTTCTTTGCAGGGCTTCACATCCTTTCGGATAAAACTCTGGCTGTAGGAGATTTTGTGACCCTTGAAAACGGTATATCCGGCTATATCGAAGATATAGGATGGAGATCGACGAAAATAAGAACCCTGCCCAATACATTGGTGATAATCCCGAACACCAAGCTTGCGGACAGCATCGTGACGGATGAGTCAAAACCGCAGAAAGAAATGTCCGTAGTCGTTCAATGCGGTGTCGATTATGGGTCGGATCTCGAGAAAGTGGAGAAAATAACTATAAAGGTTGCCGAAAAGATTCAGAAAACCGTGCCGGGAGCTGTTAGGGACTTCAAACCGTTCATCCGCTATCATACCTTTGGTGATTCTAACATAAACTTTTCTGTCATCCTCAGAGTCCAGGAGCCTGTAGCGCGATATCTGGCCGTTCACGAATTCATAAAAGCCCTGAAAAAGCAATTCGATAAAGAAGGGATAGAGATTTCCTGGCCTGTGAGAAAGGTTTACCTCAAGAAGTAGCTTTCGCAAAACCCCATTTTACCAGCAAATTGGAGAAAAGGACGGGTATAACAAACTTGAAAACTATGCTTGAAGCGACTATAACCGAATAAAGTTCCGGTCCGATCAAAGCGTTTTCCAAGAGAAGCTTTATGATGATTATGCTCGTGCTGAACCTGACAGAAAGCCCTATCCCCAGAAGGACCGACTGCTTTAACCCGAGCTCTTTTCTTCCGATCAAAAAGCTTCCCAATATCTTGGCTCCTTTAGAAACGGCAACAACTAAAAGTATGAGCAAGGGAAAGCTGGCAAGATAACCCATGTCCATGCTTATGCCGACCCAAAGGAAAAATATCGGTGCGAAAAAGCCGTAACAAAGCGTCCTAATTTCGCTTTTGATGAGCTTCAGCCTGTTTTTCGGCAAAAAGTTTTTGAGAGCTATTCCGGCAAGCAAAGCCCCAAGAGGTGCGGCATCAGCCAACTCACCCACGCCCAAGAAGAGAAAGATGAGGAAAATCGCGAAAAGGAAGAGGGTTTCGATACTGAGGAAGCTGAAGGTTTGCCCTCCTTCTTTCAGCTTCGTTAGGCCGAATGCCAGGAAAAAAAGAAGGAAAAGCGATGCGAGAACTATCCAAAGGAAGCTGGCTGAAAACTGGGAGCTGATGAGAACAACGGCAAAGATAAGGGCGAAAACCTCGATGATGTCATCAAAGGTTCCTATACCTATAATGGTTTGCCCGAGGCGGCTGTTCACGATTCGAAACTCATCAAGAATAGGTACTAGTATAGCTTCTCCAACAGTCGCAAAGGAAAGAGCGACCAAAATGGAGGTGAGCCAGGGAACAGAAAAAACATAATGGACCAGAATACTGCCAAAAAAGGCTTCCAAAAGAATGATGAAAAAGGTGGCTTTCAGAATAAACCGGCTCTTTCTCTTAAGTTTTCTCAGGTCTATTTCAAATCCTATAATGAAAAGCAAGAAATACATCCCGAGTTGAGCAAGGAAAGTGAAAACCTCAGAAGATGTGACGGATTCAAAAGGATTCCATACAGCCAGGATGGAGCCTAAAAGAAGGGCGGAAAATATCCAGGGGACCCTTATTTTCTCGATAATCCTGCCTAAAAGAAACGTGAAAAGGAACATCAAGCTCAAGAACAGGAAAAGATTCAGCATATTTTATTTTAAAGCAAGCAGCTAAAAAACGCCCTGGCCGGGATTTGAACCCGGGTCAGGGGAGTGACAGTCCCCTATGCTAGGCCGCTACACCACCAGGGCAGGCTTCTGATATTGATTTTGTTTTTATTATTTAAAGATTTTTTGAAAAAGCACCAAAATAAATTTTTAAATTCTCTTCTCGAATATTTAATCGGGCGGCCAAAGCGGGGAGGTTCACCCGTTCCCATTTCGAACACGGAAGTTAAACTCCCCCGCGTACTGGCGTGTACTGCCTTCGGGCGGGAAAGCCAGCACGCTGCCCACTTTTTACTTTCCAACTTCGTAAAGCGTTTCCAAAAACTTCTTGCACCACTTGTTAACATCGACTTCCCGCTCAACAAAGTCAATAAGTCTGTCAGAAATGTTGCCTGAGGGTTTGGATATCCTTTTTGCCGATTCCTTTTTTCTGAAAGGGTCTATTCTTATGATCCCATCCTCCCGCCCGTAATCCTCAAGCAACTTGGATGCTCCACATCTACCCAGCACGAGCTTTCCCCTCCCTTCTTCTGGGCGATATTTCTTTGAATATATAGCTTCAAACGCGACCAGGTTCATCCCGTCCTCAAGCGAGGTCACCATCACGACATCGGCATCCCTCAAAAGCTTGTAATTTTCTGGAAAAGGTATATGTTCGACACGGTAAATGACAGGCTCATATCCGAGTTTGGGCTTGAACCTTCGATTGATCTCCTTTACCTTTTCCGATGCCTTTTTCTGGAGCTCCCTGTAACCCTTTGCCTCGGTTCTCGACCTTGGCGAAAACCCTATGTACTGCAACCTTTCACCTAAATCCAGCAAGGTTTCCAGGATCTCAAGTCTTTCAAGAATCCCCTTTGTATAATCCAGCCTGTCAACCCCTGCATAGATCTTTATCCCTTTCTTTTTTCTTCTTTCAATCACCTTTTTCAGATCAAAGTCCGGTTTCTTATAGCTTATATCTTCTTCAAGCACCCTTTTCTCAAATCTTTCAAGATCTATACCTATCGGAAAGCTCCCGATCCAGCATCTTTTATTATGAAAATCGACACGATAAAGATCCTTCTCGGCTTTTATCCTGGCTTTAGGTAAGTAATGCTCAACAGCCGAAACAAAGTTTTCGACATATTCTGGAACATGAAAACCTAAAAGATCGTTGGCAAGCATCCCTGGTAAGATCTCCTTCCAAACCTCCCTTAGCTCCCTTTTCTTCCCTTTCAATCTCTTTGTTTTTCTCAGAACATCAGGAGAAAAGAATGGAATATGTATAAACTGACCAAGGGCTACCTTTTCCCCTAACCTTCTTTTCAGCATGCCCTTAACTTTTTCCGGCAGAAGCAGAAAATGATAATCCTGCACCCATATCGGCCTTTTCTCATGCAGGTACTCCTCGATCACGGCATTAGCAAAGGTCGTGTTCGCCATTTCGTAAAACCCGAAATCTCTTGAAGAATATTCGGGGACAGGAAAGCCTTTAGACCTGAGAATCTTCGGATAGGTTAGATGGAAAAGAGGCCAGAGATAGCTATTGCAGAAATTGAAATAATACCTTTTTATCGCCCTTTGTGACAGAAAGACCTTTTTCATATGAAAATGATAAACATCGTCCTTATACTCTATTCTATGCTCACTATCGCATTTCTGAAAATCATACTCTCCACCAGCAAGACCCACCCAACTTGTTTTCCCGTCCTTTAGCAAACCGCTCATCGCCTGGACAAGTCCACCTATCCCTAATCTCGGTTTTTCCCCTTCTTTTTCAAAATTTATCGGGCTTCTATTAGCTACTATTATCAGTCCTTCCATATTCAGCTTTAACCGAAAATTTTAAAAATGGGAAATGTGGGAAAATTATTCTTCAGTCTTCCAGGGGTATTCGAATCCGTCAAAAACACTCGAAACCCAGATAAACCCTCCTAATTTCTCTCCCAGCTCTCTCATATGGGATGTGCAAGTATATCCGGAAACACTTTTATCGTAACTGAATATTTTATAGCTTGCGATACATCCGCAGATATAGCACCTTTCGAATCCCAATTCCCTTTCCATAACCAGAATGGACCCTAAAAATTTTAAAATTTTCTCTTTTTGACAATAATTACTGAAAAGTAACGAAAAATTTATAAATGAAAAAAATTAAAATTTAAATAGAAAAGAGGTGAGCCAATATGATAAGAATAAGTGCCTCCTGTCTGGCGAAAATAGAGATCGACGGAAAGTATCTGGTTGGATTGAATAAAAGAAGGTTTAAACACGGAAAAAAGGTATACACGCCTTTCGGCGGGGCTATCGAATTTTATGAATCGGCAAGGCCCTTTCTCGAAAGTTTGGGAGCCGTTTTCGAAAATGGGAATGATATCAGGATAGAAATTCCTGAAGAAAAAATACCTGAATTTGAAAGATGGTTCTATCAACGAAAAGACAGAGAAATATCCCCTTATCGCGAGCTCAGGGAGGAGCTTGTTGATGAAGAATATGCACTTCCTGATTTACCACCTAATGCCTTCGATTTCCGATATCTAAAAACCGTGAAAGAAAGGCATGTGACTGATAGACCGGGTCAGGAAGGTAAGCTAACCCAAAGGTATATGGAAATCTACCAAATAGATTTTGAACCGAAATACATAGAGATTTTAAGAAACTCTTTAGAAAAACCAGATACACGTCTGAGACTCGTCTCGGTGAAGGAGATTTTGGCAGGGATAACTGACGACGGGATACCGATCGGAACCAATTGCAGACCTTTAACCGATGGAAAAATTTGATGGGCCCGGAGGGATTTCCGTCCCTTTCGAACCCTCGACACCTCGGTTAAGAGCTTCACCCCATCATTTTTCAGCAAGCTCGGTCGAGTGCTCTACCAGGCTGAGCTACGGGCCCATCTTTAATTTTAGCTAATAAATATTATTCTAAACTAAATATAAACATGGAGAGGATACCAACAGGGATTCCTGGCCTTGACAAGCTCATTCAAGGAGGCTTCATTCCGGGTTCTGTCATCATGATAACAGGCTCTACAGGAACAGGAAAAACCATTTTCGGCTGCCAGTTTCTCTGGGCTGGCTTGCAAAAGGGTGAACCAGGAATTTATCTGACCCTGGAAGAGCCCCCTGAAGATATCAAGCAAGACGCTCAGCAGTTCGGCTGGGATTTTTCGAAATATGAAAAGAAGGGAATCTTCAAGCTCGTATACATGGATCCTGTCAGGCTCGGTTCTGCAACAGTCGATATAGCTAATTTGGTCAGAAGGTTTAAAGCGAAAAGATTGGTAATAGACTCCATCTCGCTGATAGGTTTAGCGATAAAGGACCCCTCGCTCATCCGCAGGAGAATCTATAATCTCATTTCCGCCCTGAAAAAAACCGGATGCACCACCTTGCTTATTTCAGAAATTCCAGAGGGTTCGGACGCCCTTTCAAAATACGGAGTGGAGGAGTATGTGGTGGATGGGGTGATTGTGATGAAATACTGGGAAATAGCATCCGAAAATTTCGGTTCTATTGAAATAAGAAAAATGAGAAAAACAGCACACCTGAAAGGCCATTATCCTACCTTTTTGGGAAAATCTGGGCTTAAAGTTGGCTCGGAAGCTCTAACCCCATTAAAATGATAAAGCAAAAAGATCTTATTTCCATTTATAAAGAAGCAACAGAAATTGTGATAAAAAATTCCGAAAAATATTTTATAAACTCTCCAGTTTACCCAGTTTTAAAGAAAATTTTGAAAAATTCATCTGAGTTCATGATAAATAAATGGAGAAAAAAGAAAAAGTATCTCAGAACCTGGTATGTAATTCAGGTTTTTGGTGATAGTTACCCCAAAAAAATACTTAAAAAGTCATTATTTTTTGATGCATTAACTAATATTTTGGATGATTTATTCGATGAAGCATTAAACTTTGAAGAAAGAAAAATGTATATTCTTGAAATGGGAAAAATCTTAAGCTTTCTTTTCCGATGGGATAATTTTGGTGAAAATGATGCCGCTTCTGCTTATTTTCAAAAATTGATTTTCATGGGAATAGGAGATACGGTTTTGAGAGAACATCTTAAAAGAAACAATGATATAGATTTAGCAAAAAAAATTTACGAATTAAGAAGTATGGATATAGATATTTTTATCGATCTAGTTTTGCAGCTTAAAAAATTATCAAAGAAAAAAGAACTTAAGAATTACTGCAGAATCTTTCGTGCTCTAAATTTAATTAAAAAAGATATCTTGGATATACATCATGATGAAAAAATTGGTCAGGACACACCAGTTATTATTTTTAGAAATCAGCCAGAAAAAATTAAAAAATTAGTCTCGGACCTAACCTCGATTCATTTTCCTCAAGGAAAAGAATATCAAAATCTTGAAAGAATGATAAGAAAAGAAAAAAATGAAATTTTGAAATTATTAAAGAATTTTTAAAAGCAATTTTATAGAATCTTTTTCGGTTAAATTTCCTTCGAAAATTTTTTTCTGTATAGGATAAAGTTTTTTCAGATTATATCTTTTAACTGCCGTTTCCCACAAACCTCTTCTTTTAAGTTCTTCTTCAGTTCCTGTAAGAAATTCGCAAAATTCATCACCTTTGTATGCACATTTTAATTCTACAGTTTGGCATACAGAATTGTGAACATTACACCCACCGCCAGCCATAGTTCCAGCTATGAAATAATCTATATACTGAGGTTTTGAGATATAATAATTAATATAGGGATTGGGTTTGATTTTGAAGTGAGTGTATCTTCCTGGAAAATATTCATGTGTTTTGTACAGACCTAACCCTATAGCTTCACCGAAATCCATACCGAAAGAATATATTTGATCTGGTTTTGTCAAATGATATATTTTATCTATTTTTTTGATCGTAATAAATCCATTTAACCACATGATCGCGTACAATTTCCATAATTCCTTTTTCTTTAAAAAATATTCAGTTATGGTAGAAACAACTGAGGCAGGTAAAATGTTGAGATATATACCACTTAATGAAAGCGTTCCTTCTCTGATTTTAATCTGACCTGTAAAAAATAGTTTTAGCAATAAACTCATTACCATATTAATTTTTCTCTTAATTTTTTATATTGATTCAAACTAATTTCTTTAGCATTCTTAATAAAAGCATCAAATTGATTGTTGTTCATTTTTGAAAAAATTTTGTTTCTTTCGTAAGATTTTTCTAATTCGTCTTTTAGATATTTTCGCCATAATTCGTTGAAATCAGTTTTATAAATAATGGAAAATGCTGCCAAATATCCTGTTAACAAGGCGTACCAAAGCCCAAAACCTCTTGAAGGATCCAAAAACCCTCCAGCTTCGCCTATGAATAATTTTCTTTTCATTTTTGGCCAAAAATAATTTCCGTAACCTTTAATAGTGAATAATTTTTCGTGAGTTGATATTTTTTTCAGCAATTCTTCATTGCGAATGGCAATTTCGAATCCCCTTTTAGCTTTTTCTTCTGATTTTTTTCCGAACGCTACACATAAAATTTCACAAAGTTTTTTTGAAGGGATTATAGAAATGTATCCCGGTTTCACATAATTAGTATTATAGAATAGGTGCACGCTATCAATTTTTTTAATTTTGAAAATTGCACCATAACCGAAAATATTTGCTTTGTTTTTCTTAGGTCCTGTTGCTACAATATCAACATTATCGGGATTCTTTTTATTGCCCCATTTTATTTCTATATTGAGTTTTTTGGCTGTTTCGATGAGTCCATTTTCAATAGAGTTTTTCAGAAATCCGCGCTCGAATATATAAAAGATCGGTTTTTTTGAAAATGTTTTTGAAACGTAACCGCTAGGGGAGTGTCTAAAAACTTTAAATATTTCAAAAGATGGTGACAGTTTCAATCCGAAGCTAGAGAACATTTTAAGAATATCTTGTGAATAATTTCTTGTTGCCGAAATATGACAAAAATTATATTTTTTCCTTTTTTCATAAATTGTTACTTCATAACCATTTTTAGCCAAAAAAATAGCAGCTGTCAATCCAGCCGGACCCGCACCCGCGATTGCTATTTTTTTCATATTTAAATTAGTTTTTCTTTTAAAATCAAAGTTTGAACCACAACAAAAGCGGTATTAATCCCAAAAAAATATACTCGCTATCAACAATCACATTACATAAAAATCGCATATCTATCTTTTGGATGTAATGCTGATAAATGAAACCGAAAAATAAACCTACAAAAGCGCTAATAATCAAGGGTGCCCAAAACAAATAAATGCATCCTATTAATAGAATCAGAAAAGAAATTATGTTTAAAAATTCGATGATTCTTTTTGAAAATTTTAAACCATATTTAATAGGAATTGTTGTTATGTTGTGTTTTTTATCGCCCTCAATATCTCTTATATCGAACATTAGAACACCAATAAAAATTCTAAGGAAAATAAAACAAGAAAGAAAAATTATACCCCAATGAAAATAATTATAAAAAGCCATTACAAAAAACGGTATCAGACTCCAGCCTAATGAAACTGTTATATTTTTAATTAAGAGCAATTCTTTTAGTCTTTTTTTACTTGCGAATCTCATCCATTCAAAACTATATAAAATTACCAAAATCGCAGGTAATAATAAGATGATAAATGTTAATAAGGAATGAAGTAATGCTAATGCTAAACACAAAAATAAACTTATAAAGGCTGCTATAACAAAAATATACATCTTTTTCTTGAAAAATAATGTACGATCAGGATTATTAATTATATCTTCTCGAATATCTGTTAACCTGTTAAAAGAATAAACGAAAAAAGATATAAGAAAAGCAAGCAAAGGTGCTAAAAAATTAAATGGTAATTTCAAAACCAAAATAGTTAAAATCGTCAGAGCTGCTGGGCCCAGACTTATAATAATATTGCAATAAGCTAAAATATTCAAGATTTCTACTATTTTCATTATTATAAATTTGTTCTGGAAAATTAAACCTTTATTTAATCTTTTCCCTATTTAAAATATGCCCGAATCTAAGCTTTTGCCCGAGCTGAATATAGGGATGGTGGGGCATGTTGATCACGGAAAGACGACCCTGACCGAGGCTTTGACAGGAAAGTGGACAGATACGCATTCTGAAGAGCTGAAGAGAGGGATAACGATAAGGATAGGTTATGCGGATGCCACCTTTTACAAATGTCCGAAATGCAAGGGAGAAAAAGCATACGGTTTGAGCCCGAAATGTCCTTTCTGCTTTTCCGAGTGCAAACCCCTCAGAACGGTATCCTTTGTCGATGCCCCGGGTCACGAGACCCTTATGGCTACTGTCATTTCCGGTACTGCCCTGATGGACGGGGCTCTTTTGGTAATCTCGGCTGCGGAACCCTGCCCGCAACCACAGACAAGAGAGCATCTGCTCGCCTTGGAAATCGCAGGAATTAAAAACATAGTGATAGTCCAGAATAAGATAGATTTGGTGGATGAAAAAAGGGCATTGGAGAGCTATCATGAAATCAGGGAATTCGTTAAAGGCACGATAGCTGAATCCGCTCCTGTTATTCCTGTTTCCGCACAGCACAGATTGGGTCTTCCGGCTCTGATAGAAGCCATAGAAAGACATATCCCAACACCTAAAAGGGACCCGAATAAGCCGCCGAAAATGTATGTTGCAAGGTCATTTGATGTGAATAAGCCAGGAACACCCATCCAGAAGCTCAAGGGAGGAGTCCTTGGCGGTTCTCTAGTGCAGGGAAAGCTCAAGCTTGGTGATGAGATTGAGATCAGGCCGGGTATAGAAATAGAGGGAAAATACAGGGTTTTGAAAACCAAGGTTACTGGGCTGCAAAAGGCGATGCAGGACCTCAAGGAGGCAGAACCAGGAGGCCTTCTCGGTGTAGCTACGGCTTTGGATCCCTGGCTGACAAAATCGGATAACTTGGCAGGAAATCTGGTCGGGCATCCGGAAAAGCTACCTCCGGTTCTTTATGAGCTCGAATTCGAGCCCCATTTGCTTGAAAGGGTCGTCGGGACTAAGGAGGAGCTGAAGGTTGA
>Ga0190337_1000129_pt1 | contig 13500 bp, 27 predicted proteins | sample 4872041011_MG_FD_161677 | JGI IMG/M metagenome (GOLD analysis project Ga0190337, IMG submission 161677) | Hydrothermal vent sediment bacterial communities from Southern Trench, Guaymas Basin, Mexico - 4872-04-10-11_MG | ecosystem: Environmental > Aquatic > Marine > Hydrothermal vents > Sediment ...
CCGAAGCGCTCCGGCGTCGTGGCCGGGACCTCGGCGTACCTAATGATCCTCAGCTTCCTCTCCTTCTCTCCAGCCATGCTTCATCACCTCTCGCCGCGGGCGAAGCGCCTCAGGCCCTCCCTCCACTTCTCATATATCGGGCCGCTTTTGGCCCGGAGCTGCTCCGCCGCGTCGCGCACCTTCTGGATGGCGCACTCGTGGCACAGCCCGCTGGGGCCGAGCTCCCTAGTCCTGTGGCAGCGGGGACACTCGGCGACCTTCTTCTTCGTCGGCACGTCTATCGCCTCCAGGTCTATGGGGGGGCTCTGTGCCTATATAGCTTTAGTCCAGCTTCGCCCACTCGCGGACAGCGATCGCGGCCAGGCCGAGTGCGATGAGCACCGCCCCCGGGACGAGGCCGTCAGGGCTCTGCACCAGGGTGGCCCCGGTCGAGACGAGGATCATCGCAGCTGCGAGAAGCGAGCCCTTACCCTTCGCTGTCCTGAGCTTTTCCTTTTCCATCTACCCACCTCGCTATCACGTCGACTTTGCCCTCGATCTTGGCGAGTCGACTCTCATGCCTGATGAGGATGGCGTACATCGGTGCGATCAGGGTGGCCATCGCTATGATCACAGGCACGAATTCGGATCCATCCATACAAAGCCTCCGTCGGTTTCAGCGGCGCTTCGCCCGCACCGCCCGGGGAAAAGGGATGCCCACCGGATAAAAAAGCGATGCACGGCTACATCGCCTTTACTGCCGGCACTCAATCACAATCAGCCTCCTGTGGAAGTAGTCCGGGGATGTCGCCGCGTTGCAAGTGTAGGTCACGCCCCCAGATGCATCTGTCAGCTGCGCTTTAATAGTGTGCGAACCGGCGGAGAGGGACTTGAGCAGGATGTTGGTCATGACGAAGTACTGGGAGCTGCTCCAGTAGGCCCTTCCACCCCTCTCGGGTGTGCCGTCTATGTCTATGCGGAGAACCGGTCTCGCAGCGGCGCTGCACTGCATCGCTATCTCGCAGAGCACCAGCACCGGGTTGGCATCCGTGGTAAGCGTGACCGATAGATCGGGAATGTCCTGGAAGACTCCAGCCGACGGCGTCATCGATACGTCGGTCGTGCCTTCTGCGCCCTTGGCCTGCACCGCTGCACTGACATATCCCGTGCTGTACACTGGCATCTCGATCGCCTCACGGATAGTCGATATAGCCGACGGCGAGCCTGCCGAACATGAGCTTGCACGTCTTCCCTGTCTGCGCCGTGTTCGTCACCTTGAGGCGGCGGATCGCGATGTCGTCGATCGTCACCATCTGGGGATAGGTCAGGGGTGTGAGGGACAGCGTTAGCAGCGGGTTGAGATCCATGCCGATGGGTGTGAGGTCGACGTTGCCGTCGAGGCTGACCACGGTCATCCACACTGCCGGTATATTGGGTGAAATCGTGTCGAAGTCTACCAGTGTATCGGCGCTGTGCGCTGTGCCCAGGTCGATGGTGTAGCTGTAGCCGTATCCCGGCACCCTGCGGGCGAGTTTCCACCCGCCCTGCGTCGTGGTGGACATGGGCTCGGTGGTGACGACCCTCTCGGTGGCTCCGATGCCGTAATCGGGGTAGCCCTTCACCATACTACTGCCTCCTGGTGGGGGGGAGCTCGCCGCGGTCCTGCGAGTGGCGGAAAGCCGAGTGTATCGCCAGGCCCGCGACCAGTCCGGCGAGAAAGGCGAACACCGTGTTCCAGAACTCGATCATAGACCATCAGTCCTCGTATCCGAAGAGCGAGATGTAGCCGCTCGGCGACCCGGTGTCACCCGTGAAGACGGCCTGGATCGCCTCGTCCGGGGCGAACCTCACAGCCGTCGCCATGCCAACCGGGACCGCCCTCCTCTCGGAGAACTCCATGTGGATGAACGTCGACGTGCCGTGGCGTATCTCCATCACCCCCGCATTCTCAACAGACACCACCATCGAGACCAGGTTGACCCGCTTCCCAGAGGCCGGCGTCCAGACCGTTGTGAGCGTTGCGTGGGGAAGCGTGGCGTAGTGCACATCGGCCGGGTGGAACGCCACCACTCCGTGGAGCTGCTCCTCATCGGTCTGCCACACCTCGACCTTCCGCACCATCGCGTCGATTCACCTTGTTCGTGAAGCTGCCGCTTTGCGTACTACGAACTCACATGGGATAGAGCACGACAGTTGGAACATTGGTATAAGTCACAGTCAGAATATCTCCGGGGTACAGATAGAACGATCCAGATGTCAGACCTGTACTCTGACTCCTTACCGAGATATCTGTCACAGTTCCTCCGTAAACTGTAATGAAAGCGGGATAATTGTAGGGTCCAAAGGTTGCGGGGGACGCTCCAACAACGGGGGTAGATGCTGACTGGGGATTGTAGCCGACGTTGTCCGCTACAACCGTATTGCTCCCGACTACAGAGACAATGCCCGAGGCCCCTGCATCAACGAATATGTTTCCGCTGACATGGTTGTAGTCCGAGGTGCCAGTTTCTTCAAAACAGTATTTTTCATCCCCGTCGCCACGGAAAACAGAATTGGTAACCAGCGAACGGTCATGGTTGTTAAACCAGACATGGGATCTCTGATTGTTGCCGATTCTACTGTTGTAGTAGAATTGGCAGTGGTCCACTAGTAGCCACTCGCCGTTTTCCGCATAGAGACCATTATAACGAGAGTTGCTGAACGTGCATGAGTCTATGAGGATCTTCTCGGCTGCCCCTTCTACATACACACCATACCAGTTGTCTACAAACAGAGTGTCTCGGAGGGACCCATAGCTAGTAGCACCCGGGAAGATGATACCCGACCCGTCACAACGCTCTATTGCCAAATGGGATATGAGCCAGTCATAGCTGTTAAAGTAAATACCGTTTCCCTTGTAACTCTCGATCCATAGGTCGAAGAAACAGATGTCTGGAGGTGGCTGAGAGCCTCCCATTGTGTTGATGGCATGCTGCCCAGATGTCTGGTTACTCTTGTTACCATCTAGCATCATATGCGCCATGAACATCAGTTGGGACTGCGCCATGGATGTCGCATCTAGATTGTACTCAATCATGTTGCAGTTGGCACCATTTGCCAACTTGAGGACAGTTGCACGTACTCCAGCACCAACGATATTCACAAAGTGATCAATCGTTAGAACCGATGCCAACTCGTAAGTTCCATTAGAGATGTATAGTGATCCCTTCTCTATTGCATCGATGGCTGCCTGTATGACTGTGGCGGCATCCGATCCTTGTGCCAGAACACCGCCGTACTTCCCGTACCTCGCAACGATCTGAGAGCCCTCTTTGTACACCATGGCGGTGTACGGGATTCCATCCTTCCAGGGAGCCGATACGCCCATCTCTACCATGCACACCACCTCAGCCTATCGATGCCTCGTGAACAGACCGAGGATGCGACCGAGCACCATCGCCAGGTTCGCCACCTCCACCGGCACGATGATACACCTGAGGATTGGTGTGTGGCTATAGGTGTCATCCTCGTTGATCGCCTCGACAGTGAGCTCGTAGGGATAGCTGGTGAGCTCGTAGTACGACTCGACCAAGACCTCACGGCCATCCCCCTTGATCCACTCGCCCAGATCGTTCGGCCACAGCTGCATATGCCCCCGATAGATCCGCAGCTTGGCCAGGCCCGCACAGCCCGGTGGGAAGAAAACCGTCATCCGCGTGATCACGCCCCTGGACAGCGGCCAGACCAGGCGGATCGGTGAGTCCTCCGTGGTGTTGGCGGGGACTGTGAGAGAACGCTCGTAGTACGCCACTCACACCTACTCCTCCAAGGGCTCCTCGTAGCCCCTGATCACCGCCTCCAGGCTATCACCCGACGTAGTGCCGACGAATCTCACCACCAGGCGGTCGCCCTCGTAGAGATAGATAGGCTCGTGGAAAGTGTAGTAGGTGCCCGCGGCGGGACTCGGCGTATCCTCTATCCAGCGGTAGCTACCCTGCCTCTCCACACCGAGCAGGAGGCGGCTAAACGCAGAGGTGTTGTCACGGGCTGCTACGTGCTGGACGCACCACTTCTCGCCCTGGTCGACCTGCTCGAAATAGATGTCCTCGTTAGTCGCGCCGCCGCTAGTCTTATGCCTGGGCTTGTCCAGGGGCCTCTTCTTCGACCCCACGTCTATCGCCTCTCATCCTCCTAGTTCGGGTAGACCTCCTCCAGCACCACGCTGGCAGCTGCACCGGCACCGCCCTGCGTCACGTAGAGATCCGCCCTTCCATAGTCCGGGGCTGGGAAGAACTCCTCCTCGTCCCACAGCCAGCAGAGAGTGGCGTGGTACGCCTTCCCCCAGATGATGCCACGGATCGCCTCGGCACTCGTCACGGCACTCGGAGTCGCCGTGTCGTAGAGCGACACGGTGAGCCTGTTCCCCGAGAAGCCGTTGATCAGCGCGTTGTGCCCGTCGGTCTCCGAGTGGAACGGCGCGTCCAGGACGTGCTGGACAGTCGAGTCGTAGGTATCGTCGTTCGCCTTGAGCAGCCGGACCTCGACCGCAGGCCGCAGACCAAAGGTGACGAGGTTCTCATCCTCCACGCGCTCCACCGGCTCCTCGAAGGGGATGAACTTGTCGCCATCCATGCTCAGCCGCACATCGGTCACGTCGGTGGCCAGGGCCACGTTGTCCTCCCGCGCACGTAGCATCAGTCGATGCCAGGGGTTTTCCACGGGGAGCTTGATCCTCTCGTCGCCCGACGCGGCGGTGGTCCAGCTGTACTGCTGCGTGGTTCTCATGAAACTCGCAGGAGTCGGTGCCCTCTCCGAGTCGTCCTTCACGATGGTCACCGATATGTCTGCGGATCCCGAGACATACCCGGTGGCACCTGTCGCACGCACGTTGGTGAGGTCGAAGTCCACCTGGAGCTTGGGGTTCGACAGCTTGGAGAGGTCTAGCCCGTACTGCCTGTCCCCGACGAAGCGTCCGAAGAGGATGCCGAAGTACCCGATCTGCTCGGCACTCGGATTCTCGTCGATCAGGTCGGGGGGCACCTTGCCGGCAGCATATGCGAGGAGGGCCTGGTTCTCAGGCGCAGTGGTGGAGTGCAGCTTCGCCGACCCGTCCACCACCTCGATCTTGTTCACACAGCGATAGATCTCGTTGGCCAGGTTCGACGTGGCGCCGTTGGTCGCCTTGATAGTCATGAAGATAGCGCTGATCACGCCTCTCGTGCCCAGCTCGTAGTCCCAGACCTCGGTGTCGTTCAGCGTCTCCTCGTCAGCTACCTGATGCTTCCTCCACATCTAGGATCACCCCCAGGGCTACTTGCCCGTGGAGATTCTGCGCTTGTGCAGAGCGTCGGCTATTGCCTTGACGCGCTCCAGGTTCCTCGGGTCGCCACGTGGACCACGGGTAGGGAGAGACACCCGCTCCAGCTCGTCTCTATACGGGCCGAACCTGGTCATGTAGTCGCCCTTCGCAGCGGTGACGCCAGGTCCATACCTCGGGACACCGACCTCTCTCGCCTTCCGCTGCCACTTTTCAGTTCCGACCTCTCGGACGCCCTTTGAGAAGGCTTTGCGCCCGATGGCCTCCTGGACACCAGCCGCATAAGCAGGCTCAGCAGCCGCAGCCGACTCAGCCCAATCCTTCGTCGGGTTCTCAATACCCGCAGCGTAGTAGGGCTGACGCGCCGGCGTCTCCTTCGCCCACTTCTCGGCGATGTCCCCAATCGCTTTCACGCGCACCATAGGTTCTCCACCTCTGGCAGTATCTACTATGTACATAGACGTACATAAACCTACTAGTCACATGGGGCAAAACATTTGAGCCATGAAGTTCAGGCCAGAATGGTGCCCCTAGATGACCCCTGAAACCCGGTACAAGCGGCGGTGGGCACCCAGAGAACGCAGACTCGTAGCAGAATGGGTCACCCGGAAGTACCCGAAGGCACGGGTCATGCTCCAGAAACGCATCGGAGCCCCCCCACCAGAACTAGTCGAACAGTACGGACTCAGGAAGGCCGACCGCATGATGAAGCCCTTCATGCGCTGGGCCGACGCAATCGTGATCACGCCGGAGGAGCTCCTCATCGTCGAGGGCAAGATCCGCAGCACACCGGCAGTGGTAGGCCAGCTCGAGTTCTACGTCGAACTCGTGAAGAAGACACCGGATCTGCAGCTCTACATGGACCGCAGGATCGTGCCCGTGCTCCTCACGCCCTGGGCAGACATCGACCTCGTACCGTACGCAGAGAGCCGGGGGATCCGCGTCGAATACTATCACCCCCCCTGGATCGACGAGTATCTACGCGAGATCCAGGGATACAGAGAAGCCCCCGCCGTAGAGCGAAGAATGCTCGAGAAGGAGGAAGAGAGGAGGAGGACTGAGTAGAAGTGCCCCTGATACAGAACTACGTCCGGTTCGGCGACGGCGTGACGCACACCATGCGGCTAGCCGACCACGCCATCGTGTCGAAGACCATACGCGACCCGGTGACGGGGTGGCCCCATGTTGTACGGTCTCTCGTCTTCCGCGTAACAGAGTTAGACGGCCAGAGCGGAGAGTGGACCTGGAGCATCCTATCCGAAAAACTCGCCGCAGCCTTCGAGCCCCTTCTCCCGGGAAAAGAGTACCGAGGCAGAAGGGTCCGGGTAACCCAGACCGGCACGGGTTTCCTCACGAACTGGACGGTCGAATGGCTCCCAGGATAGCGCCGCGCCCTACACCAGAAAGACCGTGCCAAAAATTGGCACACTCGCACTGTGCCAAAAATTGGCACGCGCCCGACACCACAGAAAGGACCACGGCGAGGGAGGGGGAGAAGACGATCGGAAAGGCTCTGTTCCCCCCAACGGGGACAAGAAAATTTGTGGGCGGGCCGGCGTGCATCATTTCAAGGCCCCCCCCGGGCTGTTGGTCGGTCAGCCCTCGTATTCGTCTCCGATCCAGTCGAACTTTTCTCCGGTGTAGGAGGCGCGCGATGAGGCGTACGCTTCTTCCTCCGCTTTATCCTCCGCTTCTTCCTGCGCTTGTTTGAGCGCTCCATAGCAGGCCGGGCACAACATGATGGTGGTTAGTTCACCTGGTTTACAAAATACACCACATATCTGGCAGGGAACTCCCCTCGGCTCGATCTGCTCGATGGGTGTCTGCTGTTCGGGTGGCTTTTCCTGCTGCTCCAATACCTGTGCCACCACGTCGCGGATGTCGGTGATTCCGTAGCGGGCCTGGACGCACTGCCGGGCGACTGCGTACTGGTCGTTGGGATCCGGAATCTTGGCGATCTCAGCTGCGGCTTGCACCGTTAACTCCCCGGTGTCGAGCATGTCTAAAAGATAGGGGGATCCTTCTGCGATCCTGAGCAGTGTGCGTGTATAGCTCTCCGAGAAGGGGCTGTTTGATGCGATTTGTGCCGGTGTCATGTGGAGGTCCTCGATCATGTGCTTCATCGCCCTGACCACGTCCTGGGTGCGGGTCTTCCCCTGGAGCACTGAGAGGACGACGTTCTGCAGAGCCGCATCACCTTCGTCTCCCTCGAGAACCCAGACAGGAACCTTTCGGATCCCGGCCTGTGCGGCGAAGACTGCCCGGTGGCCCCCATCCACGATGACCAGCTGGCCGTCGATCTCTCTGACCTGGATGGGCTGTTTCACACCGTGCTTCCGTATGTCTTCGCGTAGCATCTCTTCCTGCTCCTCGGTGAGCTCTGACCAGACTCGCTCTTCGGGGACTACGAGCTGCGCCGGGTTCACCCACTTTATACGGGGCTTCTGTGTGTTAGGCATGGATCTCCGCCTCCTCTATGGGCTCGGCCTTCCCCTCCTCTATCCATCTGCGTAGCAGGTTCTGCTCGCCTCTAAGCTGGTTCAGCTCGTCGGGGGTGAGGCCGCGTCGGTGCCACTTCTGCAGCTTCCTCTTCACTCTGTTTCGGAGGACCTGTATGTAGCAGTCCTCGTGGTAGGGTCTGCCCTCGTCGACCACGAGTTTTTCTCCTTCGCGGATCCTGATGGTGTATCCGCAGTGGGCGCACTTCTCGTTTCGCATCCAGCTCATCTATCCTCCCTCCGTTGCGAGCCCCGCTCTCTCGTAGCGGAGTCTCCAGACTCCGGGGGTCTCGCTCATCTCGATGTATCCGAGGACCTCTAGGGCTCGTATGAGCTCTTTCATCCGGTCCCGGCGGTATGTGCGTGTCGCCAGTATTATGGCGTCTTCGAGTCGTGTGGTGCTGATGGTTTCGGGCCGTCCTGCGGCTGCTATGGTGCCGAGGATGGCCTGTGCTTTTCGGTCTATGGCTGGTTGTGGTGGGCTCATCTTTTCCACCGCGTGCTGCGTGGAGGGCCGGGATATATATGTGTTATGGGGGGTGGTGTTGGGTGGTGGGGGTGGACAGAGGATAGTATCGCGTCTCCATTCTCTGAGAAAGATACATTCATGGAGAATGGAGAGAGAGCTAGAAACCTGCTCCCCCCCAACCCCCACCCCCGACATGGAGAAAAAGAGAGAGGTGGAGGCCCTATTCGGGCTTCCACTGCAGGACTAGCCTGGTGCCTTCTACGCTCGAGGTGTAGGGCTGCAGTTCGAGAATTGTGTGGATGAGGTGAGGCATCTCGTCGGTGGGCATATGGTCGCTGAACCATATCTCAAGCTTGTTCGGCGGTGTGAAGCTGAATCTCATCGCTGCGTGTCCTAGGTATCTCAGCATGTCGACGAGTCCGTCTGGTATGTTCATTTCTTCACCTCCTCTACTTTCCAGGTTGCGTTTCGAATGTTCAGCCTCTTCTGCTGAGCCGAGTTCTCCGGCCTGATCTCCAGGTACTCCTCGATGCGTCGGATGTACCGCTTGTCCCTCAGTGTGCCTTTCTGGTAGCGGAGGAGGGCGTGTGTGCATTCGTGGCAGTATGCTAGTTCTCCTGGATGCCTCTCTATGGGCTCTCCGCATAGGAGGCACTGGGTGTTTCCATACATGACGCGTCGGTGGAGCACTGGCTTGCCGTGGTGCTTCTTGGTGTAGGTGAGCTGCCAGACGCCTGGTTCTAGCTGGGTCCATTCTTCGGGGCTGGGGATCCTGTTCCCGATGAAGACGGTCATGGCTGTTCACTCCTCTCGTCCAGTCCTAAGGATGGCTTCTTCGATGCCGATCATCTGGTCGAAGATCGAGTGAATGACACACTGTTTCAGTTCGTCGTCCCACCATGCGCACTGCTCTCTGAGGCATTCGCGGGGATGGCTCTTCGGTGCGTCTCTATAGCTCATGATGGGGCAGATCGGTCTCTGTGTGCGCTTCACATGGCTTCCTCCCAGTGCTCCTTTACCTCCAGGTTCATCGTGATCCTGAAGGTTTTGCCGCAGTTCGGGCACTCGACGTCGTAGTACTCGTCGCTGATGCAGAACCACTCTCCGCATACGCACTGGACCTCTACCCGGATGTCTGGCTGCCAGACGTATCTCCACTCTTTGAAGTCTCGTCCTTTCTTGGCGGGCATCCACATCTTGGCCTTGTCGCTGTCCGCCATTTCTACCACTTCAGCTCCTCGCCGTCCGACGAGATGCGCCATCTGGCCCTCTCGATCCATACCTCGGATTCTTCGTCCCAGTCCCTGACCTCTATCCTGAGCTCTCCGACCGGGATGCCGAAGCGTCCGATGAACTGGTCATCCACCCAGATGGCGAGTTCTCTGGGAGCAGCGATGAGCGGGTACTTCGGCACGGGCTACTCCTCCTCGTCTGCCGTGGTGGGTCCGGTGAGGCAGTAATAGGTCCGCCCCTTGGCAGACCTCCGCTTGGCCACTATCGCCCGGAACGGTATCTTGTCCTGGTGGGCCATGTGCAATATGGCGCCGACCACCGGCTTGGATCCGCAGCGGAGGATGTACTTTGTCCCGTCGATCTCGATCTGTGCTATGACGTACTTCTGGCCCTCCTCGTACTGGCTGTCCCTCTCTCGATAGTCCCTCACCACGATCATGATGTCTTCGAGCTGGTCTATCGACACCAGGTCGCCCTCCCACTCCTCCGGGACCTCTTCGTACTCCACCCAGGGGAGCTCCTCTATGCCCTTCTTGCCCACGGGCTTCTTGCCCACGGGCTTCTTCTCGCCCTTCAGCTCCAGCGGCTTGAGCTTATCTAGATCTGGCAAGTCGTTCCACCACCTGCACGGCCTTCTCGACTCTCTCCATGGCCCTGTCTATCTCTGTGAGCCACCGCTCGATCTTCGCGATCGAGACAGGCTGCATCTTCTCCATTCTCTGTTCGACCCTCGTGATCCTCGCGGTCAGCACCGCCATCTTCGCCGGATAGGTCTCCTGGACCGCGACCTCCAGCCCGGTGACCCTGGCGTTGAGGTCGTCGATCCTCTCACTCAGACTAGGCATCTTCTTCGACCCCCAAGAGGCCCCGGTCTCTGATCGCCCTTCTGAGGGCTGCGAGCTCCTTCACCAGGCTCTGTGTGCCCCTGGCAAATGACTCGCCTTGTCCGTCTCCGAGCATGACCAGGTCGGCCATTCTCTGGCTGAGCTCCTGCAGCTTTCTGGCTGCGAAGTAGGGGAGCTCTGGGTGCTTCTGCTTCGGGTAGCTCATCTACTCCCTCCGATAGTCCTTCAGTTCGACCTCCAGGTCGAAGAGGTCGCTCAGGGCCTCCTTCACGTTCCGCCACCTCTCCTGTAGGCCGCGGATCTCCTCGGCGACCTGCTCCCATCGCACGATGATGTCGGCCAGGTCGTCCATCTTCTCGTATATCTCTTTCACGGTGGGCATCCAACCACCGGTAGAGACCTCCCCCCCACCCCTATATATATGTTGCGGTGTGTAGAGGGGTGTCGTTTAAGAGGTTTTCTTCAAAACTTGGCGATGGATCCACCGTTTACCCCAGGGTATCAGGACACAACTGCCTCAGGCGGCGGCGGAAGAGGCTTGCGCCTCGCCCTCTCGTAGGTCACGATGGCCCCCGCCTCCACATCGGAATACCCAGCCTCCAGTAGACGGCTGTACAGCTCGTCCTCCTCGATCACGTGGTTCCTATAGTCGTACCGGGCCGCCATGCCTCTCAGCCTTCTGACCCTGCGCGCCTCGGCTGCGTCCTCCACGGCCACCGCCTCCTCCACCGGCGGGGCCAACCTGGCCTCCTCGTAGTCGGCGTACGCTATGGCCAGCTCCTCCGGGAGGCCTAGCATCATGAGGTTGGTGATGAGCTGCTGCTTCGACTCACGGCCGTCGCGATAGTTCTCGATGTGAAGCCTGATGCGAAGCCTGACTACCTGCTTCTCGATCCTCTCCGACTCGTCCTGCTCCGGCTCGAACAGTGCACGCTCCCTCAGCACACGGCGGTCCTCCTCGGGATACCCCATCTCTATGAGGATCCGTTCGAACTGCGGCTCGGTGATGATGCCGTGTCGAACCGCCCACGAAGCCTGGCTCAGACTCAGCCTGCGTTCGGGGAGCTCTTTCTGCTCGGTCACGTCGACGAGGTACTCTATCTCGTCTTCGACGAATCCGAGCTCGGAGAGCCTGGAGCGGAACTCGGATTCACTGATCTTCCGGGCTACGTACTGCCTGGTCACCGCTCTGAGCCTTCCGACCCTGCGGCGCATGTCTCTCTGCCACGTCCAGATCCTGCGGAGGAAGGCGACCTGCTCCGGGCTGTACCCCAGGTCGTGGAATAGGGATTCGAGCTCTCCGAGGCTGAGCTGGCCGTCGCGGAACATCTGCCGCGCTGTGGCTTCGTAGGCTCTGCGGTGGCTCGTCATGGTGGTGGCTTCGAATCCCTGGAGGCAGAAATCGATGACCTCGGGGCCGTAGCCGCTGTCTGCGAGTAGCTGGCGGTACTTCTCCTCGTCGTAGATGCCGCTGCGTGCGACCATGGCGAGCATGAAGTATCCGGCGGGCCTGGCCCTGATCTGGTCGTACATCTGGCTGACGGTGCGTATGGGCCGGCCCATCCATGTCATGGGCTCGATGAGCTCCCGGCTCGGATCTATACCGTTGAAGCGTAGCCACTGGTCGAACTGGGGCGTCGAGATCTTCGACCTCCCATACGCGCTGAGTGCATCTCTCAGGCTGGGCAGCCTGGGCAGCCACTTCGCGTTCAGCTCGTACTCCGCCGTGGTGAGAAGGGCTGCCCGCGCCACCAGGGAGAGGTACATCGAGTTCACGGCGGGGTAGCCGATCGCGTTGACCCAGAGGTTTCCCAGTGCTGCGATGGCCGCCGTCGCGAAGGGGGTAGCCACGTCGACCGCTGCGATGGCCCCTGAGACCATGATGGCCTGCGTCATCAGGTTGTCCCGGAGCTCTGAAAGCGCGGCTGCCGACTCGCCCAGCGGTGCCCGCTCGTACCGCTTCAGTATCTGCCAGACACGCTCATGGGTCTGTTTGGCCTGGAATGCGGACAGCGTGGCGAGGCTGCTCTGCCTGGGCCAGGATCCCGATGCGAAGGCAGATGCAAAGATGCCGGGTGTGGCTTCCTGCAGATCGGCCATGCTGCTGATGATGCCCTTCCCAAAGCCTCCGAACGGATTCGCCAGGAAGCTAGTCCAGGGGTCGCCGAAGATGCTCTTCATCGCCTCTGAGATAACGTTCTGGGCGCCGTCGAACATGGCTCCCATCGTCTCGACTGCATCGCCTATAGCCTTCTTGGTCGCATCCGTCACACCTTCGAAAGAATCTGCGAGGCCTTCTGCCACTGCGCCTGGGATCCCTGCAACATCGCGGAATAGGTTGCTGATGGGGCCTCTGCGGTCCTTCTTGCCCCCTGCGACGGTCTCCCAGTAGATCGCGTCCACCATGCCTCGAAGGGTGAGAGATGTGTCGTAGCGGTTATAGACCGTCTCGCGCCCAACGTTTACCACTACCCCTTGAATCTGCTGCAGGGGACCGAGCTGGCTCTCGATGCGGTTCAGAGCGACCTGCATCGATGCCAGATCCCCTGTAGAATCGAGACGCGAGATGAGTGTGTCCACCGCTCCGTCGATCGCACCCTTCAGGGGGCTGTACACCATGTACTGCATGTACTGGGTGAGGGAGACGCCCCACTGCGACACCAGGGATCCGAGGGCTCCCTGGGTCTGGTAGATGCTGCGCAGCGAGTACTCCGGGTGAGGCGGCCTCCCGCTCTGAATCGCGACGAGCTGGCCCATCACGCTGGTGAAGTTCGACGCTATCCAGGGCCGCTGCACCTCCTCCCAGTAGTCACGCACCAGCTCCTGTATATCGACGAGCTCCGGGATCCCTGATTCGAGCACCATGCAGCCTCAGCCCCACTACGTGGGAGTGGTCAGTACGCGAGCTCTTTGCCCTGCCACTTCTCCCTCTCGGCGATCTTCTCCTTCACCGCCTCGACGACTCTTTCGTCTGTCAGCTCTTCTTTCGGGATCTGGATGATCTCGGTCGAGCCGTCCTCCAGCATCACGGTGAGCACCACGTCGGTCTGCCCGAAGCGCTCCGGCGTCGTGGCCGGGACCTCGGCGTACCTAATGATCCTCAGCTTCCTCTCCTTCTCTCCAGCCATGCTTCATCACCTCTCGCCGCGGGCGAAGCGCCTCAGGCCCTCCCTCCACATC
>Ga0190337_1000132_pt1 | contig 13237 bp, 3 predicted proteins | sample 4872041011_MG_FD_161677 | JGI IMG/M metagenome (GOLD analysis project Ga0190337, IMG submission 161677) | Hydrothermal vent sediment bacterial communities from Southern Trench, Guaymas Basin, Mexico - 4872-04-10-11_MG | ecosystem: Environmental > Aquatic > Marine > Hydrothermal vents > Sediment ...
AGTACCACCCAATAAGGTTCCAGCCCTTTTTCACTGTTACATTCAAATCAGAAGGTGCAGTTCCCGTGAATGTCAAATTGCAATCGTTTTTAGCCATCACCCAGTATCCTCTACCGGGTTCTAATTTTGTAAAGCTTTCAGAACCGGTTGCGGGCCACCAGCCCCAGTCATCGAAATGGTCGCATTTCTCGAATAAGCCTGATGTGGCGTTGTATCTGTATATAGATGTTAAACTGTTCTTTGGCGTGACGTTTAGTGGGTCGCCTACTAATGACTCGTTTCCAAGCTTCCAGGATGTGAGATTTAGAGGCACTGAAATAAGATTCCAACCGCTTGTAAGCTCAATTTCGTATTTTCTTACTAATGGCGATACCTTCCATATCCAAGTCTGCATCGCTGACAATCCAGTTGTGACATTTGTGGCGATTGCTGTTACGTTCCACATGCCTAAAGATGCTTTCGCGGTATATTGCGCTTCGGTAACGCTCTTATTTATCTGCATGAATGTTCTGTTTATTTCCCATCTGACATCCACTGTTTGGTCAACAGTTATGCCGAATGTTCTCAATTCCCCTTCTGCATTTGTTGGCATGATGTCAACAGGACTAAATGATATAATCTTTGGAGGCGTATATTCGCCCATAGCCTTGATTGTCAAATTGTAAGTTTCCATAGCAGTCGTGATGAGTTTCCATGCATTTATCGCCACTGTCCACTTTCCCGCTTCTGGATTGTTTAAAGAAATAAATTCAGGCATGTTCAGCGTAGCTGATTCTCCAACAAGAAATCCGCTTGAATTAAATAATGATAAATTCAAATCATTATCCACATCTGTCCAGCTCAAACTCAGATTTAGGATGTTAATTCCTGGTTGTATATCAAGTGTATAATAAACCCAGTCCCCATAAGGAAATTCATAACAATTATGAAGAAGTACAAAAGCATCTTCATCAATAACTCCTATTATATGCCTAGTAGTAGCAGCATCCACATACTCTATCACATTTATGGAAACAGGAATTATTATATCCTCAGTTCCGTAACCCACCATAATACTGCCTTTATATGCTCCTATGGCACTGTCAGGCACGGCTATGGTAGCATCAAAAGTCGCAGAACCTTTTGCTGGAACTATTAAACCTGTTTCACTAAGGGTTATCCAATCACCTGCGTCACCAGTTGATTTTGTTATACTCACAATTTTAGCTGTATTGGCATTGTTTATCACTGTGAATGTCTTTGTGTAAATTCCGGGATGCACTCTACCGACAGACCATTGATAATCGACCAAGATACCTTTTGTTAACGAATCATAAGCAGATTTTATGTTCAATCTTCCTGCACCTTGTTCCCATAAATCATATCCTATATCATCCGCACTGTTCTTCAGTGCTCTCTCTATTTCCTCTGGTGTAAGACTTGGATTTGCTTGCAACAATAATGCTATTGCTCCGGCAACATGGGGACAAGACATCGAAGTCCCTGATCCAAAGCTATAATCGCCTTCTGTTTCCCAGTTGTTGTTTGCAGAAACAATATTAAATCCGGGTGCTGCAACATCTATTCCAACCCTTCCATCTCCAGTGGGACCTTTACTACTCCAGCATATAATGTTATCATTTTCATTGGATAAAGAGGCTACTATCGCACCATAAGCAACTGCCGGACTTCCAATTGTAGATTCACCAGGTCCCCAATTTCCAGCAGCAATTACTACGATATAACCTGCATTTACTGCATTGGTTACTGCTATTGACCAGGGATCTCTGCCAGTTCCATCTCCCTGCCAATCTCCTAAGCTCATGCTTAGTATATCTGCATTTTGTTCTATAGTCCATTGGATTCCCTCTATTACCCAACTTTCCATTCCCACTCCCCTTTTATTCAGAACTTTGGTATTTAACAAAACAGCACCCGGCGCAACCCCCGTAACATTTGCCACTGCATTATATCTCCCGGCGGCAATTCCTGCACAAAGCGTTCCATGTCCTTGTAAATCATCAGTAGTCCCATCATCTGTGAAGTCCTTCTCAGCAATGACCGTTCCTACCAAATCTGGATGTGTGTCATCAATACCCGTATCAAGTATCGCAATTACCACACCACTCCCGTTGAATCCGTTTTTCCACATCTCAGGCGCGTTTATTTTATAGTCGCCATAATCAGCATCAATCGGGTCCTGGAATGGATAGCGGTCTACTGCATAAATACTGCCCGGAACATTATATGGATAACTACCATTGCTCGGATTTCCCACACATTGGTGGTCTTTCCAATAGTTTCCGCCAATAGTTGGACCATTATCCCACAGATTTGCACAATTATCGTATGCATTATATTGATTATCTAAATTATTGTTATAAATTCGATTTAAATACGATGAATTTAGATAAATACCATGAATATTACCTCCTATTATATTATTAATAATAGTATTATTACTCAGATTATAATCCAAGTGGATGCCATAATAACATCCCCAAATATTATTGCCAGTTAAAGTATTGGAAGCAGATTCACTCATGTAAATGCCATCTATTCTTCCAACCGATATACAATTGCTGGAGATTTCGCTGTAATTAGAACGATACATAAAAATAGCAGATATTTCATTTAATGATATATAATTGTCAGATATCTTATTATCATCAGAATAGGATAGACAGATACCGTAGCCATAGCCATTGCCGTTTGAACCGTCTGCGCTTCCATTACCCCCATAGCCACAGTTCGAGCTCACAGTATTGTCTATAAAGGTATTGTTGCTGGATTTATTTATGAAGATACCGCTGCCGTGACCATCGCCCCCATCGCCGCCATAGCCACCTTCTTTGTAGCCAGCATCACCACCAATACCATAGTTCGAGTTTGCGGCGTTGTTAGTGAGTGTGTTGTTATTGCATTTATCGGACAAATATATCCCGTAGCCTTCGGCATCTCCCCCATCACCAATAAAACTGCCATCTTCACCACGACCACCAATGCCGTGGTTCGAATTTGCGATGTTATTCGTGATTATGTTGTTGTTTGAATTTTGCAAGTAGATGCCGTAACCACAGCCCTCGCCGCCAGCATATCCCCTCTTATGAAAGATGTCTGCCGAGCTACCAAAGCCACAGTTTGAGCTCGCAGTGTTTTCCATAACCGTATTGCTATTTGAGGAAGAGAGGTAAATACCATAGCCGTAACCATCACCATTAGAGCCGTAGTAGCAGTAGATGCCACGAAGGTCGCCATACCCGCAATTCGATTTCGAGATGATATTTGCGAGCGTGGAATTGTTCGATCCGTCTAAATATATACCATAGCCATAGCCATTACCGCCACTGCCACATATATCTCTATCATCTTCACCACCAGAGCCGCCTTCGCCACCATATCCGCAGTTTGAATTTGCGGTGATATTCATGAGTGTAATATTACTCGATTTGTATAAGTGAATACCGTAACCGTAGCCATTATAGCCCATGCCGCCGATGCCATCATACCAGTCCTCGGGGACATCACCGCCTTCACCACCATATCCGCAGTTTGAGTTTACTATGGTGATTATGAGCGTGTTGTTGCTCGAAAAAGAGAAATAGATGCCGCTACCGGAGCCTGCACCGCCATTGCCACCTTCGCCTTCGCCCTTGCCATCACCGCCTTCGCCACCATTGCCACAGTTTGAACTTGCGATAGTGTTAATGAGCATACTGTTGTTAGAATGCATCATATAGATGCCGTAGCTGTACCCCCTGCCACCATCACCGCCATAGGCACCGACGCCACCATCACCACCATATCCGCGGTTTGAGCTTGCGTTAATGTTCATTAGCATATTGCTGTTTGAATCTTTCAAGCATATGCCATAGCAATAGCCATCGCCACCATCGCCACCATAATAGTAGTAGGGACCAGTGTAGCTGTAGCCACGGCAGCCTTCTCCACTGTTCGAGTTTGCGATGTTGTTCATGAGTGTATTATTGCTCGAATTCTGGAAGTAAATACCGTAGCAGTATCCATCTCCTCCATCACCGCCACGACCACCCCAGCCGCCTTCTCCACTGTTCGAGTTTGCGGTGTTGTTTGTGAGTGTATTATTGCTCGAATTCTGGAAGTAAATACCGTAGCAGTATCCATCTCCTCCATTACCGTAACGACCACCCCAGCCGCCTCTACCACTGTTCGAGTTTGCGGTGTTGTTTGTGAGCGTGTTATTGCTCGAATTCTGGAAGTAAATACCGTAGCAGTATCCATCGCCACCATCATCGCCGCTGGCACCATCACCACCATAGGCTCTATTCTGATTTGCGGTGTTGTTCGTGAGAGTATTGTTGCTTGAATTTTGGAAGTGGAAGCCGTAGCAGTAGCCGTTACTACCTTCGTCGCCGTCGCATCTATTCCCGATAGCGGCGTTGTTCATGAGCATGCAGCTGTTTGAAGATTCCAGATAGAAACCTTTACAGTTATTCGATGCGTGATTATCAGAAATATTGCAGTGGTTCGCGTTGTATAGATGAATCCCAGCTTTATCCGTCCCGGTTACTGTGAACCCAAAAATGTTCACATAATCAGCGGTCACTTCAAAGACATAATCACTTGAATTTACAGCCTGAACAATGGTTGTAGCAGACCCATTCTCAGCTACAATCGTTAAACTTTTGTTCACATCCACATTCTCAGTATAGGTTCCATCTCTGACGATTATCGTATTACCTGGAGCCGCATTATTCACGGCTTGTTGAATTGTTGGATAATCATCAGGGACAATTATAGTTTTCGCACTTGCATTATGCCATGTGAAAGTGCGTATGGTTATGTTCTCCCACTCTCCTGTTTCATTTGTAGATTTTATTGGATTTACTTTATCAACAGTTGTTCCATTCAGGATTTGATTAGTTTGATTATGCTCTTCAGATGTCCGATCGTTTTCTTCCAGTAATATATTCAAATTGTAATAAATATTTTTTCTATCTTTATAACCCCTCTCATCCGCTTTAAGAACGGCATCATCCATGAGCCTGATCCTCCTGTCCAGCCATATCTTCTCCACATCTGGATGCTTCGCAATCGTTTCTATTTTCTCCGCAGGGATTTTTGCAGATATTGCATTGATAATCCAAAATTGTTTTAGGTTCTTCGCACCTACGCTTTCAAGCTGAATCATCAAGGATTTCTGTGATTTAGCCGCTAATGATTTTGCTTTCTGAATATCAAATCTTGCACGAGGCGGCACTTTCAGTTGCTCCTTCAATACTATAATGACAGGTATTTCTTCACCTGGCTTCTTTTTCATTTCATAAGCTAAAAGAGGGTCAATTTTTGGATTTGAATCTTCTATCAGATACATTGATAAATTTTGTATCCTTCCTCCGCTATCAGCAGGTGCTCCTATAAAGATAAAGATTGATAACATCATTATTGCCATCAGTGCTATTGGGAAAAATCTCTTACCATTCATTTTCTTCATCTCCTTTCCTTCCTTTATATTATTGATTTTCATATCCTATGCCTCCACACACAATCGTTCTTTGCCATTACCCAATATCCTCTTCCAGGTTCCAACTTTGTAAAGCTTTCAGAACCGGTTGCGGGCCACCAGCCCCAATTATCGAAGTGGTCGCATTTCTCGAATAATCCAGATGTGGTGTTGTATCGGTAGATAGAAGTCAGGCTGTTCCTTGGCGTCACATTCAATGGATCTCCAACTACTGATTCTTCTCCTAACAATGCTTCTTCCATTGAATACCACCCAATAAGGTTCCAGCCCTTTTTCACTGTTACATTCAAATCAGAAGGTGCAGTTCCGGTGAATGTCAAATTGCAATCGTTCTTTGCCATCACCCAGTATCCTCTTCCAGCTTCTAATTCTGTGAAGCTCTCTGAGCCAGTAGCTTGCCACCAGCCCCAGTCATCGAAATGGTCGCATTTCTCGAATAAGCCTGATGTGGCGTTGTATCGGTAGATAGATGTCAGGCTGTTCTTTGGTTTGACATTCAATGGATCGCCTACTAATGACTCGTTTCCAAGCTCCCAGCTTGTGAGGTTCAGAGGCACTGAGATTAAATTCCAACCCGATTTGAGAGTTATTGTATAACTCCTCATCTCATAGAATGCCTCAAGAGCCTTTACAGCCAAAGCTGTATGGTGAGGTGTGCTCGTATGATTTTTGAAAGACCCCCAACCTCCATCTTCATTTTGATTATCCAATAGCCACTGCACACCTTCCTCTTTTGTATCAGAATCAAGAAGTCCCATCTTATCAAGCGTAAGCAATCTCATTGCCACATCGCTTGTGCAATTCAAACTCTGATTCTTCAACCAAGCAGATGCATTTTGTAATTGCGGTTGAATCGGGGAAATACCAGCAGATAAGAAACTGTCAATAACTACAGAAGTTATGTATGGGTCGCTTTCGTTGATACCCCATCCACCATCTGGATTCTGGTGGTATAAGAGCCAGTTAAGTCCGTTAATAATTTCAGGAGTCCAGTAATATTTCTTTGACAATGCCTTCACTGCCAATGCGATTTCCCATGCACCGCTCGTATAGTTTTCCGTAAGTCCCCAGCCACCGTCTGGATTTTGAGCATCTATCAACCAGTCTGTTGCGTTTGTTGTGTCATAACCCATATCGCTGAGGAATATAACTGCTCTTGAGGTGTGATCTACATTTTCCCAACCGCCATCTGGCTTTTGTTGTGCCGAAATCCAATTTGCAGCACTACCGGAACTCATCACATCTCCAGCAAGTGCTGTATCACGTAAAAAGCCAGAACCATATTCTCTCGAAAAGCCCCAGCCGCCATCCGGGTTCTGATTATCCAATAACCATTGTGTTCCATTCACAGCTAAACTTGGATCGAATTTCAAAAGAGAACTCACAACCAGAGCAGTAACATAAGTCTGGCTTCTGTCAATTCCCCATCCATTATCTGGGTTCTCGCGGTCAAGAAGCCATTGCACTGCGGATGTGGCATTCCATGATGAGTTCAGTAATAGTAGAACATCGAGAGCCAGCGCACTGCTATCTTCATAAACCCAGCCTCCATCGGCGCTTTGGTGATACTCCAACCAGGCTATTCCTTTCTTAGTCTCATTCTCTTCTGCACTTACACCTGTGAGATTCAATGCTTTCAGTGCCAGTGCAGTATCAAAAGTTTGGCTCTTTGGAGCGCCCCATCCGCCATCTATGTTTTGGGCATCCAAGAGCCAGTTAGTTGTATCATCTGAAATGCTGATACCCGAGTAGTTAAGTGCAATAATTGCAAGTGAGGTGTTCAAATGGTCACCCCAGCTTCCATCTGGGTTTTGAGCGCTTAAAATGAAATTGGTCCCATTCTCGTTTTCAATTCCCGCTTTTGAAAGTGCCCATACTGCAAAGCATGTGGATTCTAAATCGCCAAAGCTTCCATCCGGATTCTGGTGTTCCGCTATCCATGCGGTGGCAGTGGAAACATCATAGCCCTGTTCTGATAGTGCCATAACAGCAAAGGAAGTGTGTTTTACACTGCTTCTGTATCCCCAATAGCCTTCTGGAGTCTGTGCATTAGTAAGCCATTCTTTTCCTCTGGTTATTGGGTCCGATTGTGTGTTGAAAGCTTTGAAGGGGGAGGAAGTAGGAACAAAAGATTTTTCTGGCTTAGCTTGGGCTGTTATAGATAATCTAAATTTAAATTGCTCTAACGTTCTTTCAATAATTTTTTGAATTTTTTTCGCTTTTTTCATTATAGCACTGTATGCAAGCGTAAAACAATAGCTTATCATTAATCCTAGCACTAAAAATACCATCGCTGCAGCTAATCCCCCTCCCCAAACCACAGCAAAATATCCTACTATAGCAAAAAGAGCATAAAGAATCATTAATAACCAAAGTGGTAACGAATGTAGAAATCCTTTCTTTAGCCAAACATTAATTGATATACAGATTTGTTTAAGAATGTTAAGCGCAGATCCGATTATACCAAATTTTCCAAATTTTCCCCCCTTCAATCCTACCAATTTTAAAAATAATATAATATAATCAAGCACCTCTTTAGCAAAACTACCCCCAGCAAGTATTCCGGTAAGCCCACCAGAGATATAATATGCTCCGGCGCCCGTATCAGGATCGGTGACGATCCAACCTGTACCTTCCCAATCCTCGATCTGTATCTCTTGCTTAGGAACTATAACAATCCTACCAGCGTTTATATCGCTCCTAATCCAATTCTTGATGGAATCCGGTAGTTGTAAAATGGGCAATATTTCATCTACATTTGTCTGGTTGATCGTGTATATTGGAATACCGCGATTATTCGCCTCTTGCAATATTTTCATTGCAGAGACAGAGGTAACATTATACAACTGTTCAAAAATTCCATGCTCTAATGTTGAACCTGTCATACCGGTTGAATGCATAAAAGAAGTTGTTACGTTGCTATCTTCTCCCGCTTGAGCAATCACATTACGGTCAACATCAATGCTCATTCCTCCAGCGTCTAAATCAACTGGATTTCCAAGCCAGTCATACCAGACGATCAGGTCTACAGAGGTTATCGCTTGAGCGGGAGTTGGTCGATACCATCTTATATGGTCTGGTAGTGATTGTGTTTCAGAGAAGAAGTCATTTTCATAGAAATATGTGAGACCATTAAGATAGATTAATTCACCAACAACTTCATCTGTTGTAGCAGTCTCATTCAAAGATAACCTGTAATTTGTCACATTAAGATTTGCAGCATGTTCCTCTACCAACCTCGATGGAACTTTGCCCATATCAAAAACAATGGCATAATAAGCACCCACCGTGAAAGTGTTAGCGGTGCTGGAAAAATCAGAGAGGTAATCATTGGTAAACTCGGTTGTAAAAGTAAGCGTATCTCCCAATGTTATCGCTGACCCTTCTGCAACAGTTTCGCCATCTATCGTCAACACTGGCTTCATATTCACCATGTATGGCGTAACATTTAGAATTCCACCAGCATCTTCTATGAGCTGCTCATCTGCCGCTGTTGCAGGAATAAACGAAACAGTAACTCTTTTTCCAGCCACTTCTGACGAGTTGACGGTATAATCAATTGAGCTAATTTTAAACCTTATTTTATGATAATATTCATCTGGAATCTCTGAATAAACATCTAAAACAGATACAACATTGTAAGGAAGCGTTGACGGCAAGAAGTTTGATTCCTCTTTATTGAGCTCCCAATAACCAAACAACTGCATAAATGTTCGATTACTGAGCTCAGGGTCTGCTAAAATATCCTCTAAAGTTTCATTTGCACTCGCCTCCATTTCCTCCACGACAAATGTCTCGTTTACGCCTGTTATCCACCCCTCTGTCTCGTTGTAGGTCGAGGTATTAAGCGTGTCATTCAGAAAATCAGATGCCCACGTCATATTTATCGGCGATCCCATCCCTTCTACATACGTATATGTTTTAAAACTCGGATCAAGCGGTATCCAGGCATATCCAGTTTCTGACCTTATCTGTCCTCTGAAGTCTTGGTAGGGCAGGTATGCCTCTACCCACATATGCTCAACCCTGATTGCTGTTATGTTTCCTCCTGAAACGATGGTTGTTGTTGGAATACCGCTACTTGCGAGCATATTAGCAGCAAGCGTTGCGTTTTTCACTCGCACCCATCTCGCAGCTTCTTCTGCCGGTATATCAATCGTGCCGTAAACATATCTTGCAGGTATGCCTGATTCTCGATATAATGCAATGAGAAGCGATGCCTGGTCAAAAGAGTTCCCACCCTCTTGTTTCAACGTCCATTCTGGACCTGCCATCGGTCCGAAATAAGGCTCGTAATCCACATTGTTTCTTACGTAATAGAACATCTGGACCGGGTCATGGTCTAAACTCCAAGCTAAATGTTGTATCTCGGAGATATTGTAAGTCGCTGAATACTCAGATGTTTTCAGGTAATCAGCAGGTTCATGTGATACGTTCAAACCCAATGTAGTTTTTATAGTCACGTCTTCTGCATTTACGACTTTAGGTTCTGGTGGTTTCAAAGTGGAAGGTCTATGTGGCAATTCGGTTGGGTAAATCATTTTTGGGCGGAAAGTGGCGTTTCTGAGTACCTCGTCTATTTTTTCTATATCATCTATACTCGGTTCTTGCAAGGTTTCTACTTGTAAGGCGCTTATGTCTCTATCCTCGGCATCATATATTTTCACAGCTTTCAGCAATTTTTGTGATTCCGAATCAAATTCTTTAATGAAATCCAAATGCCTTTCCAGAATCACGTCACTGATCTTGCCTTCAGAAACAAGTCTTTCGAGCAATATTGTAATGTTATCTAACGAGGACTTGACATCAGCATAACTTGCTGATAAATCATCAGCAGCAATTTTGTGTTTAAAGATTAATTCCTCTGGTGCATCCCCATTTTTTACAGCTTCTTTAAGCTCCTTATTGATTTCGGAAAATTCTTTAACGGAATTGACAAACTTTCTTATAGCTTTCTTGTATTCTGAAATCTCTTTGTATTTTGACATGGCATGGTCGTTATAATGTTCAAATTCATTATGTCGAGTGGGATTGGCTGCCTTAGATACAGAGGGTAAAAATTTGGATAGACTGAATAAACCATTATTTGACGAATTACTATCAGAAAAAGCGTTGTTATATGATGATATATTGTAAAACACGTCCATAGAAGCAGCTGCTTGCATCGGCATCGCCCACAGTGATGCCGTTAACAGCACCGCGATCATCATTATCGCCACAAATTTATGCGGCTTACTCATCTTTTTCTTCTTCATTTTCTTTTCCACCCCTTCCTTCTTTTTCATTCACACAAAAATAACATCGGGGCGAGCCGAACTCGCCCCAGCATTTTTCCATTTTTTTTCTGTTCACACTCAGTTTATTTCTTCTCCACAGAACTATGGACAGATATCACTGCAGTTCTCACCGCAGAACTTTGGCACGTTCTCTACCACATGATGCACACCAGCAGCATCGTCATACTCCACACGCCAGCATATACCTTTGTCTGGACCCTGTGGGTTCGTCATGTCAACCTCAAGCACGAAGAAATCTTTGCTCCATGCACTGCCTCCTGCTGGTATGTCGCCCAACGTCACATTTCCGTCAATAATATTCACGTTCACCGGAGCACAAGTAATGGTAGCAATTACGTTGTATGCATCGCCAGTACCATTGTTCACGAAATGGACATCATTCCAGGCTCTGAAGAGAGTCGGGAACGGGTCCCAGTCATAACCCTTTGAAGAAACCGAAGTATTCCAGCGATATTCGTCCGGGCAGAGTTTTACTACTCCAGCACTTTCTACTGTAAGGTCATAGAGAACCGGTGAAACATCCCCGGATGTGATCTGTAAAGTAGTCTGGATTTGCAGGTATCTTCCATTTGGTGTTGAATTCAGTGCAACTCCATTTGTTGCTGTTTCCCACGGAGACCATGTACTCTGGTCATTTGAGCTTCGTACCTTGACTGAGACAGATGTTCCCGCTGGTTCGCTGCTATTCCATGATACTGTACCCCATGGCGTATCTGCTGTCCCGCTGTCGTAAATAACAGTCCATGTTCCTAGCTTTGTGGTTACTGTCCTTGATATAATTCCGGTCATATCACTGTAGCTATAATGCATTCCAACGCCAGTTCCTGAAACTCCCGGTGTCTGCTTTGAAAGGTCAATTGAATCTGTAGCAGGGTCTATTCTGTGGAGATATCCGTCATTATAGTTACAAGCCCAGACCTTGCCTGCTGCATCGACCGCTGCGCCCGTAGACATCACACCCCAATTTCCAGCACCTATGTCTATTGTCGCTTTCCAATTTAGATTATTGTCGAGACGTGTAACATCGCCATCCCTGGAGTTGACAACCCAGACATCGCCATCGCCTGTTACTGCTACTCCACGGCAATGTGTGTCATATTGTTGGGCGTAGACGACAGTGTGTGTATTCACATCGATCTTTGCTATCTTATTCTGGCCCCACCCGGCAACGAACAGATGGTTGTTTTTATCAATGCCAAGACCATATGACGTGAGACTGAGACCCACTCTCGTTATGCTCTTTGTAGTAGGATCTATTTTGAGCACGTAATTACTCAAACTCGAAGACCAGATCTTTCCATTACCGTCGATAACAGCACCATACGACCTGTATGGACTGATATCTATCGTGTCTGCGGCAATGATCGTACCCGTAGCCCCATCTATGTGGTAGAATTTATTTCCTCCGCTGAGTGAATAGGTTCCTGCCCACAAGTCTTTATTGGCGTCAATTGCTATCCCTCTTGGTCCACTACCAGTACTTCCCAGTAATACTTCATAGAGCACGCACTCATCCTGACCCCAAGGAAGTACTTCAGTACCTGTGACATCGCCATCGTGATTGGCATCTTTAGAAGTATCTATAACACCATTTCCATTTTTATCTACGCATTGACCGTTTTCATAAAGCCCTATTTTTACTACTGTTCCAGTACCTCTGTTACCAAACCACACATTGCCATCTTGATCTACTGTTGTTCTGGATGGATTGCCCGTAGAGGTCGGACCTGTGCGATATCTACCCAATTCATTTCCTGTCACAGTATCATATTTGGAAACCGTCCCCTCATTTGAATTCGGAACCCAAATGAAAGGTAAAGTTGTGGCTGTTTTATTGAGCTGCAATTGGTCATGTACGGTTTCGTGTTCTACGCCAACAAGCGTACCTTCATCAAAATCTGCATCCGTAGTATAAGTCCTTGATGCCGCTGCCGCATGAGATATTAGTGATACCATTAACACGCTTGTGACCAATATCATTATAAGAACTATTCCTGTTATATGCCTTTGTTTTTTGTCTTTCATTTTTCCTTTTTCACCTCCTAATTGTGGTATTTATGTCATCGCGCCCCTCTTCGGCGCTCGACTTCTCCCCACTTCCTTTTTTTCTTAGCACAGGTTCTTTTTCTAAAAGAAAGTGTTTTTTTAGCCACTTCATGGATTTGCACCATGCAAGTGACATTCTTTTTTTTTGCATCTTGCTTTTTAATTTCTGCCAAAAATACCACCAGGGCGAGTCGAACTCGCCCCAGCATTTTTCCATTTTTTTTCCGTTCACACTTAGTTTATTCCTTCTCCACAGAACTATGGACAAATATCACTGCAGTTCTCACCGCAGAACTTTGGCACGTTCTCTACCACATGATGCGCACCAGCAACATCGTCGTACTCCACACGCCAGCAAATACCTTTGTCTGGACCCTGTGGGTTCGTCATGTCAACCTCAAGCAAGAAGAAA
>Ga0190337_1000133_pt1 | contig 13140 bp, 23 predicted proteins | sample 4872041011_MG_FD_161677 | JGI IMG/M metagenome (GOLD analysis project Ga0190337, IMG submission 161677) | Hydrothermal vent sediment bacterial communities from Southern Trench, Guaymas Basin, Mexico - 4872-04-10-11_MG | ecosystem: Environmental > Aquatic > Marine > Hydrothermal vents > Sediment ...
AGATGATTGGGATGTTGCTGTGGTAAGATGGTAATATCTAAGGGAAAGGGATAAAATGAGTGAAAAATATCTCCTTAACAGATATGAAGATGCAATATCACGTTTAAGTGAATTAGTAGAATCCTGCAATTATTCAGCAGTATATGAAATAAGAAGATTAACCCATAATCTTTATGTGTCTGCAAAGGAAGGCAGAATAGACAATATAGATTATAACAGATTAGACCATAAAATAGAAGACCTCACAAGAGAATATGTTCGCAAATGCAGTAAGCATGCAATTATGGAAAAAGCCCTAGATTCTGCTGTATATTCAATATGCTCAACTTTAAAGAATCCAACCGAGAGAAGAGTTTTTATGCAGGATATGATACATTCTTTAAATAGGAAGAAATTGATTAACAATATAGAGGCTGAAAATTATTTAAGAAAATATGTGGAAAAAGCTGAAAAGTGTGAGTGGTAACATGATAGAGAAGTTTGAAGATATGTGTAAAGAATTTGGTGGGCAATATTACAGAGAGAAAAAGTTTGCCAGTGAAATAGAAGTTTGCGAATTTTATGACTTTGATGACTACGAAGCTTTCATACGATGGCTTAATAAGCAGGAAGTAAAAGACCCCAAATCCTATGTTGCAAAATGGAAATTTGGGGAAGGAAGTTACACTTACACCTCACAATTTGACGTTTGTAGGGGTGGAAAGGAATTAAGTTATGAAACAGAGAAATCTCTTATGAGTGCAGATATGTTAAGCGAAATATTGAGAGAAAAAGGAAAAGAAGAAGTAGACATGGTAAAAGTTTTTGATAAATCAATGGATAAGGTGGAAAAAGAAATAGAGAAAATAGAACCACCATATCTTAGAAGACATACAGATATTGAAATAGGATTTGACCCAGACTACGATTATTACTATGCCAAAGCAGAATCTCTTATGAATAATCCAGCCTCACCCAAACATGTGCTGGAAGATATGGGAAAGGTAACAGATAAATTAGTTAACATTGCTGAAGATGTATTTAATGAAGAATTAAATAAGGAGATAGGATGAAGATATTTATTCATAGTTACAGAAAGTACAAGGACAATATGTTTAAAGATGCTTATAAAGCATGTGAAGGTAAAAAAGATGAAGATGAATGCAAAAGAATGGTTAGAGATGCATATAGAAGCTTTGAATCTGGCAGATGGTGGGAAGCAATGAATAGTTTACATAAATTTTTATGTGCATTGGATATGGACGAAATAAAGAGGTTTAAAATGGAATATCCAAAAATTGTAGATAGAGTAAATGAATGGGCTGTTATAGAGGAGATGAGGGAAATATGAAAACAAAACTTCCTAAAGAAAAATGGACACCTTCCGCTGTTCGTGATTTTATCCTAGCCTGTAGAAGAGACAAGGGCATACCAATGTTCAAAACAAAATATGCTGGTATCCCGCTTGAGATTGACCATTCTCCTGTGGCAATTGCAATATGCTGGGCTGGAGAAGATTTTGTAGATTCAAAAGTATTTACAGATGTTCCCAAAGAGGATTTACACCTGCTTGAGGAAGGATTTGGCGATTGGAAAAGAATCCTTCGCAAATATGGAACTGAAAAAGAATTTGAAGAGGCAAACAAGTATGGTATTTACATAAGGTCTGCAAATTTACCCAGATTCCAAACTCGTGGATTGGTCGTAAAGATTGTGTAATTACTTGCTAGCTGTATGTTTGTTGAAGTTCAACAATTCCAAACAGTTAACATCACAGTTCAAAAACAGGTATCCTGGCTTTCCAGTAACTTCTGCTGGTAATGGTTTTGTGTTGAAATTGTAGGTGTTCTTAAGTCTTCTCTTTATGTAGATGGCTTTTCTTATACTTATATCTGGTATAAACAAATCATAACCCCTTTTCAGCAGATTTACCGCTTCTTCATAGTCTAACCTCTTTTTATTTATGGCAACCTTTGGATTGATTATTGCTATCTTGTTTGTTTCTATAGGTATATTCACCAGCTTGGATACTAGAAAAGCACCTATTGTAACTATATCCGAGATACTGAGGTTAAAACTTTTACTCTGTTCTGCCAATATCTTATAAGTTTCTTCAGATACAGTTATTCGTGGCATATATTATACATTGTCAAAATGTTTATATACATTTTCGGAAAATTATGGTCTTGGTGATAGGAAAATGCCAGCAAAGATATTGGGTGGTTTGGCGGAATTATATTACAAGCCACAGACGGGACAGCTAATTCTCAGAAAAGTCGGTATCACAAAGACTGACAAGTGGATATCGAATGTCAAGCCAAGAACAGAGACTTTTGCCAGAAAGATGGAAGGACACAGCTTCCCATCTGTCTGTAAAGGCAAGAAATGGAAAGAGTTCATTGCCTGTCTGAGGAGAGAAGGTAAGAAATACTGGGAGTCTCACTAATCCCTTTATTTCAATATTTCAGCACAACAGCGTTAGTCTGGGCTATCCTATATTATAAACAAAAATTTAGTGGACAGGAGAAAACCGCTCCGCCCCCTGTCCACAGGATAAATAACATTCTTTCAGATATATAAATATTTCTACAAAAATTCAGTAAATTTTTATGTTCAACATCCCAAATGTTAAAAAACATTTAGCCGTTTAGGTTGACACCAGGGGGTTGACATAGGTGGTTGACATAAATGGTAGAGTTATCCCCATCTCAAAACTTTTGTACCATGTATATAGAATGCTTGTGGAGTATCATTATTATCCTTCTAAGGTTGCAAAATCTCTAGGAATAAGTAGGCAGGCAGTCAATAAACACATACGTAAACTCATTTCTTTAGGATTGATTGAATGCGAGAATCCAAAAGGTAAACCAAAATTCTACAAAGCAAGAATGGGGTTTACACCAGTAATTCAAAAAGACAAAGATTATCTAGTCCTATGTCAACCTTCTCACGTTACCTACGTGAAATCTCCCGCCATCCTGCCCTTCGACTTCCGCACAGTAATCAGAGAAGGAGATAGAGAGATACCAATATGTAGAGTACATGGAGTGGCATATCAAGCACCAATATTATCAGAACCTGTAGGAGTTATATGGGATTCAGAATCAGAATTGAAAAATGGTGTTAAACAATACATACTGAAATATCCCTTCAAAGGTCTACCACGATATGTAACCTTTAAAAGACTAAAAGGAAAAGACTCAGATAAGCTCATTATATGGCTACCAGAGTTATATCTACCAGAATATGCAATAAATGGGGATACACAAAAGCTTATAGAAAGAATAGTCTGGGGGGTATACTCCTGGTTTATAAAAAGATACAGATGCACTCTGGGATTACCAGAACAATATAGAAAACCACAGTATGCATTCAAAATTCCAAAAGACCATCCATTGTATAAATTTTCAAAACAAACAACATTAAAGGTAGAGACAGAGGAAGGTATAGTTGAGATAGATGAAAGCAAGAAAGAATTTCCTGAAATTGAATTCTCAGACATACGCCAGGCGAAGACCTACGCCACAATACCTGAGAGAATGTCATACCTGGAGAAGAAAATAAAGGAAATAGAGGATACATTCACCCAATTAACTGAAAAAATAGAAACTCTATCAAAATCCATAGACAAACTAACACAGATGATGGAAACCTTTATGCTTCAACCTCCAAAAGGAGATGAATGGAAGGGGTATGTATGATGTCTCCTCCAACTGTTAGACAACAGGTGGGGGTCTATGCTGTTGCCTAACAGTTGCTTGAGGCATCCTTTTTACTCAAATAATATCTAGGCAATAAATCAACACATTCCTTATGTTTAACAATATAATTTGCAATAAACTCTTTAGGAATACAGACACCACCATACTCAAGGACATCCAAACCTGCACGCCTGGCGGTTACATCCACAACCTTATCATTATGAACCAGAAAGGCATGTTCAATGGGAACAGCAAAATCTTTAACTATATACCATCCCTCATAATACTCATAATCATCATAGATGAGAGAGAATATCTGGGATTGATAGTAACATTGCCTTAATTCTACCTTGATAAATCCATTATTTATCAACTCTTTTTCCTTATCTTCATCCCTGTTCGACCCATCCCACAACTTGAGATTTTGTAAAATCCAGTTATAGTATTCTCTATACTGTTCTGTCAAACTCGAAATCGCTTTAATATATTCAACTATAAATGACATTCACTTCCCCTCCAGCAATTCCTCTATGTGTGTTTTGCTTAAATTAATTATTTTCAACTGTCTTAATGGAATCACCTTTTGAGGCTCTGTGAGTGGTTCTTTAATCAAAGCCCCATCAAGGTAATCCCTAACATTTGCCAGATAACATCTGAATCCAGTCTTACCATCTTCAGGTATTATTATACAGCCTACGCCTGCCCTCTCCAGCACTTTGAGAAGTTCGTAGTTTATAGGATACCCCTGACCTTTGATATAAAAATGTCTGCTGGGCTTTTTTATATGAGTGATAAAGCACCTTACCCCATTCACAGTTGCAACACTTCCCAAAAACATGCTTTTAGCACCATAAAGGTAAAACCTTTTACCAAACCGTTCTATATTTTTTGATACTCTCATATCTCACCTCCTCACTCCAAAGCAGGCATAAATAAAAGAAGCAATATTGCAAGCAACACATATATGGAGTAAACAAACTCTGGAAGCCTTTTATTCCTATGTAAAATCAACAAAATAGAAGTCATAGCTATCCAAAATCGTATCGCTATATTTGTTATTACCAAATGTAACTCCATACTTTTAACACCCCCATCTAGGAATATAACCTATCCTTCAATATTTTTTGTATCTTTTCCATCTCCTCTTTGAATACGGGATAAAACCCACTCATGTTTATAGCTCCGCCCCTATCGTGCAACACATCAAAAAGTATTTTCTCAATCTTTTCTACTTCCATTTCAGAAACATCCGAACCTTTCACAACAGGTATACTGAAATAGCCAATATCCTTCCATTCAGCACTTTCTGGTAACTCTGGAGTAGACCCGTAGCCAAGACCCCACTTTGTTTTCTTCAGAACACCATGACAATTCCAGACATCAATGCTCCACTCTGAGAATTTATCAGCGTCTGGCTTGTAGGTAACAATCAACTCATATTTGTCACCAATTTTTTTATTGACATATATCTCCAGAATCCTGTTATCTTGTAGTAAATCATTAATCTCTTCAGGAGAAACAACCAACTTCTTCTTCATTCACTCAACCCCTTTCTCTTCAATTTTATCTTTTAACTTAATCTCGATTTTTAAAACATTCATCACAGTAGATGTTCCAACCGTTTGTCCAGCCTTCATAGATGGTTCTTCCACAGGAAGAACAAATTAGATTGATACCATATCTTTTTTTGACCCAATATTTTCCATTTTTATATATGCTATCAATAATGTATCCGTAATTCTCTAAATATTCCCGCATTTAATCCCCCCATCAATCACCCTCTATTCTTGGTGCTATATACACATCTATGTGCCAGTAATCTCCATCTCCTCTTATAATTAAAGGCTTTTCCGTCTTGCACTCTATTGTAACTTCATCCAGGCATTTGCAGAGACCCTTTACTATAGGCGTTAGATATTCAAGACCTATCATAACCTCCTCCTCCACCAGGCACTCTGTAAGGAAGCAGGAAGCACTCTTTGTATCATTCTCACAGACCATTTTAAGCACACCATCTTTACTAACAAACTTAACATGTTCATACTTCTTGTCTATAAACTTGATGAAATCATAGATTTTATGTATGTTTACCTCTGCTTTTACACCAAAAGGATACTCCATGTAAAATTCCTTAACTTCACTTTCATCACGAACATCCAGCTCAACGCCAACATCATCAAAAAGTATTTTTAACTTGTCAAGGTATCCACGAACAGTAACATCAACTGGTTTCTTGAAGTTTTTAAGACACTGATATAACTCCTTCACATCCAGGTCAACGCTCCCTGCTCCTTCCAGCACGGTAAAGAATGGTGGATACAGATACAGGTCTACAAGCCATACGTAGGAAGCATCCAGACCATATAATCGAACATACTTATCCGAGCAGATGAGTTTGATTTCTCCAACCTCTTTTATTATCTCCAGAACGTTTTTCAATTTCTTGGCGTCACACCTGAACTCAAAAAACTTATCCGAGTATTTTTCTCCAAGCTTATCTTCCAGGAATTTCTCAAACCCTTCTATGTCTTGCAGGTAAGGGTCTCTAGCCTTCCATTCTTCTACAATTTCCTCATATACATTTTCCACACATATCACCTCCTATTTAATTTTATTCAAAAAAGAAGCCTAATCTACCATGCACATTTGAGACACTTTTCCTTATCCGCCTTCATCAGGCGGTCTAATATTTCTGCAATCTTCTTTTCTCCATCCTCTTTAAGGATATGTTCCAAGCTGATACTTTCAAACCCTACATATTCGTCATCAAATTTTTTAACAACAAACCATTCATCTCCACCATTGCACTGATTGACAAAGCATAGATTCTTGTAAATGAGAGCAACCCTTAAACCCCAGTTTCCATGCCTTAGTTGTTGTATAAAATCACTAAAATCTTCACATTTATAGAATGAGAAATCATAATCCATATCTGCAAAAACATCTTCCTGAGCATAGTATCCAAAATATTTCAGAAATATGTTTTTCTGGCATTCATGTATAACTTCCAAAAGATTCATTTCACCCATATATACTTCGATACCCACCTCCCTTAACTCAAGGAGATTTGTATAAAACATACCTTCCCAATCTTTACCTGTTCTCACAGAATGTAAATGTTTCAATTCCTCATAATCTACCTCATATTCATTATCTCCATCAACTATTCTATACTTTGTACCCATCTATCTCACCTCCTTTATCAATATTTTTTAATCCCCCTCAAGTATTTCTTCCATTCTCATAAGCAATTTTCCCATCTTTTTTCCCTTTTTTGTCAATCTGAAAACTCTCTTATTGCTACCTTCAACATTATACTCTTCAATCAATCCAAGTTCCTTGAGCATATCAACCGCTTTGCTAACGCAATTTGTAGCAATCTTTAACTTATAAATAAAATCAGAGATAATCCCCTCATGGTTTTGATACAGAAAATATATAATTTGCAACCCACCCCTTTGCTTTTCAAGACGTTTTATATATTCTCCCAGATTTTCACCTCCTCTCTTTTAATATCTCTTCAACCTCACTCTTTAAATCTATATTGTATTGCTCTTCAACATACTCCATAAGTTCAAAAACATCCTCTTTTGGATACCCATGTGTATAAATAGCGTCTGCCCAGTGTTTTGCTTCAAGATACCCAAGCATATGTATTATTAAATCATCATCTACATATATCACCACTATACCACCCCTTCTTCTCAATATATCTCTACTTCCTTTGCTATTCTTTTTACTTCTTCTAAATCTGGCTTAAAATCAAACCCATTCCTTTTATTGAAAAGTCTTATACCCTCTTCATAAGTAATTCCATAGGATATTCCTTCTATTGGGTGTTTATTATATATCAAATAGATATATCCCTTTTCATTCTTAATATTCCCCTGAAACCCTTCAATATCATTCCATCTTCTTTCTTGCTTTTCCTGTAAAATAAAGTAATGATAGCCAATTAGATGTTGTTGACTATCCTTCCATTCCTTTTCATATACCCATTTTCCATTTTCCAATTTGCGGTATAAAGTTTTATGTTCGTATATTAAACCTTCCACTACCCTTTTATTTCCTTCTTGCCACAATACTCTTTCAATAACTCTCTGCATTTCTTTTTCATCCTTATATCGCCATTTAAATGTTAATTTCTTCCATTTAGAACCTCTTTTATACACTAACCCTTGTTCATCCATATATACACCCCCCATATATAAAAATGCCTTATATATTTATATACCTTAAGGTTTGTCATAATCCTCTTATATCTGATAGCCTATTTAGAATCATGCCCTCAAAAAAGGATGAACTTGAAAGATGGCTTGAAAGTGTAGTTGGGAAAGAGGGTATATGTTTTACAGAGAAATTTAAGTTTTATGCTCCAACTTGCTATGGAAAATGTGAAGATGCAGTTGATGAACTCCAGACAAGGATAAACAAAATTTTTGGAGGCTCAACAAGTTATAGTGCAGAAGGTTGCTGGTTCAATCCAACAAAAGGAGAGATGGAATGTGAACCAATAAAGGTTATAGAAGTAGCTCATCATTGCACCGATAGAAAAACAGCAGAAGAACTAGTAAAAGCTATAAGGGATTATACTAGAAAAGCAAAGCAAGAAGCAATATCAATATCACAAGGCTCTTTCTACATTCTACCATCAAAAGTAATCTTGGAGGATTTAGAAACCGTGAAGATAGTGAGATAATGCCAAAAATAAAAGTTATAGTGGATGGAAAAGAACACACCCTTTCCATGCTACAGCACAGTTTAATCTGTAATGCACTCGCTGATAGTTATGCCAGAGAAAAAAGAAGATATGACAGGTTGAAAGAAAAAACCAGATATTATATAGGAATAGGGCAATCCATACCTGCTGAAAAAGAAAGAGAAAGCACCTTTAAAATAATGCAAAAGATTGCAGAAACCATGAAAATCTTGGGATGCGACTAAAGACACACTCTTTTTACTTTATATTTATAGTTGTTATAAAACATCTCTCTTTTCTTCTCAAGCTTATAAAGTAACTGCTTTTGTTTCTTTTTACATTCTTTTGGTATGCTATCAATATATGCCACCTTAATCACCTTTTAAATTTTGAATTAATTTTTCCGCCCTCTTGCCTTCAACTATAACATTCTCCAGATATTCTTTAACATCCTCTGGTAAATCCTCACTTTGGAGAATTTTTTCTGCTCTTTCTTTATCTTTAACCGCAACATGCAACATGCATTTCATCCTATCACCTCCTAATATGTTTTACAATATTTATGTCATTTGGCGGAGAAGGTGCAGGGAGAGATGGGATGCCCCTAGGAGGAGAGAATACACCTTCCCTATCGCCTGACAAAAAAGAAAAAAAGAGATTAATAAAAGTATTTTATGTAGTCAGAGTAATATTCGAAATCGTCTTCTAAGTATCTTGACTTTTTTGATTTGTACTTCACAGGCTTTGTATATTTCTCCTTTATTTTTGATAAATCAATTTCCTCAACTTCCTCCAGGAACAAAATTTCTACATCGCATTCCACCTGCAACAGCAGTTTTTCAGTAAGCTGTAATGATATTACTGCATCATCGAATTTCTTGTCCGTGTATAGCAGGCTACAATCGAAATGAGCATTTATACTCTCTTCATCAGAGCTTGAAAATCTGGAACTTCTACTGAATGGATGCGAGTGTATTATTACATTATAGCCTTCCATCTTATATTTTGTCAAATCTTCGAGATAGTCAACACTTGAGTATCCGACTTCCTGCTCTGGTATCTCGAATTTATCAGACACATAAAACCCGTCCTCCTGCCACCGCCCCTTTGCGACTATGGAAAATTCTTTCTCTCCAACCTGGCTCTGAATGTAGTTACATACTGAAAGTATCTTTGGATGAACATAGATTGTTGGCTTCTTAATTATTTTCAAACCACTATCCCAAACATCTTTCATTTCTTCACCTCCTTCAAACCTTTTTCTAATATCTTTATCAAATCTCTCATATCGAAGCTAAATATTTTCTCTGTATTTATCTGCATACTGGGAACACACACATATAATGTAATTATCGAAGCAAGGAATTGAGGAGGCACAAGCCACGATGGCGTTATTGTATATGTTACTGGTTCATCCCCCCAGACCGTATCCAGATTTCTGTTTATGTGTATTGTAACCTTATAACCATCGTATCCGCATGTTATAACCTTTGCCTTCTTCTCAATCTCTTCTGGTAAACCGCTGATTGAATCCCTGCAATCAATGATAACCTCGCATTGTTTGATTATATCCATCTCTATTTCATTACAATCCTCTATTTTTTTGGGTATCGGTACAACCTCTGTATCCATTCTACGCAATGCAATGAAGCTGAGAAGTGCATTAACCTTTTCAATCCCAACCTGACTTACTGTGAATGGTATTCTATTGAGATTGTGGTACTCTATTTTATCATGGTCTACCAGAACAAGCTTTTTCACTCCAGTTAATGCAAGATTGATAGCTACCCAACTGCCAACCCCACCACATCCGATAATACATGCTGACCCTGGCACTTTCAGATGTAAGCTGGCTTGCCTGTTATACAATTCATCCATATCATTCAACATCCCATACCACCCCCTCTTCTTCTAGCATACTTTCATCTACTGCTTCCCTTAACTCGTGGGTAGCTTCTACATCATAGGCAGATTCAAGATTGCAGGTCTTCAGTAAATCTACAACCTTTTCAATAACTTCGCTGATGGGCTTTCCATCCAGGTCTCCTATACATACAGATTGCCCTCTGCAATTTGGATGATACGCCCTGCTACATTTTACATAATCATTGAATATTCTTGGAGCTATGTATATCCTCAATCCAGATACATAGAATTTTTTGTCATCATCCAGACGGTAAAGTCTACCATAGCACTTGACCCTATTTGCATATATTCTTTTGGTATATTTTAACCACTCTCCCTCAATTTTCCAGTCTTTCTTCAGCTTAAATGCAGATTTCAATCCTTCAATAAATCCATTTTGTCTTTCTGCTTCTATGTTTCTCCTGAGATTTTTAATCTCGTAATCAAAAGCCTCTTTCAAATCATTGATAATTATTCTTTCCTTCGCTAGCATATTTTTAATTTCCGCCCTGAAGCTATCCATCACCTCTTTTATATATCGTTCTTTGTCAAATTCAACCTTTATTTCTTTTATCTTATATGGGTTGATTGCTTTTATAATTCTCAAAAATTTATCCTCGATAACCCCTTCATGCGAGTACCTGTATTTTTTTACAAATTCGGCAAAGTCTACTGGAAATGGCTTGCTATTATGGTAAAAATCTGTGAGATGGAGATTCCCAAGGGTATCAACGAGACCAATATGTAATCCCTTCTCATCAAATATTTTCACAATTGCATAATCATAAATATCTGAAAATTTGTTGTCATATTCAACTGCTCCATCAAATGCAAAATTTTCCCTTTTTTCTATTGTATGGTGAGGTGTTACCAGCAACCCCTTCGATTTATATCTGTAAACTGCATCACCAAACGCAAAAACAATTTTTTTACTAAGACTCTCTTCATGAAATCTATCATATCCTTGCAGATAAAAATCATAGTCTGGAAGGGCATCGCTTAACTCTCTCTTGCTCATTCCAATTGATTTAAAAAATCGCTCCTTCTCATGTGGATTACCATATACTGCCATGCTATCACCTCCAAAAAAGAAGAAGGGCTAGGGGATTAAAACCCCTTAGCCTCATTGTACTCTTTTATGAAAACCTCTCCACTTCTCGGAAAATCAGAGGCACTCAGGGCATTTCCATCCTCGTCCTCAACTATGAACTTTTTGATACCTCTACCCCTGGCGACCTCTTTGATTTTCTCTGCTGTTATCTCGCCTTCTACAGATACAGTCTCCCCAGAAGGGAGATGTATCACATTTCCCTCAGATACTTCCCAAACCTCTTCCATTTTCTCTCCTCCTCTTTTACAGGAATTTCTATACCGCCCCTGCTGGCGGTTGCTGGGATTCCGCCCAGCCCGTCGTGGAGACTAAAAGGACAACCCTAACTCCTTTTTCTCCTTTTCTATCTCAAGATATATTGACTCAAACTCTCTAGGTATCTGCTCAAAATCTGTCAAATCTATCACCTCCTACGTGTCTTCTATAATTTCTGTTGGCTCTTCAGAAACTCTAGCCTTCTGGTAGTATAAAAATTCTATGTAGTCTTTCATTTCTATCTCTCCCTACACCTGGGGTATGAGGTATAAACCTCATACCCTTTCAGGCTAGGAGGAGTGGTGAGGAGACTAGGATAAAAAGGAGACTAATGGGAGGGAGGCGGAGGGTTATCACTAACAATAATAAGTATGCTCCCGCCTCCTTTCTCCCAAAAGAATCGCTTTATATATTTATATACTTTGGGGTATATAGAATTACGCATAAAATCATCACAATAAAAAATGTTTACATGTGTAAACTCAAAAATTCGAATAAAAAAATAAAAAGATTAGGAAGAGATAGCTTTGAGTTGTTTTTCCAACTCTCTCTTCTCTCCCTTAAGTCTCTCTAACTTTGATTCATATTGTTTTATATTGTTTATAATAGCTTGTCTTTCCTTTATCTTTGCTTTGAGTTGTGCGATTTCTTCTAGTATCGCTTTTCTTTGCTCTAATGTTCTTGTGAATCTTTCGACTTCCTTCTTTCTGGCTTTATAGTTATTGATTATATCTGCGTACTTCTCTTTGTATTTCTCTATCTTCTTTGCTATACTTTCCTTTTCTTTCTGTAGCCTCTCTATTTGTCTCTCTTTCTCTTTCTTTACTTTCTCATCTCTTTGTATGCTCTTTATAGCCTCTGCGATTTTTCTGCTCTGCTCCAAAAGTGTTGCTTTTCTCTTTTGTAGCTCTTTTATCTGCTCTGTTACCTTTGCTATCTCATTTAGTATCTTTGTTTGTTCTTTCGTTAGCTCTGAGAGTGTCTTAGTATCAACCTTTATACTTTGTGCTTCTTTTTGTAGTCTCTCTATCTCTTGTTTTACTTCTTCTTGTCTCTTAAGCAATGGGTAGTACTCAGTTTCTACAATTGAAAGCTCTTTGATAAGACCTTGTATCTCTTTGTTTTCTTTTGTTCTTACTTTGAAATCAATTGTCTTTACTTCTAAAAGCCTCTCTTCCATTCTCCTCTTTAGGCTCTCTATCTCTTTTGGTAATTTCTTAGCCTCTGAGATTCTCTTTTCTAACTCTTGTATCTGTTGTTCTTTAGCTTCAATCTCTGCTCTTATCTTCAACTCTTTTTTCTTTTCTGCTGTTATCTTTGCAGTCTCCAGAACGGTTTTTTTGCTAGCCTCTTTGATAACTTCCTTTCTTACATCCTCTGGTAGTTTTTGTATCTCTCTAGCCTGATATACCGTTATCTTTCCTTCTTTGACCGCTTGCTCTATTGTTTTATCCTTGAATATCGCTAAGTGCTGGCTTATCCAAGCTTTG
>Ga0190337_1000135_pt1 | contig 13081 bp, 12 predicted proteins | sample 4872041011_MG_FD_161677 | JGI IMG/M metagenome (GOLD analysis project Ga0190337, IMG submission 161677) | Hydrothermal vent sediment bacterial communities from Southern Trench, Guaymas Basin, Mexico - 4872-04-10-11_MG | ecosystem: Environmental > Aquatic > Marine > Hydrothermal vents > Sediment ...
TTTCAAAATACTCTATATTTGAAAATCTATTCTTTTTTATTTCTTCCTCCAATTTTTCTGCATAATTTTTTACCATAGTAAAAGGAGTTTTTAATTCATGAGAAAGATATGCCAGTGCTATCTCATAGCTTCTTTTCAAAATTTTTTCCCCTCTCTTATCAAGCAAAAGATAAACTGTAAATCCAGAGGGAAGAAAAAATATTTGAGCATCCCAATAAGAATTTTTTAAAAACGATTTTATATGATTCTTTTTCTTTCCTCTAAGATCTCCTAAAATTTCAAGAGCTTTTCTATTTTGCCATTTTATTTCTTCTTTTTCAATTATGAAAAAGGGGAAAGGACAATTAGAAAAAAGCTCTGTCCAAAAATTAAGCTCTCTTTTTAAATGTCTATTTTCTCTCTGAACTTTTAAATTTTTTTTTAAAAATAAAAAAAGACCAACTAAAAGGCATATTATTAAAAGAATCAATAAGAAATTGAAACTTTCCATCTTATACTTAAACTAAACGATATCCAAAACCTCTAACAGTTTCTATGATTTTTCCATATTCACCTAATTTTGTTCTTAACCTACAAATATAAGCATCTAAAACCCTTGAATAATATTCCTTTTCTACAGGCCAAATTATTCTAATAAGCTCTTCTCTACCCACTACTCTTTCTGGATTTTCCAACAAAAATTCTAAAATTTTATATTCTGTAGGAGTTAAAGTTAAAGGCTTTTCTTTTAGAAAAACGACTTTTTTCTTTTTATCGATTTTAAGTGGACCGTAGTTTAAAATTTCTTTTGGTTCTAAATCCTTTTTTAAAATTCTATTAGCCCTTATTATAACTTCTCTTACACTAAAAGGCTTAACAATATAATCATCTGCACCTAATTCTAACCCTAAAACTCTATCAAGCTCTCCCCCTCTGGCTGAAATTACAATTATTGGCAAATTTTTAAATTTAAGAGTTGAACGAAGATATTTTAAAAGCCCTAATCCATCACCATCTGGAAGAATAAGATCAAGAATAATAAGTGATAAATCCGAAGAAGATAAAAGATAAGTGTAAGCTTCTGATAAAGAACCAACTACATGACATTTATAACCTTGAGAAGAAAAACTTTCTGAAAGAAGTTTCCCTATCTCTTTGTCATCTTCCACTATTAAAACTTTTCCCATCTTCTATCAATTTTTTTTAACCTATTTTTAACATTCTTTTAACACTTTTTTAAAGTTACTTTTTTTATATTCTCTCTAAAAAATCTTAATTAAGGAGGTGGTAAAATGAGGTGCTTAATTTTAAAATTTTTATGCTTTTTAATTATAATTTTTGATATTCTGAACAACTCTTTTTCTCAAGCTGCTGAGTTAACAGGAGCTAAAGCAACTTTCCCTCAACCTGTAATATTAGCTTGGGCTTATCAATATTATAAACAAACTAAAGTAAAAATCAATTATCAAGGTATAGGTTCTGGAGGAGGAATAAGACAGGCTCAAGAAAAAAATTGTTGATTTTGGAGCAAGTAGAAAATATAACTAAAATTTTCCCAAAGATGAATATTGCTGGAAAAATTCTTATTCTATTTGAAATTATAAATGCAAAGGTCTATCAAGAAAGAAATAAAAAAACGCTGTCTTGTCCCTCCTCAAAAGAAGATTTTATAAATATTGAGAATGATGTTGTTAGATCTTTAAAATTACCAATTGATAAACTTAGAACCTATTTTAGAATTCTTGTATCAAAACTACTTCCTTATTGTGGGCTATTAGGGCTTGTTGTTTATTTTTATTATATCAATAATTTTAATGTGCCTGACTTATAACAAGACCAAGATTTAGAAAAATATTTCTTTAGGTCAGATTTACAAATAGATTTTTAAGTGCTGTAGAATTTAAACTAACAATGATATTAAAATAATGGAGAAAATTAAAATAAAAATTGATTAAAATAGTGAATTCCTGTGAACTTTGGCAAAAATTACTAAAAATTGAATTAAAAAATCTTTTACAACTTTTAATGCTTTTTGATAAAGGCCTTTTTATTTTTGCTTATTTTCAACCAAAGCAATTTAATGATAATGATTTGGTTATATTAGATAACTTTTGTAGAGGACTAATCTAAACAAACGTGAGATAAAAGCAAAATTTCTTAAATATAAATTATGGCGACGGCAAGCATTCTGCGGTGCTTCGCGCTTTGTTCTTAACATGGTTACTTAACAAGCGGTATACAACTTGCACCTATGGTGCCACCCAAATGCTGGGCTACGCCTTGTACTTTGCATACCTCTAAAACAACTTAAGCAAAATAAATTTACAAGGGGGTAACTTAATGAAAGATAAGTATAACCTCTCTGGAGATTGGTTGCTTTGCGACTTTCATATCCATACGAATATTAGTGATGGATTATTACCTTTAAAAGATGTGATTGATTTGTATGGTCAACATGGTTTTGATGTGATTTCAATAACAGATCATATTTTGGATAAATATACTCTTGAAAAACGTATAAAAAATAAAGAACCGATTAATGCAATAAAAGAAGAGGACTTCAATAATTATTTAAAAATGCTATGGAATGAATCCAGAAGAGCCTGGAAAAAATATAAAATGCTTTTAATACCCGGAGTAGAAATCACAAATGATTTTAACAAATACCATATTCTTGTAATAGATATAAAGGAATATATTGATCCCACATTACCAGTGGAGGAGATTGTTAAAAGAGCTAAAGAACAGAATGCAGTGGTTGTTGCTGCCCATCCTGATAAAAAGAAAACAGATAAAAAGCACGATTCTTGGTATTTATGGAAAAATCAAGAAAGATTTAAAGACTTATTTGATGCTTGGGAAGTTGCTAATCGAGATGATTTGTTTAATTCAATTGGAGTGAAAAAATATAATTACATTGCGAACTCCGATTTCCATGAGCCAAGACACTTGTATTCCTGGAAGACATTGATAAGAGTAGAAGAAAAAAATGTCGAAGCAATCAAAGAGGCTATAAGAAAAAATGAAAATGTTGCAATTTATTTAATGCGAAAAACTGTCAAATGGAAATGAAATTTATACTTCTCCTAATAGTGAATAAAAGAAAAATTAAAAACTACCCTAAATTTACCTTTGGAAACTTCTTTTATTTGCAAAAGGTTGTCCGAAATCTCGACCTTTTGCTTTAAAGTAGTAAAAGAAATTAATAAGAGAATAACTCAATTGATGAAATATATGGAAATAAGATTAAGGGAGATTATTCTTTATGGTTCTTATGCAAGAGATGAAGCAACAAAAGAATCAGATATAGATTTACTTGTGCTTATTGATGATTTAATTAATCCTTCTGATGTGAGGAAAAGTTTAAGTGATCTTTTATTCGACATATTACTTGAGAAAGAAGAACTTATTTCAATCCTGTCCTTCCTGAGAGCCAGTTGCTGTCTCTTTCTTTAAAAAAATATTTCATATATCTTGGATACTTCTTTATAAATTTTTTTCACACTTTTCCTTGAACTTTTCTAAAGTTTTCTCAAAATTATTGCAATATTTTAAGCTTCTTAAAAATTTATTAAACTCCTGAGCATCTTTTCTTGCAATATTTTTAAAATAGATTAGGTTGAAGGATCAATCTACTAAAGCTGCGATCTGTTCATGTAAAAAGAGTTTTTTTGCTTCATCGAACTCTGGAAAATTCGTCAGAAACTATAATCATTATTTTTTAAGCCTCTGTTTATAAGATCATTAAAAATTTGCAACCAATCTCCTTTATTTTTGTGTTACCACAAGCAGTAATAACCAAAGTAGACCGAAAAAAGCAAGCTAAGCTTTTTCGTAAAAATCATGAGCTTTGTTTTTAAAAATTTTATTATTTTTATTTTTAAGAATTAGTTCTCTTTGTTTAAGCATAAAAAAATTGAGAAATTGTTCAGTGATGAAGGTTAAAGTCTTATAAGAAGTAAAATCTTGAACAATCTTCTCTTTGCTTTCCTATTTTTCTATACTATTATTCAGATTTACTATTGAAAAACCAGAGCAAGATTTATTCATTACATTTTATGAACTATTAGGTGATGAACTTCTAATTAGCAAAAAATTCAGCGGTTTTGTTAATAAAGATTTATTAAAGATTTGATCAATGATGAGATAGAAAATCAGCCGAAGAAGATAAAAGATAAGTATTAAGCTTCTGATAAAGAACCAACTACATGACATTTATAACCTTGAGAAGAAAAACTTTCTGAAAGAAGTTTCCCTATCTCTTTGTCATCTTCCACTATTAAAACTTTTCCCATCTTCTATCAATTTTTTTAACCTATTTTTAACATTCTTTTAACACTTTTTTAAACTTACTTTTTTATATTCTCTCTAAAAAATCTTAATTAAGGAGGTGGTAAAATGAAGTGCTTTATTTTAAAATTTTTATGCTTTTTAATTATAATTTTTGGTATTCTGAACAACTCTTTTTCTCAAGCTACCGAATTAACAGGAGCTGGAGCAACTTTCCCTCAACCTGTAATATTAGCTTGGGCTTATCAATATCATAAACAAACTAAAGTAAAAATCAATTATCAAGGTATAGGTTCTGGAGGAGGAATAAGACAGGCTCAAGAAAGAATTGTTGATTTTGGAGCAAGTGATAAACCTTTAACTTCTGAAGAATTAAGAAAATACAACTTAGTTCAGTTTCCTGATATAATTGGTGCAGTAGTAATTACTTATAATTTACCAGGATCAAAAGATTTTTCTCTAAATTTAGATCATAAAGCAATATGTGATATTTACTTAGGTAAAATTAAAAATTGGAATGATCCTTATTTGAAAAAACTAAATCCAAAAGTAAATCTTCCTGACCTTCCTATTATTGTAGTAAGAAGATCCGATGCCTCTGGAACATCATGGCTTTTTACTACTTATTTAAGTAAAGCCTGTTCTGAATGGAAGGAAAAAGTAGGAGCTGGAACAGCGGTAGATTGGCCTGTAGGAATCGGAGCTAAAGGTAATCCTGGAGTTACTAATTATGTAAAACAAAATGTAGGAGCTATTGGATATGTGGAATTTATCTATGCAAAACAAAATAATCTTCCTATGGCAAATCTTTTAAATGCTGATGGGACTGCATTTGTTAAACCTTCGATTAAATCAATGCAAGCTGCTGCAAGCAATGCAAAATGGGAAATAGAGAAAGATTTCTTTGTAGATCTTACCTATCAACCTGGTAAAAATTCTTATCCTATAACAGGAGCTTCTTATATTCTTATACCACTTGATAATCCTAAGGCAAAAGAAGTGACCAAATTTTTTAAATGGGCTTTTGAAAAAGGCGATAAAATCGCAGAAAATTTATACTATATTCCTTTGCCTGATAAATTAGTTCATCTTATCTACAAATACTGGGAAATATATGAAATCGCTCCTTAAAAAATTTAAAAAGGAGGTGTTAAGCTATGAAAAAGCTAAAAACTAAAATTTTATCCTTGAGTCTTTTTTTAATTCTATTATTCTTACCCTTATCTTATACAAAAGCAGAAAAAACAGATCCTGCTGAGCTTGATAAAAAAATAGCTGAACTGAAAGCTCTTCTTCAAGAATATGAAACAAAAAAACAGGAAATTCAAAAACTTCTTTCTGAACTGGAAAAAAGAGAAAATCAACTCAAAAGCAGAGAAGAAAATATTTCAACCATGGTTAAAAAAATAGAAGAAACAAAAGAGGAACTTGAAACAAAAAACAAGGATATGGAAAAAATAGTCAAATATTTAAAAGGACTTAAAGTAAACGGACTGTGGTATATCTCATATATGAATGGTAAAGGAAAAGATGTGGGTGGTTCTGCTGGAGATGATGAACAGAGAAGTAAAACTGCTATAAAAAGAGGTTATGTAAGATTTACTAAAAGTATTACACCCTGGTTTGATGCTCATGTAACCTTTGATGTAACTCAGGTAAAAGAAGAACTGGTATCCCCCAATAAAAGTAACATAGATGGTTCTATAATGATTAGAACAAAATATATTTATGGAAAATTTAAGTTTCCAAATATAGGATTTTTAACTAAACCTTCTCTTGAATTTGGACAGGTTCATTTTCCATGGCTTGATTTTGAAGAACATGTAAACTGGTATAGATGTCAGGATACAATGTTTACAGAAAGAAATGGTCTTTATAACTCTGCAGATTTTGGAATTACTTTTACAGCACTTCTCGGAGGAGAAATGCCAGAGTGGTATAAAAAGCGTGTAAATTCCCATTATGCAGGAAGATATGGAAGTATCTCCTTAGGTATATACAATGGTGCAGGATACCACGGAAGCGAAAAAAATAATGATAAACCCATAGAGGGAAGAATAACTATTAGACCATTGCCTGATATCTTGCCAGGTTTGCAATTTTCATATTTCGGAATTCGTGGTAAAGCAAATTTAGAACATAATCCACCAAACTGGCAGGTCAATCTTCTTTTTGCAAGTTACGAACATGAATACTTTACTGCCACAGCTCAATATTATTGGGGAAAAAGCAATTTTAAAGGAACTGATGACTATGATAAAGATGGTTATTCCTTTTTCTTAGAGCTTAAACCTTATGCCTTCTCAAACCTTCCTATAAGTGTGATAGGAAGATATGATTATTTTGATCAAAACGATGAACAAGACGATCTGGATGACGGAACTCTTGATGAAAGTAGAAGATATATCTTTGGAATTGCCTATCATCTTTATAAACCTCATAAAAATATGATTCTTCTTGATTATGACCATGTAGATTATGAAGATAAGCTTTTAGCTGATGACAAAAGACTTCAGTTAACCCTTCAGGTAAAATTCTAACTACTTACCTTCATACCACACCATGTTTATATAAAAAGGGGAGGAGCACAAAATTCTCCTCCCTCTTTTGATTGAGAATGTATTATAACTTTTTCTTATTGTTTTAATATGTTAGCATTTTCCACAATGGCTTGTGGTGATTTAAGACAACGTTCCGGGGGATATATGAAGTTTACCGAAGACAAATTTGGGCGAGCATTAGCAAGCCACATATCCGCCCGTTAGGCGTGGGCGATAGCCCTGAAGTAAGCGTAAGCGAACGGAAAGTCGGGCAGAGCGATAGGTTTTTGATTCTAATTTCGATCTCAGCATTTCTATGGTAACCAACTTGAAATTATTGACGCAACTTTAACTTCAATAATTACAAATAAAGCAATTATGAAAGTTTCTAAACCATCTTTAAAGCTGATTTGCCTCATTACCAAGGAAGCACCCAAATCAGTTAGCACAAAAGCCAAGCGCAGCAAATAGACTATATTGCTTAAAGATTAAGACCATTGCTATGACCAATGGAAGCGACATTATCGTCCCTATAATTGCCACATGAATTATATTTGTTTGTGTGGCATTGGTTATAACATTGGTCATTCCCGTCATTCTTGGACACACAACAAACAATGCAAAAGCCATTGATACTATTAATAATTGTTCCATCTTACTTCCTCCATTAGAACTTTTATTTTTTTCATGACTTATCACTTTCATTTACGAATCCCCTTTACTTATAATCTATCTCTAAGCGAAGCCTGATTTCGCCTAACGGAATAAGGATAAAAGAAGTTTTTGCGAAGCAAAAATTTGGGTGGTGCTATAAACCACGAACTTTTTATGCTGTGTTAGGCAACTGTTTTGTTTAAAGAGCATCTCTCATATCAATTTTCTCAGTTTAACCATCCATATTAGGTAAACAAAAATCTCGTTCATCAACGATTATACTGTTTATTATGTTTTGTTTTTGCTGGTCTTTTGACGATAATCTTCTATTCTTTCTTCAGGCCCCCATTTACCACAACTAGGCTCTGGTTCAACATATTTCCTCATAAAGAAAACGGGTCCTTTATTAGTCATGTGAAATTCTGCCGCATATGCTACGGAAAAATATTTCTCTTCAATATCTCCAAAGATCTTATACTTTACTCTTAAACTGTGATTCTCGCCATCTATTATATCTTCCCTCCAAGTAAAAATTACTGCGTCTAATTTACTGCTTTTTCTTGTTCTGTCTAGATCTTCCAAGATTTTAGGTGAGGAGTAGTCAGCTGTTGTTATATCAATAATTAATAGCCTCTCATCCAGTGGAATGCCTAATTTCCCAATATATTTTTGTCTAAACTTCTTTGCCTTTGCACTAATATCTGTGTTTATTTTGTCAATTGTAAGACTACTCTCAGCATATCTTTTTGATAGACATTCCACCCCAGCTACCTTGTCATGTTTATGGAATATAAAATCTATCTGTTTCCCTTCTTTGGTATAATCTTCTACAAACTTAATATCCCAATTCGATAGAAGACACCTCGAGGCCATGTCTATCTCGAAGATAGTGCCATAAAAGTTACTTTGTGTTTTAACTCTTTGTTTACATTTCTCTAAGAATGGTTTAAAGAACTCCTTCTTTTTCAACTCAGCCCATTGTACTGAAACTTCTAATAGAGGATAGACGTATTTAACAAATTCGTTAGGTAAAGGTTTTCTTTGGACTTGATTTATCTTCATTATAGTATCATATGCGTTTTTTAGCTCTCTTATTTTCGCAATCTTATGATCCATAGGTTTCTTGATAAAATCAAAGCCATATACCTCTTTGATAAAATCGTGTATTATTTGGAAACTTTTATACATCTCTACACCTCTTTGTATTTGTATTACAACAAACTTTTTCTTTTACTATCAAATGAAATATATCTTTTCAAATCTTTCTCCATTTTTTTCTGCGTTAATAACAAAAGTCGTCTAACGTTTCCAGCATATATGAAGTTTCGGCGCAGCTGAAATTTGGGCGAACGAAGTAAGCCGTATATGCTGTGTTAGGCGAAGGGGCAGACACAGTAATCATGCTTCCACAGATCCCAAGAATTGAATCACATCTGCCAGATATTCGTCTTTTTCTGTTGATGATGGACAAAATTCAGATGGAAAACTTTCAGAGTATTTGTTAAGCAGGTAATTCATTAGTTTGTTCAAAGTTTCTTCTGATCCTTCAGAATTTATAAACTCGTCATATAAACTTCTTACATTCCAGTCCCTTGTTAAAATTTCTCTAAATGTAGTTGTATAATTTTTACCAAATTTCAATAGATTTGCTCTCTCACTTATAGCTACCAATTGAGAAAGCCATATATCATCATATCTCAGCAATAATAAATCAGAAACAGGGATTTTCTTTCTAAAAAGCTTTTCTGTAACTTCATTCCCATATATAGCACCACATTTTACTGTTATATTAGAAGATTTATGCTTAGCTTCAACTTGTAATCTTTCATCATTTACATCTATAATATCAAACTTTCCAGATTTTTTCATTTTGTCCAATAAATAGTTGAAACCTTCTTTACTCGATGAATAAAATCCATTTCTCTTATCCGCATCAATGCTTGCAGGAGCATCTGTTATATCAAATAGAATTCCTATATACATTTCAAGACAGTGAATATCAAAATGTAAAAGCATCTCTGCAAAAGTAAAATCTTCAACTTTTCCGTTTTCATGTTTCCGATAAACTTTTTTGTTCTCTATGAGATGGTCTAATATTATCCCGAACTTTTGTGATGTCCATATTTCTCTTCGTGCGGCAGTTCCACCAGAGTCTACCCTATTTTTTATTTCCATCAATACCATTGTTTTTTCATTTTTCATAACACTTCCTAAGTCCGTCTCTTCATCATTATCCCCAATCCAATCCCAATTGAATATACGAAATAACCTCTTCTCATCAGAAGGCAGTCCTTGCTGCGTAAATATTCCTTTCTTTTTGTGAATCGTAGGGTGTGTTAACCAAAACGGAATTTGGCTTAATTTTATATCTAATGAACAGAAGTCAAAAGATGACGCTAATTTTTTCTCAATATATCTCCCTCTTCCTCCTTTACTTGCTTGATAATATGATGTCACTCCCAATAAAGCTTCATAATAATCTCTTATTTCTGGTGGAGCACTAAGCAATCCATGATATACTTTAGCAACTGGGTCAAAATCTTTTGCCTCTTTTTTAGTTGCTAACTCAAAGAAATTTGAAAGTATATTTTTATAAGGGTTGTATAGGAGTAAATGTCCTATATCAAGGTTTTCTTTCTTTTTTATGCAGAGCATATTTCTCTTCTTGATAGTCATTCTATCACCTCTTTTCACAAATTATTATGCTTTCTCCTCTAATTGCTCTATTCCTCGCACCCAATAAAGGGTTAAAGATGAGTTTCTTATATCTGAAACCCATTTCTTCACAGAATCTTTTAGTTATCATTGTGGTCGGAATCTTCTTTCCACCTACCGTGCTATCCCCTATAATTATTGCCATCTTTCCACCGGGTTTCAAAACCCAATACATGTTTTCAATAGATTTTCTAAGGTCTTCATAGTAAAGGGTGACTTTTGGAGGCAAGTTACCATACTTTCTTCTACTTGAGGTGGTATTTTTCATCCCTAAATATTTAGATTCTATTTTCTTCATATCTATACCTAAATAATCATAAGCCACCTTGTCCTTACTAACATAGTCAATTGAGAAATAATAAGGAGGACTTGTTATTATTGCGTCAAATTTATTTTCAAATTCCGCATATTTTTTAAGTTCTAAAACATCCCCCTCAATGATTTTCGCCTTCTTGAATTTAAGATTATATTTTTCTTTTATCTCCATTAGCTTTTCATAGCAGGCTTTAATATAGTTAAATTTCTCAACAAAAAGTCCTGCTTTTCCTTTTTTGTCATATCTTGAAGTTCTGGTAAAAGCATCTATGGTATCAAAATAGATAATCAACATCAGATTGTAAATAGTTTCATTTTGATGTTCCCATTCTTTCTTTTCTATGCTGTGTAAAATTTCTATAAGCTCTTTAGTTGTGAAGTTTAATTCTTTTTCATTTAAAAACAATAATTCATTTTTAAGCTTCGAAAGAATAACACCCATAGGTGTAATGTCTATACCAACGCTTTCAATTCCCATCAAAGAAGCTTCATGTGTGGTAGTGCCTGAACCATTAAAAGGATCAAGGATTAAATCTTTTTGGGTTAGACCAAAAGCATTAATTAAAGTTCTAACTACTCTTGGATAGAATTTACCCTTATAAGGATATAAATTATGGAAAGCATAGGCATTTGTGTCATTATAAGAATCTACGAAATCAGCATAGAGCGTGGTTTTGCCTTTTACTCTCTCAAGATGGGCAATGCGTAATCTTAAAAGTTCCGCATCACCTTCAAATTCAACTGTTCTATTAATTGGATCAATTTTGTATTCCTTTGTAAGTCCTTTCAATTCTAAGTCAAGTAATTCCAAATCTGCTAAAGTTTGCATCCAGAAACCAAATATATTCTCCCCTCTTGGCATAACATAGCGATAAAATTCCTTTGCATATTCCTCTACAATTTTCTCATAAGTTGGGAATTCATTAGTCCCGAACATAGTAAGTCTCAATTGTTCTGCCTTATCTTTCATCATTTACCTCCAATATTTTCATTCCTATTTAATACTGCCCTTTCTGCTAACTCGTTCATATCCGAACTGTTCGGATATACTACCAAGGTGATAAGATATAAGATATATGAACTGTTCGCATATATTCCTCTAACAACTATTATTTTTTGTTGTTTTGCTCAAATTTCATCTTCTCTTAAAAGGTTATCAAGCGGGTTCTTTATTGCAGAAAGATTTTTTGTACTTATATAGGTATAAATTTCTGTTGTTTTTGAACTTTTATGTCCTAAAAGCTTTTTGATTATAATTCTGCTATTTTCCCCTGGCTCAATTTTCACAGCAGGGATTTTTTTCTTCCTTGCCATTAATCTTTACTAAATATATAGCAAAAATGAATTAAAAATCAAATTTATTTCTAATTAAAAACTAAAGAATAAGCTATCAATATAGCTTCTTTTTTGTTTTAGCTATATTTTTTTATATTAAGCAATTCTTCAAAGATCTTTCTAAGTTGAATAAATTTTTCGTGGGAACCACCTTTGTCTGGATGAAGTTCTTTTGCTTTTTTTCTAAAAATTTTAAACAAATCCTCTATTGAGGCTCTTTCTAATTCTTCAACAGGAATGTTAAAAATTTTTGAAGCTTCAAAATATATGCTTTTTTTATGAGCTCTATATTTTTTTATAATAGGAAAAAATAAAATCATATCAAAATACATCCATACATATCTGCAAAAATAGGTTCTATGAAGTTCTTCAACACTTAATCCCATTCTAAAACTTTCATCTTCTAAAATTTTGCAAAAATTATTTATAAATATCTCATCAAGTTCCCATGGTTTTATTCTTGGATAAAGATAAAGCAAATCAAATATAACAAGAAGATACTTTATTTTTTCTCTATACTTTAATCTATCTTCCAAATCCCAAAAATAGTTTTCAAGTTCGTCTCTTGATTTTTCAGTAAGTTCACTCAAAAAAGGATATGGAATATGCATAATCTTTTTAGGATTAGAAATATTAAATTTTAAAACTAATCTTCTTTTTATGTCAAAAGGATGAATATCTTTTATTGAAAAATGTTTACGAGTTTTTTTAATCCTTCTCGGACGAGTAAATTGAGTAATTATTCTTTGAGCCTCAGGCTTTAAAAATCTAAAAAATAATTTTTCAAGTTCCCACTGATCTATTTGATATCCTAAGCTTTTTAGTTTTTCTTCTAAATCAATAGAGAAAGCAACTTCACTATAATAAGTAATATAATCTTCTGGAGTTGGTCCAAGATCTAAAATAATTCTGCTTTTCCAGTAAGGTGCCTCATAATAAGATTCTTTTAAAGAATATTCATAATGTCCAAAAACTGGTTTTCTTGCAATGTACATATTCTCACTTTTTAAAATGTTCCACGTGGAACATTTTTATTTATTTTTTATACTGCTCTTTTTAAAATATCTTCTAATATTTCCTTAGTATAAATATTTTCTATTTTCCAAATTTTAGCAATATTGTATGCATTCTCTACAATGGTAGGTATTTCACTTTCTTCAATATTTACTTCTTTTAAACTAACAGGTGCACCTATCTTGCTAAACCAATTTTTAAACATTTCTATACCTTTATCCACAGTAGAGACTCCAAAA
>Ga0190337_1000136_pt1 | contig 13062 bp, 9 predicted proteins | sample 4872041011_MG_FD_161677 | JGI IMG/M metagenome (GOLD analysis project Ga0190337, IMG submission 161677) | Hydrothermal vent sediment bacterial communities from Southern Trench, Guaymas Basin, Mexico - 4872-04-10-11_MG | ecosystem: Environmental > Aquatic > Marine > Hydrothermal vents > Sediment ...
AGCTAAATGTTATTATTAATGATATATCTTATCCCTCTGAAAGAATAAAAATCTATTCTCCAAGGACAAAACAAAACTGGAGGATAGACCCAAGAGAAAAAAAATTGATAAAAATAAGGTAAAAAATGGAGACAAAGGATAAATCCCGGGACTGGGTAGATACCTTAGCCAAACTCTTGCCAGGCATTGGGGCGATTATCGCAGGTATCTTCATCCCATTGGTAATCCACATCAATGCTGAAAGGAGTAGAAGTAACCAATTATATACAGAGATTGTAAGTAAGCGGGAGATGGCAGATACAGAGCTTAGGGCAAAGATGTTTGAAAATCTGATAAAGTGCTTTTTTGGCAGTACTTCCCAACAAAAGACAAATAAAGAAAAACTCACTTTACTGCGGCTTTTGGCCTTAAATTTTCATGAATTCTTTGACTTAAAGCCCTTATTTGAAGAGTTGGAAACTGAATTAGGAGAAATAGAAGAAAAAAATAAACTCAGGGAGATTGCTAAAGAAATAGCAGGAAAACAGGAGGCATTACTTTCCCATATAAAGGAAGGAATGGTATTTGAGAGAGTCTTATATGAAGGTGAAGAAAATGGGATAATAGTGCCCCCTGAAGATATGAATCCTTATAGAGATCACCGTTTGGGGATTGTTCTTACAGAGATTGGACAAAATGAGGCCTATATTAAACTCCATGTGATAGATATCCCGGAAAGGGTTAAAGATGTAGGCGAAACCGCAGAGCTTGGCTTTGAGGTAAGTTTTTATGATATGCCATTTATAGATAATACCAAGCTTTTCAATGCTACTCGTTTTGCCATTACTTTAAAAGACATTGTTATGGATGAAAAGCAAAAAAAGGTTGCCAGAATAAAGATTATCTTTTTCCCTGAAACCTACATGAGCACTAGGGATAGACCATATCTAGATGAAATGCTACAACAATTGAGAAAGAGCAAAAAGGGAATATAGGAAGTGAGGATGCCTATTTCTGATTTAGAAAATATCATCGGCAAACTGGCCTTAGAAAAGGCAGGTGAAAAATTCTTAAACGCCCTTGAGGATGAGGCAGTAGAAACATTTTTAGAAGTACTTTCTGGTTCTTATGAGGTTGAAGTTTACGTTTGATCCTTCTTATAAAAGAAATAGTGCCGTTTTTGAGACAAAAACCCTGATTTTTCCAATGACAACCCTCCTTTTGGGAAGTGGTATTGGGCTTAATCCAAGTTTTTCATAGATAAATTGCAAAACATAAGAAAATAGGGTATATCCTCCTAATTGAAGGAGGACACACCCATGAAAGACCTGACAAATCTTACACCTTGTTTTCTAAAAAATGTTGCAAAGTAAATAAATAGTGATAACATCCTGTTCTAATTTCTCTAGGAGGAAAAGATGAGAAGAACAATTGGTTTTATCGGTGGTGGCAATATGGGGGAGGCTATTATAAAGGGCATCCTTAAGAGTAAGCTATATAAATCAGAAGACATAATGGTTTCTGATATTAGAAAAGAAAGGCTTAAATACTTGAAAAGTGCCTATCAGATAAAAGCCTTTGATAATAATCCTGAGATGGTCAAAGAATGTCAAGTGATCATTCTGGCGGTAAAACCTCAAAATGCAAAAAATGTCCTAGAAGAAATTAAGGATGTGGTAAGTCCTGAACAATTACTGATTTCCATTATGGCTGGAATATCTACCTCATTTGTAGAAGATTTCTTTTCTAAAAGTATTCCTGTTATCCGCGTGATGCCTAATACACCTGCATTAGTATTAGCTGGGATGAGTGCTATATCTCTGGGCATTTTTGCTAATGAGGGGCACTCGCAGATAGCTGCACAAATATTTAAGGCAATTGGTGAAACTGTTATTGTTCCTGAGACATTGATGGATGCAGTCACTGGTTTAAGTGGAAGTGGACCAGGGTATGTGGCTGTTATTATTGAAGCTTTGGCAGATGGTGGAGTAAAAATGGGGTTGCCTCGAGATCTGGCCTTAAAACTGGCTATTCAAACTCTCTTGGGCACAGCTAAGTTACTTAAAGAAACAAACCTACATCCTGCCCAATTAAAGGATATGGTAACTTCCCCAGGAGGAACCACTATTGCTGGTCTTCACATGATGGAATTAGGGGGTATTAGGGGGATTTTAATAGGAGCTATTGAAGCAGCCACTAAATGTTCACAAGAATTAGGGAAATAGACTATTTTTCTTGCTGTAAACGCCTTTTTTATGGTCACTACAACAAGGGTTAAAAAAAATACCTGAAAAATCTACATTTTATATTTTAGTTCCCCCAATTTAGGACAATTTCAGGCAAAAACCGGGAAAGTTGGGTTAAAAAATCGTCTTAAAATAGGCAAAAAATCCCCAATGTGGTAAATTTCCCCTATGAAAAAATTTTTAGTAGACAGTATGCTAGGAAAATTGGCAAAATGGTTACGTCTTTTAGGTTATGATACTATATATACTGATATAAAAGAACCAAATAAACTCAAAGCTTTTTTAGAAAAGGATTATATTTTTCTTACACGTCAGCATAAGTGGATACATTACCGTATTTTTAAACACCAACCTATTTATTTAGTGAACGCTAATGAACCTAAGGCCCAGTTAGCCGAGGTAATAAAGAGGTTCAAATTAGAGTTTTCTCCGCGCAGGTTTTGTTCCAGATGTGTTATATGTAATGTACCCCTAATAGAAAAGGAAAAAGAAGAAGTTGAAATATATGTGCCTGAATACATCAGTCATACTTTTAGTTACTTCAAAGTATGTCCTCGCTGTAAAAGGGTTTATTGGGCTGGTAGTCACCAAAAAAGGATGCAAGAATTTTTGAAAAAGATTGGTTTTTTATAAGCCATAAGTCTTCATTTTTTTGTGAAGATGGCTTCTTTCCAAACCAATTGCTTGAGCAGTGAGACTTACATTGCCTTTATATTTCTCTAATTTTTTGCGCAAAAATTCTTTTTCAAAAATGGCCTTGGCCTCTCTAAAATTATCTGCTTTAAAAAAATCCATCCCTATATGTTCTTTTCCCTGTGCTATACTCTCAGGAATGTCTTTAACAGTAATCACTTCTCCAGGCGTCATAATAACTAGACGCTCAATGATATTTTTTAGTTCCCTGACATTTCCTGGCCAATCATATTGTTTTAAAACCTCAATAGCCTCTGGAGTAATTTTTTTAAGGCCCAAACTGCTTTCTTTAGCCATTTCCTGTAAAAACTCTTCCACTAGCAGTGGAATATCCTCTTTTCTTTCTCTTAAAGGAGGAATTTCAATGGGAACTACATTTAAACGATAATAAAGATCTGCTCTAAAGTTACCCTTTTTTATCTCTTCTTCTAAATTCTTATTAGTAGCGGCCACTACTCGCACATCTACTTGAACAGTCTTTATCCCTCCTACCCGTTCAAAACGCTGTTCTTGAATTAACCGCAAAATCTTAGCTTGTGTCTTGGGACTCATATCGCCTATCTCATCTAAAAAAATAGTGCCTCCATTAGCCAGGTCAAACTTCCCCTTTTTTCGAACATAGGCACCGGTAAAGGCCCCTTTTTCATAACCAAACAATTCACTTTCAATCAATTCATCAGGAATAGCTGCACAATTTACCTCAATAAATGTCCTGTGTGCTCTTTTACTATAATAATGGATGGCTCGTGCCGCTAATTCCTTTCCTGTTCCGCTTTCTCCCTTAATAAGAACCGAGGCATTGGTAGGAGCGACCTTTCTAATTTGTTCTTTTACTACCTTAATGGGTTCACTTTGACCGGTAAGCTCACATTTGAAGAATGCCTTTTGTTTTAAGGCGATATTTTCTTCCTGGAGAGAAGACATCTTTAAGGCATTCACTATAGGAGGAATGGTATTTTCCCATGAAAGGGGTTTTTCAATAAAATCATAGGCCCCTAATTTCATGGCTTTCACTGCAGTTTCTACATTGCCATGACCTGAAATCATAACTACTGGTAGTTGAGGGTATTGCTTTTTTATCTCTTTCAATACTGTTAAACCATCAATATCTGGTAACCAGATATCTAGTAGAACCAAATCTGGCAATTCTTCGTTAACTTTTTTGATCGCTTGCGAAGCATTGAAGGCAGTAATTACTTCATAACCCTCATCTGAAAGGATACCCGTAAGGGCCTGACAGATAGATTGTTCGTCATCTACTACTAAGATTAAATATGACATATTTTTATATTATCATGACCTTACAGGGAGTTCAATTACAAAGATACTTCCTTGAGGATAGTTATCTTTAACCCGAATGAAACCTTGATGGTCAGAAATTATGGTATGAACGATAGTTAATCCCAATCCTGTGCCTGATTTTTTAGTGGAAAAATAGGGTTCAAATAGACGGGTTTTTAGTTCATCAGGAATCCCATGACCTGTATCTTTTACTTCTATTCTGGCAATTTTAAGGAAGGAATCATGACTTATAGCTACTTCTACTTTACCTTGATTTTCAATAGAAGCAACCGCATTATCCAAAAGATTTAGCAAAGCCCTTTTTATTTGCTCTCTATCAAACAAAAATTTTGGGACAGGGGTAATTTGATTTAATTCAAATGTAATATGTAGATGAGCACTTCTATACACAGCTAAGGCTTCTTCAATTACCTCAGCTAGATTATTAAGAGTGAGATTAACCTCTGGTAACTTGGCAAAGTTAGAAAATTCATTTACCATCTTCTTTAAACCTTCTACTTGTTTAACTATCATTTGGGTACATTCATCAAAAACGGGTTCACCTTGAAATTGGGTTAAATAACGCCGTCGTAAACGCTGGGCTGAAAGTTGAATAGGAGTGAGAGGATTTTTGATTTCATGAGCAATTCTTTTTGCCACTTCTCGCCAAGCAGCCATCCGCTGGATTTTTTCTAGCTGGGTAATATCTTCAAACACAAATACCGCTCCTAAAGGTTGACCTTGTTTATCTTTAAGAAGGGTGGTGCTAACTATCAAAGAGAGAATCCGTCCATTTATTTTTAATTTAATTTGTTTTTCTAACCTTTCTCCTACTTTTACATCAGAGATTACTTGGCTAAATTCAGGAAAAAGTTCAGCCAGGTCTTGAAATGGCCTTCCTATTAAATCACCTGCCTTAACTCCCAAAATTTCTTCTACAGCAGGATTAACGGTAATAATATAACCAGAAGCACTGGTAGAAATCACACCTGTCCTGATATTTTCCAGGATAGTTTTTGTATACCTATGGCGTCTCTCAATTTCTAATTTTTGTTCCTGCAATTTCCCATAAGCTATTCTTAAATCAGTAACCATTTGGTTAAAAGAATCCACCAGCATTTTCACTTCATCTGAAGCCTCCACATCCACATTCACATCCAAATTACCATTAGCTACTTCTTGAGTAGCCCCGGCTAGGGCCTGAATGGGAATAGTAATTGCTTTAGCCATGTGAAATCCAACCCAAGTGGCCACAAAAATCACCAAAAGAGTAATCACCGAAAAAATGATAAAAAGGCTCCATTTCAAGGGATTCACAAACAGAAATAGTTGTTTATAATCTTCACTCGTTTTCCTCACTGCCTCTAGTTTTTTCACTAAATCAGGAGGAATTAACCTCCCTATTACTAGAAATCCCCAAAGACGACCTTTTTCCAGAGGAGTAATAGTATATGCCAAATCACCATATGGAAGCGCTCTAACCGAAGTTATCTGTTTTCTGATTTTTAAAGGTTCAGCAAGGGCGGTTTTAAAATCTAAATTTTGTTCTACAGGCTTTCTAGTTAAGCTTACCAATGGCTGGAGCTTGTGGTTATATACTTGAAGTAAATCCACATTATATTCCCTTAGTTTGGGTCTTAACTTGGATAAAGATACATTTTCAAAAACCAATTCTCCATTATTAACAAAACCTTTTTGAAAAAGCTTACTATAATGGATTAATTCATTAGAAACTTGTTTATAGTAAATATGGCCTATTTCTAATGTCTGATTAATAGCTTGTTCTACCTTTACATTAAACCAATAATTAAAGGTAGAAAATACAAATTTTACAGCCACCCCAAAAAGAACTAATGTAGGCAAAATAGAAAGACCTACAAACAAAAGCACCAGTTTTGTTCTTATTTTACTACCTACAATACCCCTTTTACGTTCAGCAATCAGCTTAACAAAATTTCTAGTCACTAGAAAAACAAAAAGGATCAGGAGAATAATATTAAGATTGACTAAAATAAAAAAAAGGAGGGTGTTGGTAATTCTCAGTTGGAAGTCAGGATTAAATGACTTACTCTCAATATAAATCAAAAAACCAATAATGGGAATGAGAATAAAAATAAGGAGTGTTTCCTTCCTTCGTTTCTTTTTTTCTTTAAGTTCCATTTTAATAGACAAAATTTATATAATACCAATCTGTTTCAAAATCCCATAAGGAAGTAAAGAAAAAGATGTAATGAAGATAAAGGGGCAATTTTACTTTATTCAATTCTGCCTTGAGACGCAATTCATATTTATCACCTTTTTTAAGTGCAGAAATGGGCACCACTGCTACCTCAACAGTGGTCATAAGTTTCTTTGCCCATATAAAGTCCTTTGAAGTAGCTATTTCTTCGGGAAGTTCAGAACGGTTAATAATAAATACCCCTTTAAGCTGGTCATATTTAATGGTATGGAATAATTTAAGTGAACGAATACCTTTATCAGGCCAAAAACTTCTCTTTTTATCTAGGAGTATCTTATAGGTAAAAGTAACAGGGACCCCATTTAAAATAGCCTTCTCCATTTGTTTGGTAAAGCAACCCTGGGCAGTAAAATAGACCAAAAGTTCCTTTTTAGAAGTAGTAACCACAATATCTTTAAGAAAGGCCTCAGAACTAAAACAGGGTTTATTTAACAACGTAAAAATAATAATCAAAATAGCAGTTTTACAAATCCGCTGATAAATATGAAGCATGAAAAATTTTTGCCTTATTTTTAAAATAATAGCATGGTAGCAACTAAATTGAGCTATTGTCAAGACAGTTGCACCAGAAAAAGGAAGCTTGTAAGATAGAATTGTGGTTATTTTTTTTCTCCCCATCAGTAATTTAAGCAAGGCCTTAGACTTTTTTGACCGCATTATCGGCTCTCAGGAAAAAAGGCAGCTTATTTTCTTCTCTCAAAAAGGCCTTTATTTAGCTGGAGGTGATGATTTTCTTAATGCGTTTTTGATGATTAAACCCAATGTCCATTTACCTCATGCTTACAGTTTTCCTTTAGACCCTTTACGTTCCTTCATCAAAGATAAACCAGATAAAAATATTAAGGTCGAATTAGTCTCATCCCTAAAATTTATAACCCCCAATGAAGAATTAATCTTAAACATGCAACCTGCCTCCTTATCATTTGTCCCTAGTAAAGGAAAAAATTTAGGGGTAATCTCTGCCCAAACCCTAAAAAAAATCCTGGATTTAGCTAGCATCACTTCTCAAGAGGGAGAAAAAATTGCTCTTTTCTTCCAAAAGGGCCGTTTAGGGGCATGGAGTGAAAATCGCTTTCTTCTTTCTTGTGCCTTTACACCCATTTCGTCATCCTTAACCCATAATTTCATTGTGCCTTATACTTCCACACGTCATCTGGTGAAGGCCCTTGATCTTATTCCTGAAAAGCAGGCCTCTCTTTTTCTTGCCTCCCAAAGCCTTCTTATCTCACTACCTTATCTAAAAATCGGTCTTCGCCTTATTTCTGAAGAAACTAATGCCCTTAGTTTCCTAAAGTCTCTTCTTGCTACAAAACCCCTAGCAACACTCAAAATAGGACTTCCAGCCTTTAAAAAAACACTCTCTAGATTGGCTAGGATTCAAAAGCAATTAAAGGCAATTGGTAGCATTGCTCTTATATCCGAAAAATGTGTATTCAAAATTACTTCTTCTCAAGGTAGCTACTCATTTATCTTGCCTTTAGAAGTATCCTTAAAACAATCATTTACCATAAATTGCCATTTTTCTCTTCTAAACAGCCTTTTCAGCCGGCTGAAAGGAAAAGAATTCAATATTTCTATTCTACCTTCTGGATGGTTGTTAAAACACGGCCAGTATTTTTGTTTTTTGAAAAAAACAACTTCTAAATAGTCGAAAGGGCATTGAAGCAGTCACTAAATGTTCATAAGCAATAGGGAAATAGACTATTTTTCTTGTTGTAAACTCCTTACTCTTTCTAAATTGACTGTAAGTTTATGCAATTTTTCTTCCAGAACTTTTGCCTTGAATTGTTCCTTTGCCACTACAGCTTTAGGGGCCTTGGTTAAAAAATCTCTATTAGATAATTTACGTTTCACCATGGTTAATTCATTAGTCATTTTATCTATTTCTTTAGTAAGACGTTTTTCCTCTGTTTGTAAATCTAATACATCCTTAAGAGGCATATATACATCTATACCCTCCCATACTGTTGCCGCGGCATAAGCAGGTTTTTCAGTATGTACACTCATAGTGAGTTTTTTTATTCCTGCCAAACGACAAATGGGGTCTTGGTGTTTTTCTATCTGAGCTAAAATATCCTGTCTTGGAGTGGAAAAAACAATATCCACTTTAGTATTTGGGGGTATCTCTAGTTCCCCTCGCATATTTCTAACAGTTCTTACCAATCCAATAGTTGTTTCCATTTCAGTAACCACAGCCGGGTCTTCTAAAGTGTCATTTGCCTCTGGATAACTTTCTTTTAAGATACTTTCCTTAGTATGCGGCAGGTGTTGCCATATTTCTTCAGTAACAAAGGGGATAAAAGGGTGAAGTAGTTTTAACGTTTCTCCTAAAACATATAAAAGCACAGATTGGGTATATTTTTTTTCCTCAGGGGTGGGTGGTTTGTATAAAGTAGGTTTTATCCATTCTAAATACCAATCACAAAATTCATGCCACACAAAGTGATAAAGGGTATAAGCTGCCTTATCAAATTCATAAATATCTATATTTTTTCGGACTTCTCTAATTACAAATTGGAGGCGGCTTAAGATCCATCTATCAGCCTCACTTCCTTTATGTGGTTCAACAATGGGTTGAGTGCCTTCCTCTAAATTCATTAAAGCAAAACGAGCTGCATTCCATATTTTGTTAATAAAATGCCTATACCCTTCAATTCTTCTTTCAGAAAGGCGAATATCCCTACCTTGAGCGGCTAATGAAACCAGGGTGAACCTAAGGGCATCGGTGCCATATTTGGCTACCATATCTAAGGGGTCTATTACGTTCCCCTTAGTCTTGCTCATTTTTTCACCCCTTTCATCTCTTACTAAGGCATGGATGTATACATCATAAAAGGGAACGTCTCCCATAAAGTGGAGGCCCATCATCATCATCCGTGCCACCCAGAAAAAGAGGATATCAAAGCCAGTAATCAGGACATTGGTGGGGTAAAAGAGTTTCAATTCTTTTGTTTCTTTGGGCCAACCTAAGGTACCAAATGGCCAAAGGGCTGAGCTAAACCAAGTGTCTAAAACATCCATTTCAGGTTCAAGGTTCGTTGAATCACATTTAGGACAAGCTTTGGGTATTTCTTTGGCCACTATAATTTCTTGGCAATCTTTACAATACCACACAGGGATTCTATGTCCCCACCAGATTTGTCGTGAAATACACCAATCACGAATATTATTCATCCATTCATAATAGGTTTTTTCCCAACTAGCAGGAATTAATCGGGTCTTGCCTTCTTTCACAGCAGCAATAGCTGGTTCGGCCAAGGGTTTGGTATGCACAAACCATTGTTTGGAAACCAGTGGTTCTACTATAGTTTTACAGCGATAACAGTGGCCAACGCTGTGTTTGATAGGCTCTATCTTTAACAATTGGCCGTTTTTTTCTAAATCTTCAAGAATCCTTTCCCGACATTTAAATCTATCTAATCCCATATAAGGTCCGGCTTCTTTAGTCATACGGCCTCTCTCATCTATAACCTTTACCATAGGTAAACTATGCTTTTGTCCCAATTCAAAATCATTAGGGTCATGAGCAGGAGTAACCTTTAAGGCACCAGTACCAAATTCTTTATCTACATAAGGGTCAAAAATGATCGGTATTTCTCGGTTTAATATAGGCACAAAAACAGTAACACCCTTTAAATTCTGATATCTTTCATCCTCTGGATGAACAGCTATCGCGGTATCACCCAGTAAGGTTTCAGGACGAGTGGTAGCTACGGTTACATATCCTTGACCATCTACGCGAGCATAACGAATATAATAAAGGGAACCTTCTTCTTCTTCATGCTCTACTTCCAAATCCGCAAGAGCTGTTTGACATCTAGGACACCAATTAATGATGTAATCTCCTCGATAAATGAGCCCCTCTTCATAAAGCCTAATAAATACTTCCTTTACTGCCTGACTAAAACCTTCATCCAGAGTAAAACGTTGACGACTCCAATCACATGCACATCCCAGTTTCTTAAGTTGGTTAATAATCCGGTTTCCATACTCCTCTTTCCATTGCCAAACTGCTTTTACAAACTCTTCTCTTCCTAAATCGTATCTGGAAATTCCTTTTTTTTCTAACTCTCTCTCCACCACATTTTGAGTAGCAATACCAGCATGGTCAGTCCCAGGTAGCCAAAGCACATTATAACCCAACATTTTTTTATATCGGGCCAAAATGTCATGAAGGGTAACATTTAAGGCATGACCCATGTGGAGTGAACCAGTTACATTCGGCGGAGGGATGACCATGGAAAAAGTCTGTTCTTTCTCTTCTAAATTGGCTTTAAATAATCCTTTTTCCAACCAATACTGATACCACTTTTCTTCTACTTTTTTTGGATTATAACCTTTATCCAGCAATTTAATGGCCATTTCCCCTTCCTTTATTTTAAATTAACGCACGCATTGTTAACACAACTAGGCTCTCAGTGTCAAGAAAGAACCAGCTATCTCAATACCCTCTTATCACCTACTCTAAGGGTCAGTTTTATATGGTCAAAATATTCTAAAAGAGGAATGTTGTATTTTCTAGAAGCATTGGTAAGGGTCTTAAATTCAGCAGGTGTGATACCCTGGTGTGTTTTTAAATAAGTAGTTAATTTTTCTTTCAAAGTATTTAATAAAGTAGTATCAAAATAAAAATCCTCCTTGATTCTAATTATTTTCCCTTCTTCTGTTAACAGCCGCAGAAGATGCATTATTTTTTCTGGGTTGGTTTTTAGCATCTTGGCCAATTCCTGAGGGGAGGGTGGGCTATACTGGGCAGTATGTAAAACATGATAAATTTTCTCTTTTAATATTTGTTCTTCTTTATTTAAGCGAATGGTATGACTACTTAATCGCACCAGATTTTGTTCTATGACGATGATGTGTTTTCCTTCTAAATAATGAAGAACAAAGCCAAATAATTCATCACGAATAAATGGTAATAGTTTGCTCTTTAACTCATCTTTGGAGATACCTAGCAGAAGAGGATGGGTAGCATGAAATGTGTTTAAAAAAGAGACCATTTTTTTAGAAATCTCTTCTATATACCGTCTGTGAATATAGTGATGAGTATCTTTATTGATGAGATATATCCGTTGTTTTTTTTGCAATGTTTCTAGAGTATGGTCTAAGGTTTCTGAAAAATTGTTAGTAAAAATTCTGATAGTTTGCCGCGAAATCCCTTTGTATCCTGCTTGGTTGAGATGGCAAAGAATAGCTTTCTCTAAGTTGCCTGTTTCTAAAGCCTTTAAATCTTCAATTACTTGAGGACGAAATCTTTTATGTTTAACTGGAGCAGGATGCAAAATATCGCCTCCGCCAAGGGTAAATATAGGTGAATAAGAGCGAATGACAAAGCGATCCCCAGGTAAGGCAACTGTTGGTTGTCTCAACCGAAATTGCACATAGCCTGTTTCACCTGGTTTTATTTCTTCTTTATCCAGTAAGATGGCATAAGCCAGGATTTCAGCAGTATGAAGGTGGAGACGCACCAGAGTGCGGTTTTTCAATGGTTTAGAAACACTAGATAAGATTTCCAAAGTGCCATCCAACATAAAAGTAGGAAGCAGACTATCAGAGGGAGCTAAGACATTGCCTCTTTGTATTTCTTCTTTTTCCAAACCTTGAAGATTGACTGCCGTTCGCTGGCCAGCAAAGGCTGTAGTTACAGTTTGATGATGGACTTGCAAATTTCTCACCCGCGTTTTTTTCTTTTGGGGATAAACTACCAGTGAATCTCCAATCTTCACAGAGCCTCCTATAGTAGTACCAGTCACCACTGTTCCAAAACCCTTTATGGTAAATACACGGTCAATAGGGAGTCGGAAGAGACTGGCAGTTGATTTGGGTTCCACCTGGGTTACCAATTTTTCTAAAGCAGTGATAAGTTCGGGAATACCTTCCTTAGTAACCGAGGACACTTTGATTATAGGTGATTTTTCTAAGAAAGTGCCCTTTAAAAATCCTTTTATGTCTTCTTCCACCAGCTCAAGCCATTCTGTATCCACCAGGTCTATTTTGGTAATGACTACCAACCCATGCCTTACTTTTAATAAAGAACATATGTCTAAATGTTCTCTGGTTTGGGGCATTACTCCCTCATCAGCAGCTATAACTAAGGCCACTAAATCCATCCCTCCTGCCCCAGCCACCATGTGGTGAACAAATCGTTCATGACCTGGCACATCTACGATGCCTACTAACTGCCCACTGGGTAAGGTCAAAAAAGCAAATCCCAACTCAATGGTAATTCCTCGCTCCTTTTCCTCTTTTAAACGGTCTGTATCTATGCCTGTTAAAGCTCTGATCAGAGCAGTCTTCCCATGGTCAATATGGCCAGCGGTTCCTAAAATAATTGGTTTCATAAGATGCTAAAATTAATAACACAATCTTATTATTTTAGCAAAATAAGAAAATGATAAAACAAAAAGAAATTTTCTTCCACCCACTACCCTTCATCTTAATATATTTGTTTCAAAAGAGCTCCCTCTCAATCAAAATCTTGCTTTACATCTATTTGTTTACCATAACAGCATTTTAGTTTTACCAGAAAGCAAGGCTCTGAGAAATTTTTGAATTGTACTCCAAAATCCGTGATTGCTCTGAAAGAAAACCCACCTGCCCGACGGCAGGCGGGCCTACCTGCCG
>Ga0190337_1000137_pt1 | contig 13031 bp, 9 predicted proteins | sample 4872041011_MG_FD_161677 | JGI IMG/M metagenome (GOLD analysis project Ga0190337, IMG submission 161677) | Hydrothermal vent sediment bacterial communities from Southern Trench, Guaymas Basin, Mexico - 4872-04-10-11_MG | ecosystem: Environmental > Aquatic > Marine > Hydrothermal vents > Sediment ...
CTGAACTGTTACAGTGAGTAAGAATAGAATCTCCGTCGGAAATTCTGCCAGAGCCTATTAAAGCGATATTATTTACTGCATTTTTCGAGTATTCGATAAATTCTTCAGCGGCAGTTACAGTAGCGTGGATGTATTCAGCTAAGTTAGTGCTTTTAACCCGCTCTGTACGCGACAAAATATAGGTTACTGCGTTTGGAAGCGAAACCGCCGTAGGCCTGGTGGAGATTAGTAAGCTGGCTACAGCGTTGATATATTTCAAGTAGTCTTCAATCGTCTTTCCCCTGTAGTTTTCGGCAGCAATTTTCAAAGCCTTCGCTGCAGCTCGCGCAATTCTTCCAGCTCCTCGAATTTTCATCTCTTTGATTTCCTGCGCTATCTCCATTACTTCTCTAGAAATCATCGTCTCCATATTTTTCCAGCTCCTCTAAAACTCTGTCAAGTGTTTGAATTTTAGGAGGCCACCCATAGGTTTCCGCTACAATAAGGGGTATGGCTTGAGGCGCTAGGAGCCCCTTTTCCGTTATTATTGCGTCTATGTATTCTGGCGGCGTTACGTCGAAAAGCGGCGCCCAGACTCTAATACTATCTTTATATTTTTCTGGAACCTGATATAGTGATGTAGGATCTGCTTCCATAAGTTCTACAAGTTCTCCGAGAAATGTTTCGTGGCTTATTTTATGCGTGGGAGCAAGCGTGAAAAGCCTTACTCTTGCCTCATGTGCAGACAATGCTACAAGTGAGGTGCCAACCTTGTTTATCAAGGCGCCGTTGGCCGCCAAAGCTTCAGAGCCCACCAAGACCTTGTCTACTTCTTTCATTATAAAACGCGCCGCCGAATCTACTATTAAAGTAACTCTGAACCCTAGCTCAGAAATTTCTTCGGCTAATTTTACTCCTTCGCTTCCTGGTCTTGATTCTAAAACAATAATGCGGAGATTTTTACCTTCGTCTGCAGCCATCTTAAAAGTCTCATAAACTAGTTTGCTGTAAGATAATGTTAAGACTGTGTCGCCATCTGACAATCTCCGTGAGGCGATAAGTGAAGCCTGCTTGTTGTTTTCATCATAAGTTCTCGTTATATCCCTTATCTTCTCTTTCACAGCTTTACGCGTCTCCTCAAGTTCCCTCCCTTCCTTTAAACTTTTTAAAATTATAATGGCAACTTCTTTCAGCGAGTTCTGAAGCATTGCGGATGTAGGCCTAGCCTTAATAGCTTCCTTAACAAACGGTGTAAACTCTTTTCTTAACGCATTTAAACTGCTTGATGCATCGCAGAGGTCCTGAATTGCGGATAACGCTGTATAGACTGTGAGAGTTGAACTGTAAATACGCCCATACTTTATATCCTCAATCACGCGGCCTCTATTCATAACTCTTTCCTCAATGTACTAGATATCAGAGGAGCTATTGATACTTTGCTGTAAGGGCTGGGAATGGAATCGGTTGTCAAGATTCCTCGTACACCGCTTTCAAATAGTCTTTTTTCCGCTCCTTTAACAAAAATACCGTGGACAGCAGCGACGTATACTCTTTCCGCCCCTCTTTCGTAAAGTAGTTTAGCCGCTTCCGCTACTGTTCCACCAGTACTAATAATATCGTCAATTAGCAGCGCTTCCCCAACGGTCCTTTTAAGACCTGTAATTGAGACTTCTTCATCTCCCTTTCGCTCTTTTCGTAGAACTATATAGTTACAGTTTAAAGTTTCCGCGGCTTTCTTAACCCATTGCTCAGCCTCCTCGTCTGGCGCTATTAATGTAGGATCATTAAGACCAAACTCCTTGATAGTCGCTCTTGCAAGTTCCGATATAATTGATAGGTTGATCACATCCACTTCAAAAATTTCCTTGAGTGATCTTATTCTGTGGAGATGAGCGTCAACCGTGTATATTTTATCGAGACGGGCGCCGAGCATTTTACCGACAATTTTGGCGCTAATGGCTTCGCCAGGTTTAAACCTTTCGTCTTGCCTAAGATAAGGCAAATAAGGTATAACACCTACGACGCGCCTTGCGCCAAGCTCTCTAAGAGTTTCGGCGGCAAATATAAGTTCTATTAGAAAAGAGTTCGGAGTCCTATACATAGATTGAACTATAATAACGTCTTTCCCATGCGTTTTTACTGGTATTCTAACGTATATTTCTCCATCCGGAAATATTTTCGTATCTAATGGAGCAAATCTGGCATTCAGACCTTCTGAAATAGATTTTGCGAGATAAATAGAAGCTGAAGCCCCCAAGACCAACGTTTCGCCCAATTAAATCAGCCTCTTCATACTCTTTCTCGGATTCAGTTTTAAATAAATTTATTAACATATAATAAGCATGAAAAATTGTTAGCATCATCGTCATATTAGCGTTTATCTTCACTGCATCTTCACCGACGGTGAAATTGCAGAGCCAAAAACTCATTATAATTTTTAGCGAGTCCCATAATCACAGGCATAACAATAACAAAATCAATAGAAATATCAGCTCCTAAACCCAGCCCACGCAAGTTTCACGTCGAAGTGGCAGCATCCAATTGATGCAAAACGGCTACAGGCGAGACGCAGGTTACCGTAGAAACAAAACCAGCACCGCCCCTAGACTATACGTTGATAACATCAGAAGCAGTAATAATTCTCATAGCTGTTGCTGCGGCTTATAAAGCCCCGACGAAAAAGAAGAAAACGTAGAATTTTAGGAACTATTTTTATCTCTCTACGCTATGTATTGCTGGTGCAAAACTTGAGACTCGTATTTATTGGACCACCAGGAATAGGTAAGGGAACCTATGCAAGTGCAATCTCAAAAATATACGGAATTCCACACATATCGACTGGAGACATTTTCCGCGAAGAAATAGAAAACCAAACTGAACTAGGCAAAAAAGTTGAAAGCTACGTAAAAAAAGGCGAGCTAGTACCAGACGAAATAGTAATAGAAGTCGTAAAAAACAGGCTTCAAAAAGAAGACTGCAAAAGAGGATTTATCCTCGACGGATTTCCCCGAACAATTAAGCAAGCCGAGGCACTCGAAAAATTCGCAAAAATAGACTTAGTGCTAAACTTCTACGCACCAGACGAGGTGATAATAGAGCGAGTCAGCGGAAGACTAGTGTGTCCAAACTGTGGAGCAATATATCACATAAAATTTATGCCCCCTAAGGAACCTTGGAAGTGCGATAAATGCGGCTCAAAACTCGTAAGAAGACCCGACGATGAACCTGAGGTAGTAAAGAAGAGGCTTGAAATATATAGGAAACAGTTCACGCCAATAATAGAGTTTTACAAAAAAAGGGGCTTACTTGTAGATGTAGAGGCAAGCGAACTAGCCGATAAGGTCGTCCCCAAAATTGTAAAAGTATTAGAGGAACATGGCTTCCCCCCGTCCAGGAGCTCAGAGTCCTGTGGTTAAAATGCGAAAAACCAAAATTATCGCCACACTTGGTCCTTCGTCTTGGAGTCCTGACATAATAAGAAAACTGGTTAAAGCGGGGACAGATGCTTTTCGAATAAATTTTTCTCATGGTGACGCAACAGTTTGGAAAAAGATACTGGAAAATATTGCTAGTTCGGCAAGCACGGAGTTTATACCTTTAATTGGGGATCTTCAGGGCCCCGTCATAAGGACGGGAGAAGTCGAGCCATTTGAAATAAAAAGAGGCGACAAAGTCACCTTTAAACTCACTAGGCGAAAAGGAAAAAACAAGGTTATCCCTTTAAATGAACCAGCCGTGTTTTCCTCTATTGAAGAAAACGACGTGTTACTCATAGAAAGTGGACGGCTTGCTTTTCGTGTCGAAAAGATCGAAGATGACGCAATACATGCCATAGCTCTGATCGACGGCACAATTCAGAGCCGCAAAACTTTCGCTATAAAGGGAAAAGATATACCTCTACCATCACTGACGCCGCGTGACGTAGAAGCGGTGAAATTTGCCGTAAAAAACCGCTTTGACTACATAGCTCTCTCCTTCGTAAGAACAGAAATAGATGTTGAAAAGCTTCGGCAACTGCTTAGTGAAATGGATGCCCACGATACTAAAATCATAGCTAAAATAGAAACGAGAAGCGCCGTGAATAATCTAAAAGGTATATTAGAAGAAGCCGATGCGGTTCTGGTTGCTAGAGGAGATCTAGCCATATACTATGATCTTGAAGAAGTCCCTGAAATACAATACCGGATCATAAAACAAGCTAGAGCTGCAGGCAAGCCATCCATTGTAGCCACACAGCTCCTCGACTCCATGGTTGAAGCCCCGGTTCCCACGAGATCAGAAGTAGTAGATGTATTTATAGCTATAAAGGAGGGAGCCGATGCCCTACTACTAACTAATGAAACTGCCGCCGGAAAATACCCCGTGGAGAGTGTGTCATGGCTTGCTAGAATAGCTGAAAAAGCGGAAAAACAAGAAGCAGAAAATGTTGAACCCACCATCTCTAACCTATACTACGCGGTAGCTAAGGCAGCTGTCTATATCTCTAATCTATTAAACGCCAGCATTATAGCGTATAGCAAGGGAGGAAACACCGCGAGGCGCCTATCTTCCTTCAGGCCTAAAAATCCATTATACGTCTTTTCTTCCAACAAGAGAACAGTTAGACAGGTAAGACTATTCTGGGGAGTAACGCCTATATACACCTCAATAGAAAAGAAGGACCCAAACCTTTTCTCTAGACTTATTGAAGAAGCAAAAAGCCAAGGATTGCTGTCCTACGGCGATATAGCTGTAATAACTGTTGGAGTGCGAGAAGGAGCAACGGATCTTATACGCGTCGAAAGAATAATGCAACAATAAAAAGAAGAAATGGTATTATTCTTCTTTTTTAATGACTTTCTCTATATATTGCTCTGCAGTTAAAAGTTCATCTATTTGGGAAGGATCTTCTACTTCTACTTCTACTATCCATCCTTCGCCGTAAGGATCTGTATTAATTAAGCTCGGATCCTCATCCAACTTCTCGTTATACTTAGTCACTTTGCAATCTACGGGAGCGTAAATTTCGCCGACAGCTTTTATGGATTCAACGGTTGTTATGAGCTCGCCTTTCCTGAAGTTAGCGCCTTCCTCTACGGGCTCCGCGTATACTACGTTTTTAAGCTTCCTCTGCGCGTAGTCAGAAATGCCTATTCTTGCTTTGTTGTCCTCCAAAAGTTTTATCCATTCATGTGTTTCGGCGTAGCGGCGGTCAGCCTTAATGACGTAATCCTTGTATTTCACGTCTTCTGTCACCTTCTACTTCACCACCTTATTCTTTTTCAAACCCTCTCTTATACATTAGCCTATCCTAGGCTTCACGAAGGGAAAATCTTTTAATGCAACTTGATAAAGGCGGCCCCTAACATCGACATTAACCCTCACGTTAAATATGGCATGTGAAGCCTTAACATATCCCATTCCAACCACCCTTTTTAGCATGGGCGAAAAGGTGCTGCTGGTCACGTACCCTATCTCTCTCCCATCAACACGAATCTTTGCCCCATGCCTCGGTATTGGCATTCGCGCCTTCGCCTCAAAACCTACGCGGATCAAGTCTACTCCTTCCACTATTTTACGGTATAGCGCATCCTTGCCAATGTATACTTCCTTCTTTTTCCACGAAAAAACCCAGTAACGCGCCTCTATAGGCGTAACGTTATCATCGATATCTTCTCCATAGAGGCAGAATCCCATCTCTATACGTAATATGTCTCTGGCACCTAAGCCTGCTGGCGCCGCGCCGTTATCAAGAAAGTGTCGGAGAAGCTTACCGATGGTTTCCGGGCTACCTATGAATTCGAAGCCCGGCTCGCCCGTCCAGCCGCTCTTACTGGCAACCAAAATCTCGCCAAAGTCGCTTTTGACAGGCGTCAATATTTGTAGTGGAGCCAAGTTTTCGATCCCTGACACGATCTCTGCAGCCAAAGAGGGGCTCTTGGGGCCCTGGAGAGCTATCATGGCTGTCTCTTCCGTTATGTCTCTTATTTTCACATTAAATTCTGAGCTATGCGCACTTAGCCACTCAAAGTCCTTTTCCTTATTTATGGCATTGCCGACAATCATGTACTTTCTGTTTTCCAAACAATAAACGGCAACGTCGTCAACGAAGCCTGCGTTCTCGTTAAGCATTGCGGTCGGAGCTATCATCCAGCCAGGCGCTAACTTTGCAATGTTCCTAGCAACCATCCAATTGACGAATTTCTCGGAATCTTCTCCCTCTACGATTATCCTTGTGAGGTGGCTAATATCAAAAACCGTCATTTTACTGCGAGTGGCTAAAGCTTCTCTAAGCATATCTCCATAGTCTATAGGCATCTTCCAGTTGGCAAATTCGCCGAGGCTGGCGCCTTTTTCTTCATGAATATCCAGTAAAGGAGTAGATAGTTTAGGCAAGGTTTACCGCCAAGATTATATTTTATCGAGATCTTATTTAAATGCAAGATGCGCGTTAGTAGCAAGCCGATACTTGAAAAACTTGGGTACAAGTATCTAACAATATTTGACGATGGTATAGAGCCGGAAGTCGTTGATGTCAGATTTTCTGATATTTTACCGCAGTTTTTGGAAAACCCTGTAGGGCATGCGGGAGTTGTGTGTTACTCAAGACTTTATCGTCACCAGTGGGAAACATTAAAGGCTCTTGAGGACGAACGGAACGTCATACTTATTTCGGGGACGGGTAGCGGTAAAACAGAGGCGTGGCTTCTTCACACATTAAAGAATCAAGTGCCCACATTAGCCCTTTATCCAACTTTAGCCTTAGCTAACGATCAGATACGCAGAATTCGCGATTATGCTAGAGCGGCAGGCTTAGAAGTCGCAATAATAGATGCAAGGAGGAGAGATGAGCTAGTTAAAAAGTATAGGTCTGTAAGCAGAGTGAGGCAGGAGCTAGCGTCTACGCTAATAACCGTTACAAACCCGGCATTTTTAATGCTTGACTTGAAGCGCTGGGCTGTGAAACCCAGAGGAGCGTTTTTGAGCAGGTTTCTGGAGAGAGCGAGGCTGATAGTTATAGATGAGTTCGACTTCTATGGTCCAAGGGAGATAGCCCTTCTACTTTCAATGCTGAAGCTTCTTAGAAAACTGATTAACGCGAACTTTCAAGTCGCTGTCTTAACAGCAACTCTCGGCAATCCAGAGGAGCTAGCGTCAATACTTAATGAAATCACTGGTAGGGACACAGAGTGGATAGGAGGAAAACCATTCAAAGTGCCAAACTATACCTACCTAATTTTAGGTAAAAACCTAAAAGAAGTGTGGGAGCGCTTAAGGGGGCTAAAAGATGCGTTTTATGAGTCAAACGTAGGAGAAGATGTAAAGAAAGCATTAGAAAACTTTGATATCTTCAGAGAGAACCTATACAAAGTAATTGCCGTTGCCGAGTCGCTGGGGCTAGAGGTGCCCAAGCCCTACATAAATCCCGTCGAGATATTCAAGGAATATCTAGCCGACGACGGATTGACGCTTGTGTTTACGCGCAGTATAATCAAGGCCGAGGAACTCGCTAGGAAACTCAGGGCGGAGCTCCCCGAGGAGGTAAGAAACCTCGTAGCGACTCATCACCACCTAGTTTCAAAAACGGTAAGGGAAGACGTAGAACATAAGGCTAGAATGGGTGAGATAAAAATAATCTTCACTCCTAGAACGCTATCCCAGGGAATAGACATAGGCACAGTTGTAAGAATAGTTCACTATGGACTTCCTGATAATGTCAGAGAATTTCATCAAAGAGAAGGCAGAAAAGGTCGGAGAAAAGAAATAGAATTCACAGAGAGCATAGTTCTCCCAATCTCGAGGTGGGATCGAGAACTTCTCTCTCGAGGCATAGAAGCATTTAACCAGTGGATACACCTACCTCTAGAGAAGGTAATAGTGAAACGCAACAACAAGTACTCCATGCTTTTTGAGGCCTTATACAAGGCCGTATCTCCCTCTCTTAGCCGAGAACTAACACGAGAAGAAATAGAACTCCTAGAAAAACTTGGAATGATGCGGAAAGGCGAGCTCACTAGGCGCGGAAAGCAGGCATGGCAGAAAATGAACTTCTACGAGTTCTCGCCGCCTTTCGGCATAAAGCGAATAAAAATAGAAGCTGGAAGAGAAAAATATCTGGAAGACATAGGCTTCTGCGACCTTGTAGAAAAATTTCAGCCGGGTTGCTTCGACTATGTCGAGGACGCCGTAGTAACCTCCCACAAGCTTGGAGGAAGAACCGGAAGAATAGTGCGTGCGGTAATCGAAGAGCCGCTGAGACTTTCAACTCTTCTAAGCAACGACGCTCTAGCATACGCCTACGAGGAATATGAGAAAACTAAAAGAAGCTGGAGAGAACAACCCAACATATTCCTCGACTACCTAGTAGGCAGACTCCACAGCGAGGTCGTATGTGTAGTAAAGGTGCCTTACGGAGGGTTCGGTCCATACCTTAAACTACCCAACAGGACAATATGGATCCTTCAGAGAGAAAGAGGAAAACCCGTAGTAACAGATGGCAGAACGTTGCTAATAAGGGATAGAAAAGTAATAACCCTAATAACCTCTACTCATGGAAAATATGACGACTACACTTATGGCTACGCTTACGAGCTTGACCCCGCAGAGGACTTAAAATTAGCGCGCATAGGGCTTGCATATCTGATGCTAATACTTCGCCGTGAGTACGGAATAGCCTTCGAGACTATAATGTACAGCTTGGAAAAAACAGGCGAAGGCAAACTAATGGTTCTCCATGAACCTGAGAGTGCAGGGCTACTCGAGTCACTTAACTGGCTAAAAGTAAGGCGAGCCGTAGAAAAGTTTAAGCCACAGTCCATCGATGAGATCCTGCTTAAAATAGTCGACGAAGATGCGCATTTAGAACTACTATCTATGGGACTACGCTGGGATATGGCGGCAAAAGCCGCAGCAAGGATGGCAGACTACATTCTTCTCAAAGATACGATAGTCCTAAAAGTTAAAGACAGAGAGATAACAATTCCGAAGCCCTCTAAGGCATTAAAGCTCGTAGCCATCGACATCTTTCGCTTCCCACTAAACGAAGAAGAAACCGTATCTCTCTCCCTAGTAGACATTTACGACGGAGAAGAACATAAAACAATAACTGTAACAAAGGAATACTATCTAGTTAATGAAGATGAGCCTCTTCTGGAAACATTGGGAAAATATTTCGACCAAGACTTCAAAATCCTTGTATATGGAGCTGAAAACCTCGTAGAGGCTGTACAAAAATCCGGGCTTAAAGCAGCCGCTATGTTTCTTGCGGGAGCTAAAAACACGGGCACCATGATAGATGTAAGAAAAGAAATAGTCGACGCCCTAGGCGTAAATCTAGCACCGCTAGAAATAGTCAGCAAAGCGCTCGGCTTCAAATTCGAAACAAGCCTTCACGATGTACAATTCGAATACAGCAGCTCGACCTCAGCAATAAAAGATAAACCCATGAGAGTATGGCTAAAATTCACTAAATACTTGAGGGAAAAAGCAATCAAAGCCCTCAGAGAAAGAACCGAACACATCTATAAACTACATCTAGTTTCCCAGTCTCTTTCGCAAAAACGGACAAAGAGTTAAGGCACTCATAATTTATCGAAAAGAAAGCCACTCCAAAACCTCATTTAAAATGCTGTAGCACAAAATTTCTCTGGGATACTCCTGCATCAAATATTAAATGAAAATTAAAATCTAAAAATAAAAAACTTATACATATCTAATATTGGATAAACATGCGATTCGCTACATGTAGAAGCCTAGAAGGTATAGAGTCATCTGGAAAACGCGTAGCCATAATAGGTGCTGGCCCAGCAGGGTTGGCGGCAGCAGGCGTTCTTATCTGTAAAGGCCACGAAGTACATGTATACGACAAGCTACCTGAGCCTGGCGGAATGCTAATCTTCGCAATACCGGAATTTAGAATACCTAAAGCCGGGGTAAGGGCAGGGATAGAAGAACTCCGGCAACTAGGCGTAAAGTTTCATCAAAACGTGGAAGTAGGCAAAGACATTCCACTAGCGAAGCTAAAAGAAGAATACGATGCAGTAATAGTGGCGACAGGTACGTGGAAAAGCCGGCGCCTAGGTATACCTGGAGAAGACTTACCTAATGTGTACGACGCTCTTGAATGGATATTCCACTTTATGATGTACAAGCTTGGATACGAAAAGACGCCGCCTCCCCCTCTAGACGGAAAAGTCGGCGTTATTGGGGCCGGCCTCACTGCAGCAGATATCTGCGAGCTAGCAGTTAAGGAGTATGGGGCGGAGGTATACATCCTCTACAGGCGTTCCAAGGAAATATCACCAGCTCGCCACATGATAAGCGAACTGGAAAAAATGGGCGTAAAGTTTGTGGGTTTTATACGGCCACTTGAAATCCTCGGAGAAAAGAAGGCAGAACAAATAAAACTCATAAAGGTAACGCCTACAAAGAGCAGAAAAGAGCCCGTGCACGACATACCAGGCACAGAATTTACAATGAGCTTCGACAACATAGTTGTAGCTATAGGACTCTACGCGACACCTCCCGAATCCATCCAAAGCTTGGGAATAGAAACATACAGGAATGGGGCAATAAAGGTAGACGAGCATTTCATGACTAATGTAAAGGGAGTATTCGCAGCAGGTGACGTTCAGCACGGCCCCTCCAACATCGGAATGGCCTTGAAAAGCGGGAAAGATGCCGCGAAGTATGTAGACATGTATTTACACGGCTTACTGTAACTCTCTATGCGCTAGTTTCTAGTCTTCACTATTACGTTGCCATAACCCACGAAGACTATCTTGTCAGGAGATAGTGCGCGGAGAACCTCGGAGCGATTAGTTGCAACTATAAGTGTTATTCCATGTTTACGTGCAATAAACGTCAGCTTACGGGCCACTTTTTGAGCCGTTAGAGCGTCGAGGTGTGCTGTAAATTCGTCAATAACTATTATGTTAGGCCGGTCGGCGAGAAGTGACGCTATTTTTGCTCTCTCTTTCTGACCTGTGGACAATTCTGAGAATCTAGCCCGGTAAAAAACCGCGTCACTTAAGCCACTGATATTTAAAACCTCTATAGCAGCTACAGCGTTTTCTAGTTTTTCGTACATGTGCTGAAGTAGCGGTTCATCGCCAAAAGCCGGTTCCAGCTCGCCTGGGAGAAGGGCGGCCAGTCGGGCATTTTCTGGAACATGTATTTCTCCCCTATCTGGCCTATATTTTTCCTCGCCTATGTTCAGAACCTCTCCAATGATCATTCTCAGCAGAGTCGTCTTACCTGCTCCAGATATCCCGACAACTGCTACGATTTCTCTCGGATTAATTTCGAGATTCACATCTCTTAGAACGTACCTTTGAATTATTCTTCGTCTTACGCCGAAAGCTTCTAAGACCGTTCTAAGATCTGGTTGAAGCCTGCTGACATCAAGCTCGCTACTATACATTTTGGTAATGTTTTTAACTATAATAGGCGAAGTAAGAGGCTTGATTCCTCCGTAGCGCGGTCGATAAAGTACGCCTCCATGCTTACGCGCGTAAGGGTCTTCTTTTAGAAATTTCTCGATGCGGGTCTTTGCTTCGTCTGTTAGAGGATAATAGAGGGCAGGGCGTCCGCTTGCGGTATCCCAGAGGTATTTAAACCCCACTCTTTCGAAGAAGGGATGGTAGCGAGCCATCTGAGCTATCGTCTCGACGAAGTGCTTTCTACGCTTCATCTCTGGTATAGATCTATCCCTTACCCACTCAATAGCTGCAGAAACTGCGAGCATGCCCAGCCCATCTCCTCTATAGTCCGGATGCACAACTACCCTTGCAATTCTCGCGCCAGCGCTGTTACACCTTTTGAGTGCTTCATCCTTTATTTTTTCACTCAGCAAATATAGAGCCTTCTTTCTTCCATATTTTGCTCTTAACTCATTAAGCTCCTCTTTCAGTTTTTTGAGAAGCTTCTCGGGCCAAAAGGTTGGGTAAATCCAATCATACGGAAAAACTTTAAGGCGAATATTTTTCTCTATTTCTACTTTCCCATTTTTAACTATCCGCCTATGCATCAAAGGTATAGGTGGGTCGACGCGTACGTAAGCAACTATCCGTGGCTCAAAGGACTGCCTCTTCTCCAGCTCTAAAACTAGGAAGCGTGAAGCTGGAAGTGAGCCTTTAATAGCTACGAGCTCCGCGCCACCAGTTTCACAGTCAGGTGGTACGTTGCTCTCTATCAGCTTACCACTGGGGCACCTCCAAATAGCCACTAGCTCTTTTTTGCTAGCGTAATGATACTGCTCCAGCTCCACAATAGCCCTATAGTCTTCCTCTGTTTCAGCCTCTCTAGCTACAATGTTATACTCGTATAGGGGTTCGCCGGTGACAGGGTTCTTTCGCTCCAACCTGTATTCCTTCCTAAAAAGTGGGTAAAGGAGAATATCCCCATCTTTGGCGAGTCTATATACCCTAAACTTATTGCTTGAAGATATTTCTCCCTCTATTTTTACTCTATCCCCTTCATAAAGCCACTGCGCAACAGTACCTATCAACTCTATAGTTATTATGCCTTCCCCAGTCTCAACTTCAAGTTCTGCTTTACTCCATCTCAGCCCCGATTTTGGCAGTTTCCTTCCCTTAACAACACCTTTAACAAAAAGTCGAACCATAATCTCTCCAACTATCTATCCGAGAGAAAATATTTGTAGATACCTCATTAAAACTCGATCTCCGAAAATTTTTTCCCGGAAAATTGTGCAAAAAATTACGGAGCGAAATGAGAAAGAAAAAGATACGAGGCTTACTTATCCGCTGGCCCTATGTAGAAATGATAGCATCTGGGACGAAAAAGTGGGAACTACGTAAAAGTAATACACGTATACGCGGCCCTGTAGCCCTAGTATCGAGAGGATACCTCTACGGGTTTGCGGAGCTCTCAGACTCTTTCAGAATGAGTGTAGCAAAACTAAAAGGTTTCGAAAAAATGCACCGCGCTGGAGATTTTCTAGAGGATTACGCGCGTGGACGTGACACGCTTTACGTGTGGGTGTTTAAACGACCAATCAAGCTCCCTGAACCAGTAAAAATAAGCTACCCTAAGGGATCACAAATGTGGAT
>Ga0190337_1000138_pt1 | contig 12989 bp, 16 predicted proteins | sample 4872041011_MG_FD_161677 | JGI IMG/M metagenome (GOLD analysis project Ga0190337, IMG submission 161677) | Hydrothermal vent sediment bacterial communities from Southern Trench, Guaymas Basin, Mexico - 4872-04-10-11_MG | ecosystem: Environmental > Aquatic > Marine > Hydrothermal vents > Sediment ...
ACTGGTTGGCTCTGCTCAGCAACCTGCAATACTGGAAGGAATTGAGCCTAAAAACTTGAAGGACGCACTTCCAAATATGGAGCTTAAGGATGGAAGGCTGTTTCACGAGAATGAAGAAGGCGTTTTAATCACAGCTAATCTCGCAGATCGGCTCGGCATAAAAATCGGAGATACTATAGAAGTCTCCCCCACATCGACAGGTGCTACATCCAAGAGATTTCGAGTTGTAGGAATAATCGACATAGGTCTTTCTTTAAGAGAAATGGGTTTTATAGTCATGCCTTTATCACAAGCTCAGGAACTATATAACCGTCCAAGCTATGCGTCTTCAATAGTAATTAAGGTTGCATCTAGAGATCTTATTCACCCCTTAGCAGAAGCTTTAAAGAGAATGTTCCCCGAGGCACGCATCATAGAGCCAGAGCAAATAGCGAGGCAGATAAACAGAATAATGAATGTTATAAACGCTACTTTGCTCTCAATAAGCTCAATAAGCCTTATCGTAGCAGCACTCAGTGTTATGAACACGATAACTATGGTGGTGAGAGAAAGAATCAGAGAAATAGGAATACTAAAAGCTATCGGAGCACAACGACTACATATACTCGCCATTTTCCTCTCAGAAGCTTTTCTCCTAAGCTTTATTGGTGGGCTCGTAGGTGTAGTCGTAGGCTTAGCTGGTGCCCACATAGTAACAAGCGGACTCATAAAGTTTATGGGCATGCAACTAACGCCAGTAATGGATCCTATCATAATGTTGGAAGGGTTAACAATTGCATCAGCAGTAGGGGTCGTTGCCGGTTTCCAGCCAGCCTGGAAAGGAGCAAATATTAGACCTATAGAGGCGCTTAGATATGAGTAGAGCCGCAATAGAGCTAATTAACGTAGAAAAGGTCTACGAGGAAGGAACGCCAGCTGAAGTCCACGCACTGCGTGGAATAGACTTGACCGTAAATAAAGGCGAGTTCATAGCCATTATGGGTCCTAGTGGTAGCGGAAAAACAACCCTACTAAACATCATAGGCACAATGGACAAACCAACGAGGGGGCGCGTCATAATTGATGGCGAAGATGTTACCGACTATTCAGAGGTGCAGCTAGCGCACATACGCCGAGAAAAAATAGGCTTTGTATTCCAATTCTTTAACCTGATAACAACTCTCACCGCGCTAGAAAACGTAATGTTACCAATGTTACTAACAGGCAAGTACAGCGAAAAGGAGGCAAAAGAAAAAGCATTGGACCTTCTTACCCTAGTTGGATTAAGGGAGAGAGCTAACCATAGGCCCAGAGAGCTTAGCGGTGGCGAGCAGCAAAGAGTTGCAATAGCTCGTGCATTAGCTAATCATCCCGCCTTTGTCTTAATGGACGAGCCCACTGGTTCTTTAGATACGGTTTCGGGTAGTCGCATAATGTCCCTTTGTCGTGTATTGAACGAAAAATTTGGACAAACATTCATAGTAGTCACACATAACCCCGATGTAGCAAGAGCTGCTAAGAAGATATATCACATAAGAGATGGGAGGCTCTACAAAACGCCTCCAGAAGACTTGATGAAATATGCTTGGATCCCGAGTGCTGAAGAAAAAAATGAGATAATGCGTGTTTATATTCGAATTTTACGTCAAGAGCTAAATTCGCTTAAAAGAAGACTTAGTTCGGGTCAAATCTCGGACGCCGAATATCGTTTGATAAAGCAACGAATCTTGCAAGATCTGGAACTCGTGAAGAGGGGGATAGAAAAATGAAATGGAAAGCTACCATCATTATATTCCTTCTATTTATGATTAGTACATCGGCCTATTCTCACTCTTTGCCATTCAGTTCAGTTGCAACAATCTCTCGTAAAGTCTCCATTAAAGTTGCGGTAAACCCTCTCTCCCAGATAAAATCCATTGTTAAAACATCCACAATTTCTGTGCGAAACAATTTTTCATATCCATTGACACTTTACGTCCACGATATAGAGACAGATGCAAAAATCACTGAGTACTCTGACCCACCAGTGGCTATTGAGAAGCTAGCAGAATCCTTGTATTTAATGACCTGGAAGATTAGGGTTGGTTCCTTTGAAACAAAGGAAATTCGAGTGGATTCAATTCCAAAAGAAGATTTACCACTACGCGTAGGAATATATTATATAGTTAATGGCAAAGAAAACAAGCCTATAAAAGAGGGACAATTGTGGAAGCTCGAAGTAAATAAAGGCGACAAGATAACCCTATGCCTAAAATTTGAAAACGGTCTCCCCAGAGTCTTTAACGGATTAACATATGAAAAAAGTCCAATAAGTGTGCTGGTATCTATGCCTTTCCCAGATGATATACTAGAGCTTGAGGAAGCTAATGTACCTCAATCACAACTGATGACTAATAGCTGGATATTAACAGTATACGATGAGGCTTGGTTAAATGCAACATTTAAAGTTAAAAGTCTAGGTGCATGGGGCGAGGTAAACCTAGACCCTATATCTATATCTTACTCAATAATACAGCAAGCCAATCCAGCACTAGACCAGCAAATATTAGAAAGCCATCAGCTATCTGAAACCCTTTCAGCTTTAGCTTCAACTGCAGCCTCTCTTGAAAAAGGCGTTCAAGGCATCTCCAGCGCGCTTTCAGCCATGTCCGTGGCATTAAAATCTCCTTTACCAGAAAACGCCAACAGAGAGGTGGAATATGAACTCAGCAAAGTTCTCGAACAATATTCTAAAGCTTTATCTAAAGCCGCTAGTAGTCTAGCCGCCATGTCAAATGAAGCTAAAAATAGTCTAAATCTTCTAACAGATGTAATTTTAACTATAGATCCCAGCCTAATCTCTAACCCTACCCCAGAGCTTGAACAGCTCATGATGCAATTAACGATGTTATCAGTTCAGCTAAAAATAGCTTCTGACCAATTATCAGCTACAAGCGTTGGGCTTAAGGAATTATCTACGGGTGTAGAGGCGCTAGAGAACACAACATCAGATCTTTCGAAGAGATTAATGCAGATGACTAGTCAATTAAATGTTCTTTCGGATGAGCTTGGAGCTCTCGCTGAGCAAGCATCTCTAGTGGGGAAAGGCATAAATGCTTTAGAAACTACGTTAACTGCATTGTCAAATACGTATTCTAGCAGGGAGGCTCTTCTCGCAAGTCAGAAGTCTCTGTTTACCTTTCAGCTTCAATATTATACTACTTCTAGAGCGTGGGGCACGTTTAAAAGATATATAGAAAAGCTTCCAGTAGGATATAGACTAACTAACTGCAGCGGGTGGAGAATCTCTAAAATAGAAGTTAAGAATGATAAAAAATGTACCATATTATGGCTGTTAATTAGATCTAAAAATGGAAGAATTTCAGGAATTGAATTCGAAAATCAACCAGAGAACCTAACATCTACTTATGTAAAACTTCTAGGCAACGGTTCCGCCATGGTAGTCCCTATATTTTCTGCAGTTAGCGGCGAATTAGAACATCCAATACTGGGAAAATTTTCAGTAGATATAAAGGCTGACTCCTCCGAAGACATAGAAGTACGTACACTATCCGTATGCGGAGATAAGTATATACATGAAGAAGAACAAAAGATTACCTACAGCATTTCGCTTGAAGTTCCCATATTATCGAGAAAAGTTCAGATTGAAATACCATCCTTTGAGGAAGAAAAGAAGACTAAAAACCTCTTTGCCGAATATTTTATAGTTGCGGTAATAGCCACGGCGTTAATAGCCTTCGCTATACGCTGGAGACCGCGTAAACGTATCGAAGACCGCGACTTAGCCGAAATCGAGAAAGAGCTCGAAATCCTAGAGAAAAATCTGAGTAGACAATAACTAAAAATTTCTAATAAAGAATAACAAAATCATCGAAGTCTTTTTTCGGCTCTTCCCATTTTACTTCTACATTCTCAACGATTGCTAAGGGTGGTCCGCGACGACACCACTCGATGGCCTTTCTCACTTTTTCTTCGTCTCCCTCAAAAACGGCCTCGACACGGCCATCAGGAAGATTGCGTACATATCCCCGCAGGCCCAGGCGCTTTGCCACCTCCCATGTACTTGCCCTGAAAAACACTCCCTGAACTTTACCCGAAATATAGACACGTGCTCTTGCAATCATCAAAAATAAGCTAGCAAGTTAAGGTTATAATTTTACTCCGATAAAATCAATATAGAGTGAAAAGGCATGCCTACAAGATGGAAAATACCGCCCAGAATAAAGGTTCTTGAAGCCCTAGGCTCGATCGCTGACGGCCGAATAGAATTGGTAAGTGAAAACGAGGCCCGCGTCACAAGCTCGGAAGGCGACAGAATATACACGGTAAAGTGGGACGGCAAGCTAGGCATAACCTCCAACGACAATGGAAGTGTATACAGAGGCTACCTCGGATACCCGAGCATAGCATTCCTAATGCTTAAGGGGATACTTCCCTTTGACAAGGAACTCGCAGAAGCTTTAAAGGGGCTTCCATGGCGCAGGTTGAACGAGAAATTCAAGAGTTACAGACTAGTTGAAGCCTATATAAAGGAAGAGCTGAGGGAGAAGGGAATAGAAGATAAGAGAGTTGACCAATTTATAGAAAAAACTCTACAAGAAATAAAAAAATTAAAGCCATACAAAATTTAATAGCCGGGAGGGGGCGGAGGCGGCGGGGGAGCTTGACCGCCTATACCCAGCCTACTGGCATTACCTATCGCATCTCCTAACCCTATATATAACAGAATGTAGCCGACAATAGCTATTATAACTCCAATCCCTATAAACATTAAGAGAACACCTACAACTACTAGTATTGCTCCTCACTTTACGTTGTCCGACTTATATATTTCTGCAATTTTGAAGTAGGCTATTAGCGTAATGATAGCTACAACCAAACCTATTAGTCCGGCTAATCCAATAAGACCACCGCCAGCAGCCATAGCCCCAAAGATGCCTAGCCCAGCTCCCGGCCTAGCACCAATGCTCATTATGGCCGAAAGCATGACAAGCTGACCTAAAAAGCTTAACACTATCGAAGCAAGCAAGCCCCATTTAACTGCCAACGTGGTTGTGCAGAAAAAGGTTTCAATCTGAGTCCTGCAAAGCCTGTCCCAGCCATTGTATTGCAGGAACCACGCGTAGAGGTTAACTAGTATTCCAATAATGCTTATTACCGCAGATATCATAAAAGCTCCGGTTAGCGCCCGACCAAATAAGCCTCCGAGACTTATCGCGGCGCTTCCTATGCCTAATAACAAGGAAGCTACAACACTGACAAGTAACGCTTTTCTCAATAAACTTAGCCCTTCCACGTGAAGATTATATGCCATTGTTTTTCGAAATATACATTTGATATAGGACTATTTATATATTTCTTGATGTTTTGTTGAAAATAAAAAGTTCAGAATAAATAAAAATTTAGAAATAAACATGCATTTAATTAACGGTTTTTAAATACAAAAATCTTCAAAAATATTAACTAAATAAAAAATACCCACGCTAAGGTTTATGTCCTTCTCACTATTCTATACTTTCGGCGTTTATGCAAGATTACCTCATGTTCACCGTGAATGAAACAATAAGATTGACAGGGCTCGGCATATATATTGAAGACTTAAAAGCATTAGTTGCCGCTGATCTTCACTTAGGATACGAAGAAGCTTTATCTCAGCAGGGAATATATGTGCCGCCAATACAATTGTCCTCATTAAAACAAGTTCTAAGCAACATGCTGAATCAAACCAATGCGTCTAGATTGATATTGCTGGGAGACGTTAAGCACGAGTTTGGCAGCGCTCTAAGGCAGGAGTGGAAAGAAGTATTAGAGTTGTTTTCGTGGTTAAAGGAGCAAGGTCTAAGGATCGACGTTGTACGCGGCAACCACGATAATTTCCTTATACCAATATTAAAAAGACTAGAAATACCGCTTCACGACCCATTCCTCAAAGAAGGAAAATACTTCTTTGTGCATGGTCACAAACCTTTACCTGTCGAAGCATACGGAGAAGACATCGAATACATATTTATGGGGCACGAGCACCCCGCTGTAATTTTCAGAGATGAGCTTGGTATTAAGATTAAGTTTAAATGTTTTCTGGAAGGCAAGATTGACGGCAAGACACTTTTCGTATTGCCTGCCCTTTCACCGCTGATGGCGGGCACCGAAGTTAACGTCGAGGAGTCTGGAAGACTCTCGCCTATCCTTAAGTCTCTTGACTTAGATTCCTTTAGGGTTTATGTAGTGGATTTAGAGGCGGGGATATATGACTTCGGCGAGCTGAGGCTTTTGAAGACACTTATATACGAGTAGCCCTTTCCGCGATCATTCTAGCGTAGTCCTTAAGAGGCACGCTTACATGCTTGCTGCATTTCTCGCATTTATAGATAATTTTCTCCTTTTCAATCTTCTCTATGTGTGAAAGAGGAGCCCCGCAGTAACATACGAACCCTCGTAAGCGTGCTGGAACGCCGTATACAAGGCCATGGGGTGGAACGTCTCTTGTTACCACTGACCCCGCGCCAACCAATGCATATTCTCCTATCTCTACGCCGCAGACTATTGTAGCATTTGCTCCTATACTTGCCCCTCTGCATATCTTCGTTGGAACGATCTCCCACTCCTCAGACGTTGAGCGGGGTAGAAGGTCATTTGTTAGGGTGGCGGAGGGGCCTAGAAAGGCGTCGTCCTCAACTGTGACTCCTCTGTAAACTGATACGAAATTCTGTATTTTCACATTGTCGCCTATTTCGACCCCGGCGTCTACATATACTCCTTTTCCAAGATTGCAGTTTCGCCCTATTTTCGCTCCCTTCCTAACGTGCACGAAGTGCCATATGCGGGTTCCTTCGCCGATTTGCGCTCCTTCCTCCACAACTGCCGTCGGGTGAATGAACGTCATTTTTTCTTCGCCCTCTTTAACACAAAGCTAAAGCCCCTTACCTCAACGAGCTGCGCGCCTAGTTTTTCCGCTATTTTCTTGGCCAGCGTACGCCTATCTAGTTCAGCTGTTTCCCTGAAGCTTCTGAGCATTTTTACTTTTACTAGGCCGTGAACATCCAAAGCCTTGTCTAGCTCCTTTATTACTCCTTGCGAAAGCCCGCTTTTACCTATTCTCACCGTGTAAATGTCTTCTTGAAAGAAGCTTCTTTTTCTCATATCATCTCTTCTTGATAACATTAACCTTAGTCTTTAAGTTTTCTAGAATAATTCTACCAGCGTTTTTTCTGCCTTAATTATACTTCTAATTATTGATTCGTAGTCGTTGTCTGGGTTATCAAGAATCTCCAAAACTTTTTCGATCTGGCTTTTTAAGCCCTCCGGAATGTGTGGATTCTTGAGAATCTTCTTCAACTTTTTACGTGCATTTTTAAGATCTGTCAGGCCATCCCTTAGATACATTGATGACATGAAAGAGGGGAGCGTAGCCATGGATCTAGACACAATAGTCATGAATACTAAGCCCCGTCTGAATCGAGGATCTAGCCTTATTCTCCTTACAACTAAGAGCTTGGCGTAAGCTCTTCTGAGGTCCTCACAGGCTTCCTCAAGTTCGTTCTTAAGTTTCAAAGAATACATCTCCAACTTCAAAACAGGGTGTTTAATAAAAAATATCCCTTAGTGCTATAATCGATAGTATTCATAATTTTAAATAGCCTTTGCACTTAAAGTTTAGCTATGAAAGTATTTTTTGACGATGCTGCTACTTTAATAATTGATGGGGCTGCGGAGGTAAGAATAGTAGATGGATTTTTCAGCATATTTAGTTTAGATGAGTCTCCGGGTTTTGAATGCAAGGTTGATACGTTAAAGGCGGTGCCATTTTATACGGTTAAAGGGGGTTGTTTGTGGTAAGTGGTGGGAAGGTAAGTTACATTAATGGAAATAGTATTCCAGAATCTTGGGTAGTCGTGCTAAATGAGATAAAGGAAAAGCTAGGCTCTGTAATTGTGCCCAGCAAAGTGGACATAGAACAGAGCGATATGGGACCTCCCACTACGATTAGACTAGGACTGATTTTGAACCCAGTAGTTATGCGGAGTGAAGTCCCCCTTTATGATGCAGTTTTTATTGAGCTAACTTCGCCTTCAGAACTGCACAGGAACGTAGCAGCTACAAGCTTTCTTAGCGAGAAAGCAAAAAATGAGCTAAACGAAGATTATGTTTTATTAATTACTCCGGAAGATTTGAAGAACAAGGATGGATTGAAAGGTGGAGCCTATGACGCTAATAAAAGTCCACGTTAACGTTTTTGGCCGAGAACAGAGAACCGTAGAGGTAAAGAAGGGCTCTAGGATAATAGACGTGCTAGAGAAACTATCATTAAACCCCGTGGAAATAGTTGTGGCTAAGAATGGAGAAGTAGTCCCCGAGGACGACTTCGTTTCTGACGGGGATAAGTTAGACTTGTATTCGGTGGTTTCAGGTGGATAAAGGGCTTGCCTGCGCAGTTTGCGGCGGAAAACCATCGATCAAGGTTTCGTATCTAGACTCCTATCTTTGTAAAGAACACTTCTTGGAGTATTTTGAGAGACGCGTGTTATCCACAATTAAGTACTTTAACTTAATAGAGGAAGGCGATGTAGTTGCCGCTGCTGTATCGGGAGGTAAAGACAGCCTCTCTCTCCTCTATGTTCTTAAAAAATTTTCTGAAAAACTCGGCTACACGGTCTTCGGCATAGCGGTAGATGAGGGTATACAGGGATACCGCGAATACAAGCTTAAAGCATTGAAGAAAGTTGCCGAAAAAATCAGCGTGAAAATATTTGTCGCTTCTTTCTTAGAAAATTACGGGCTAACCCTAGACGAAGCCGTTAAGATAGCTATGAGGAGAGGGTTCGAATATAAGCCGTGCAGTATTTGCGGCGTGTTTCGTAGATATCTCCTCAACTTGGTAGCTAAAGAGCTTAGAGCAAACAAGTTGGCTACAGGGCATAACTTAGACGATGAAACCCAGGTTTTTCTCATGAACGTTCTCAGAGGCGGCGTTCCAAATATAGCGAGAGAGTACCCTATCTCTAGGGGCGGACATGAGAAGCTGGTAACTAGGATAAAACCTTTCTATTTTATTCCAGAAAAGGAAACCTTAACCTATGCTTTACTTAGAGGTCTAGAAACGCCATTTGTGGAATGTCCATACGTCGAATACTCGATTCGACACGGAATTAGGCGCTGGCTTAACAGCCGCGAAAAAGAGCAACCGGGAATTAAGTATAAGGTTGCGGCTTCAAGTCTTCTCTACGGAGAAATTTTCGCTAATATAGATAGATCCCTATCATCACTGCAGACATGCAAGTATTGTAGCGCTCCGTCGACTTCTGAAATCTGTAGAGCTTGCGCTTTCAGAATATATTTGGGACTGACGCCCGGCACTATAAGGCTAAAAATACATGAGATATAGTAGGCAAGCACATAATGCCGCAGTAAACGTGGATATGAGATTTGTGGTTTCATTTCCGAGCCATCTAAAGCCTCGATAAAAAACCGTTGTAGTGCCACACTTATGTAGCTTCTTGTCTGTTATTACTTTGCATCTAGGGCAGTAGTACTTTGCTTGAAATAGAGCTCCTACTATGCTATCTAAAATTTCTCCTAACCAACCTATCAGAAAAATAACTGCAGGAACCCTATATGTAGAAGAAATGTATGTCCAAGCAGGCATTGTAAACATTGGGTGCAAAGAGAGAACCCATAAAGTTAAACTCATAAGTGCGGCGCCAGTTATTGATGCAAGTTCACCTAGCATAGTTACTCCACCCGAGGTTCCAGGCGGTAGCTTTCTCCATGGCTTGACTATTAAGCGTGGTGGTGTTTTACTTAGTGAGCCTATTTCGGATGCCCAGGTATCTGCATTGCTTACAGCGAAAGTTGTCAATGCTGCTACTAAGAAAGCTGCAGAAAATTTTAGATTACCGAGTAGCGAGGAAACGAAGGAGACCGCGAAAAAGAGCGTACCTACGCCTCCGGCTCCTAAGACTTGTCTCCAGTTCCTTCCTCTAGGATTTTCAGCTGCACCTTTCTTTGACTTCTCCGAATACTTTAACCTGGTTAAAAATGAAGAAGAAAGGTAGAAAATTAAAACGTAAAGAAAACTTTGCAGGCCTGTCAATCCTGAGATTATGGCAACTAATATTGAGGCAAGGAGGCCGCTTTTCGAGACGAGCCTGCGTTTTAAACTTATCAAGCCTACTGGTAACGATAGCGTTGCAGCAGCTATAGCGCTGGATACGGCAACTTCTTCACCAGTCAATGTCATCACTCGCTAAACTACTGAAAATTGGATAAAAACCTATGTAAAAAACTTATCGAAGAGCTGGAAAGCTTAAATTAATCCTACATAACTGCCCTTTGTTTTTTTAGCTACCTGGATTAAGAGCTCTGTCCCTGAAATTAAGGGCGCGGACTCGTAGACAGGCTCCCTATGCTTGGTGTTAATTATTACTGTTTCAATCTTAGTCTTGGCTATTAAATCTGTCACGTATAGAACGCTTTGCACTGCAGGGTCAATGCTATATTCCAGAGATCTGAATGGTTTTTCAAGGGGCACGTTCACGTTACCGTCGCTTATAACTACAAGTATTGGCTCGTATCCTCTGCGCCGCTCCCTAAGAGCTAAGAGATACCCTCTAAACATCCCGCTGGCAAGCGGGGTGAAGTCGTTTAATCCGACCTGTTTTAGCTTGCTTAGCAATAGGTTAAAATTCGTGGTTGGCTGTTGCACAACAGCCGAGCCGAAACCTTTACAGACAATCAGTGAAATTCTATCCCTATGTCGGCGTGACTCTTTCTCTATTCCCTTAATTGCTGTATAGATGCCTCTAAGAGAGTACATCATCGACGCGCTTGAATCCAAAACTATAATCATAGAAGTTCGTGCTCTACGATCTCTACGGGCCTCAACAAGGTCCTCCCACAAAGGCCTCAGCTTCCTTCTACGAAGTACAGCGCGGCGAATAGACGATATCAGCAAAGGCTTAAAATACTTTTTATGAGGTATAAGGTAGCCTGTTACAGCGCCTTTTTCACCTCCCCTTCTTCTCCCCTTCATCTTGGCGACTTTTCTGGATAGTTTAAATGCAAAGCTTACTATATCACTTTGTCTTATTTCTCCACCAAGTATTTTGAGCCCCCTGCTCAGTGACAACATTCCAGCCTTCTTAGCTGGCTCTAAACTGAAATTTGCGAAAACCCCCTTTCTACTGAAAAAGAAGGCGTTACCTCCAATGTATATAGCATTTTTATGTATAAATGCGTCTATTAGAAGGCTTAAGAGCAATGCCAGCAAGCCAAGCTTTATATCAATGAGGAGGAGAGCTATCAGAGAGAAGAGAAAAGCAACAATCGAAACTAATGTCCTTTTCTTAGATATTTCTTTAAACTGACCAGCGAAAAAAGGAAACCTTCTGAGTTTTCTCCTTACCTTCCCTTTTTCCTCTCTTAGTAAGAGACTTTGCAATGCTACTGGCGACACTAGGTGGGGGAACCTTTTTTAGTGCTCCCTCAATTTCCTCCCTCGAGGGAGGAGGCTTTAAACCACTGGCACGTGTCCTATGAGACAGTGCAAGGACTAACCCTTCAACGGCGTCATTAATGTCTATTTCCAGCCTGCCGTCAAGCGCTGCGAGAGCTCTAGCCACCTTAATTGCAACTATATCGGGTCTATAACCATCAACCTCCAAGTTGACGCACGTCCTTGCGACCGAAAGTACCACGTTCTCGGGGATTTTTACTCTTTTCAGCACCTTCTTTGCGTGTACTATTCTGTTGATGATCTCCTCATGCACACTCCCCCACTTCTCGTAGTAGCCCTCAGGATAATTTTCAAATTCGAGGTTCCTCTTAACAATTTCCGCCCTCAGCTCCGGGTCATCTATAGTCTTTACGTTCACACCTATCCCAAAGCGATCAAGCAGCTGGGGCCGGAGTTCGCCCTCCTCCGGGTTCATCGTGCCTATCAGTATAACCTTGGAAGGATGCCGAAACCTTACGCCCTCTCTCTCCACAACGTGCCAACCTGAAGCGACGGCGTCCAATATCGAGTCAACTATGTGGTCCGGAAGAAGATTAACCTCGTCAATATACAGTATTTGCCGATTGGCCTTCCCCAAGAGTCCGGGCTCAAAAACTGGCTTCCCGTCCTTCAAGGTCCTCTCTAGGTTTATCGTGCCCAGAACCATGTCCTCTGTCGCACCTATGGGCAAAGTAACTACCTTCATCTTTGTTCTCTTTACGGGAAAGTTCTCCCCCTTTTCATATCTCGCTCTGCAGGAATCGCACATGGACCCTGGATCATTAGGGTCACAGTTAAATGGGCAGTCCGCTACAACCTCTATTTCGGGAAGCAACTCGGCGAAAGCTCTAACAATGCTTGACTTTCCCGTGCCCTTTGGACCAAATATTAACAAACCACCTATAGTGGGATCAACAGCTAAAACCATTAACGCCTTTTTAAGCTCATCTAAACCCACGAATGCTGCGAAAGGAAGTACTCTCATTCCTTGCATCCTTATAATCATTATCCTAATTCATAAGTGATCTTGGTAGATATTATTTTTTCGAAAAAGCTTAAGCGACACATTTTACTTAGATCTAAACGTCTTCTATACAATGCGATTAAAAGAAATGTTGGATAAAGGCGAGCTTTTGGCTGAAAAATCTTCATGGCATTCTCTTGTATTGCCTAACTGGGGAAAAAGTATTGTAAATCTCGCTGCATCTGTATACTCTTCTTTTGGCGCAAAGGTAGAAGCTACGCCTCTGAAGTACATGAACAATTCATTTTTCGCCAACTATTCAAGAATAATTTTATTGATTATAGATGCTCTTGGCTATTATCAATTAATAAACTATGGAAAAAAAGAATTAAAAAATCTTCTTAAAATGGGGGGCGAACTTTTCCCTCTAACTTCTGTTGCGCCTACCTCTACCGCAACAGTTCTTTCCTCAGTATTTTCGGCACGGTACCCGGGGGAGCATGGAGTTCTAGGTTATAGGCTATGGATAAAGAGTGCTGGAAGCATAATTAGAAC
>Ga0190337_1000139_pt1 | contig 12988 bp, 13 predicted proteins | sample 4872041011_MG_FD_161677 | JGI IMG/M metagenome (GOLD analysis project Ga0190337, IMG submission 161677) | Hydrothermal vent sediment bacterial communities from Southern Trench, Guaymas Basin, Mexico - 4872-04-10-11_MG | ecosystem: Environmental > Aquatic > Marine > Hydrothermal vents > Sediment ...
TCGAGTTGCTGAAGGATCCTCCTTATCACAGCACCGGAAGCCGGATACCTCCTTTCGGGTTTATGTCCACGGTTTTTCCTTGAGGAGTATTCCTTTCTAAGCCTTGCAACACCCAGCCCTGGCTTGAGCCAGATCTTCCTCAGGATGGATGCTGCCCTTCTCGCCCACCAATCTGGCTGCTGAGGAGGCCTTTCCTTTGCGACCCCTGTCTTTACGAATTTTGCCCATTCTGGTGGCTCAAGCTCCTTCTTAAGCTTCTGGGTCAGGTTCTCTATCAGCTTTTGGGCAGGAACGCTTCTGACAGACATAAATGCTTTTTGATTTAGCTATTTTTTAACTTTTCTATACGGATATCTCCTTATGAAACCGCATCTCATACACTGCCAAACAACAACCTGCTTATCCGCCCTGGTCCTTATCCTTAAGGTCTTGCCTGGCTGAAGCCAGCAATGACAGCGGCGACATATCCTTCTTCTTTCCCTTGGCCTGAGATTGTGACGGAGACAGATTCTCCAGATAAGTTCAGCATATCTGTCAGCCCTTTCCTGTTTTCCCTGCCTACTCGCTTCTTCAGCGAGCCGAAAAAGCCTTTTAACCCTCTCCCTGGCTATCCTCTTCCTTTCCTCTTTTTTCATACCTTAGCAGGACCCTGTTTTCCCTTCCTGAAACAGGCTCTATCCTTACAAGACCCTTTTTCCTGAGGGATTTCAGGATCCTCGATACTTTCGCTTTCGAGAAATCGAGCTGTTTGGCTATCTGCTTCTGCAGGAGCTTCCCTTTATTCTGCTCTAAAAGCTCTACAACAGCCTTCTCCTCAGGAAGCAGGACCTCTGTCAGGATCTGCCTCCTCATCTTCCTCAGCCAGAAAACAGCCAAAAGGGCCGGAATAGGTAAAAGAAAGAGGAGCCAGAAAAAATCGAAGCCCTTGAGAGGACTTTGATAGCTGACAGAGAAAACCATCCCCTCTCCTGCTTCCAGCCGATCCCTTTCCCAGTAAACGATTATATGCTTCCCGTCTGTCATCACCTTTCCGTCCCCTGGCAAAAAAGAGGCATTTGCCGGAACCTCAGCCAGGACCGCCTGTTCAGGCAGTTTTATGAAGATGATCGCTTTTCTGATCTTGAAAGGAAAGGTATAATCCAGCCTTACGGTCTTCTTTTCTCCTGCTATCCAGCTGTCCTGTGATGTCCAGAAATCCAGGATAATGCTTTTGTTCGCTTCTGCCTGCATCTGGCATTTGATTCCGTTCTCTATCCAGCACTCAGCCGGAAAATCAGGGTTCAGTTTCAGGTCCCAGACCTGATAGGGCAGGAGCCACTCAAGCTTTTGGACAGGTTCCGAAAACCTCAGGATCACGTGATGCCTGATACCTCCATCTTCAAGGCTCGCCACAGCAGAGAAGAGATCGACCTGAGCAAGAGCCGTCGGTAGGAGGAGAAGCATAAGGAGACAAAGGGCCCTCATATTTAAGATTGTCATCCAACCTTAAAATGATGATAGAACCCCATCAGCTTGAAAGGATAGCCAGGCAGGTAGCGAAAGCAGAAGCCGAAAGAAAGGAAATAGCAAGGAAGATAAAGCTTGAAAGCTACCCTGTCAAGCCTGTCCAGCTGAACGGAAAGGTGGCGGCTGTTGACGGTGGGTTGATCAGAAAACCGCTTCACGGTTTTGACTGCTTGCTTTACAGGGCTGTAGCGGTTTGCTTTCATTACAAATCAGGAAAGCTCCAATCCGTTTCCTACCTTCCGACCAGAAAACCCAAGATAAACCTGGAGCTATTCGAAAACCTTTCTGAGCTCGACTGGGTTTATGCTTCTGGCCTTTACAGGCTTGAAGCAGAGCTAAAGCTTGCCCTGGAATGCCTGAAAAGCTGGGAACCTGATTGGCTGCTGCTGGACGGTCCTCTCTATCCGCACTATGCTGAAAGGCCCGGTAAGGGCTCGCAGCTAAAGCAGAAATGGGAGGAGATCCTCGGGCTTTACAGGCAGCTTTATAAGCAGCAAGTCCTGGGGATCGTTGAGGATTCCAGGTCCCAAATCCTCTGCTCTTCCCTCTCCAGGCTTTATCCAGAGTTCAAAGAGGTTCTTGAAAGGTCAAGGGACACAGCCCTTTTGACCCTTTTGATGAAGGAATCTGAAAGAACCAGGGTTTTCGAACCAGAGGAGAGCATCGTCCTGAAAGAGCTCGGCCAGAAGATTAAAAGCTTCTATCTCAAGCCCTCGCGCCATGACAGGCCCTATAGGGTCGATTTCGTCTCAGGAGATCCTGATGCAATAGCCGGGTTGCTTTTGGCTATCTCTTCCAAGGGTTCTTATTCTATCCCTGCACCCCTGATCGAGGCAGATCTGAACGCAAAGCTTTCGGAAGAGGATTTCGAAAGGTTCTACTCAGCCCTTTCCTCCAGAATACCTTCTGTCGGGATCCAGAAATTAAGGAGAGACTTACGACCTATCTGAACAAAACAAAAAGAAAAGGTAAAAGGATTCCTTTTTAGGAACCCTTTTACATGCAGCGGAAGTCGTTCTTCATTGCCCTTGCTGCCGCAGCCCTCGTATCGTCAGCATTCAAACCGGCGATCACGAGAGCCTTCTTGCCGTTTGCCAGCTCGTATTCCTGGATGAGCTGTTTTGAACCACCGCACTTTTCGACTTCTTCCATGAACTTTGCGACGCAGTCCTCACCCTCTCCAAGACCCATCACCTCAGCCACGAGCTTGTTGGCGCACGGACCACCGATCAGGATGAGATCGGAGCCAACGTCCAGGCCAACCTCATTGTCGAGCTTGGTGATAGGTTCTTGGATGAGGACGGGTGCTTGAACTGCTGCTGTTGCCCCGATTTTTGGATCAGGGCCAAACGCAACAGCAGCTATTGCTGGCGCTTCATAGGTGTAGAGTTCTACTTTGTCTGTGTCGGCTCCTACCTGCACAATATATGTACCACCAGCTGTCAAACCATAAGAATAGTCTGTATCTTCTTTTGCATATGTTGAAACATTAGTTTCTATTTCTGTAATTTCGTCTGCGCTGTCACTTGCATTTATCTGAATTTGAATGGTCTGGGGTGTAGGAGCACCAACATAGCCGCTGAAATCTGGTTCAAGGATATTTATAGATGTGGTATTACCTGAAGGGCTACTGTCAAGCTCGATTGTTGCACCAGATTTCGTATATATCGTAGAATTCGCATCTACGGTAATTGTACCGTCGGTGTTGTAAGTAAATGGAATTTCGTGGTCTCCTATTGTAATGTAGCCATAAGTATCTGAAACTTCTATGATTTTATTTGTCCCTAAATCTTTAATTTTGGTTACATTGTTAGTATTGTCATGATCGTAGTATTGTAAAATGAAGGAGTCTTCGCCATCAGTAATTATAAAGTAATCTTTTTCTGAAACCGTAGATCCTGCAGAAACATGGACAGTTCTGGCACTTCCGTCAGTTAAGTCAAAAGAATCATCTGTCCCATTAAAGTAGTAAATTGTTTGTGAATATGTATTACCGAGTTTATTGGTAAATTCAAGGACCACTCTTGAGTCACCACTTTTCTTTACTGTAATTTTGTCTTTAACGGAATCTTTGACATCTGGTATTATGCCATTGAATAATATTTTGAACGCACCAAAGACCGAATCGTTCATTGTGTCGCCTTCCATGAGATAAACATCGTCAGCGGGTTTGTAGGGTAGTTCTATTTTAACGATTCTTTGTGCATCTATTGAAGTAATGTTTAAACTTTCAGTGCCTTCGATTGGTGTTGTAGAGCCTCCAAGGAATATGCCTTCGCCGTGTTTAAATGTGATTTTTTCAGCACCAATTGATAATGTAACAGCACCTTCTGCAGGATAGTCGAATACGTCTATTCTTTTAACCCAGACATCGGTATCGTCTATTGTTAAAATCTCGCCTTCATCGACACCTTCATCGACGCCGTCAATCGTAAGTACGGCACATTTAACATCACCGGTACATCTGTCAGCTCCTGCTACACCTCGGACTCCTATTGTATGTGTCACACCTTCGATATTAACATCTTGTGTCTCGCCTGGTTGAAGTGTAATTTCCTGTGCACCGGCTGCATATAAAACGATGGTCTCGTTATCTAAGTTATTCTCGTTTGGATCTATAAGGTACTCCTTGCCTAACAAGTTTATTGTTTTTCCTGCTGCTTTTGTTATGTTGAGTGCCGGTGTGAAAATAACTTTATATGTATAAGCTGTGTCGTCTTTTTTAAATTTGACATAAAGTTTTGGTTCTGTGGCATCCGGATATGAATTATCGAATACCACTTTTTGATCACCTGTTGAAATTCTTTGTATATAAGTGACTGATGTTGCTCCTTTTTGTTCAACTTCTCCTGGGGCAAGTATAGAAAGGTCATCTTCCGTGAATGATATCTTTACTGAATTAAAGGTATCATTGATGTGTAAGTATTCTGATGCTTTCTGGATGGGCGCACCATTAGTAACTGTTAGTCCTAATCCTGCACCAGGGATGACCGAAGGTTTGGTAGCATAGCCTGCCAGGGCGGCTGCAATGTCAGCTGCTGCGGCAACGTCCTTTGGGTAGGCGGTTGCGTCAGCAGCTGAGGAACCGATAACGATCAGGGGCGAAGTGATCTTGTTCGTGTCGGTGACAACGTAGTCGCCGAGGGATGCGGGTGAAGCTGCTGCAGCAAAGAGCATGGTTGCTCCTGCTGTCAAGGCAGCAAGGGTCCCTGCGAGGATCCTTTTAATATTCATTTATCTACCCTCCTTTACTCGTTCTCCCCACGGCTTTCGACCATGGGCTCACTGAATTCATATAGAAGTTTTGATGAAAACCCTATATATAGGTTTCGTGAAACAGTTTCATGAGCTGAATGAAAAATGAAAAAATTAAGTTAGAAAATAAAAAAATTAAAAATTTTTAATAAAATTGTTTCATTCTAGAAATTCTGCAGAATCTATTATTCCGTCCCCGTCGAGATCGAGTCCCCGAATGACATGCACAGCCTGCTTTGGGTCGAAACGGTTTCCTGCACAGGCATGATCCGGATTCTGGATCAAGGCCAGAACGGATCCGCGGGTCCCTGAAAATCTTATTCCAGCCAAGACTAGCACTTGCTTTTTCGGATTCCATGGGTTTTTCAAAGTGAGCAGAACTCCGCATTCCTCATCAGAATAGCTCTTTCCTGAAAGGTCCGATCTTATCCTTATTCCGTTCTTGAGTTCTATCCTTACAGGAGATTTTCTCATGACCTTTTGCGTTATCAGGTTCACCATAGGTCCTCCTATCAGGATCAGGTTTTCTTTCAGCTCTGAAGGCTTGACCTGGGTGTCGAGTCTGTAGTTGGGCAGGAGGGCTTCTTCTGAATGCAAACCGAGCCATAAAGCCAGATCTATCGCACAGCAGGCATCAGAAGCCCTTGCTCTGAAGGGACCATGGGGATCAGGAGACCCGACGATTAGAAGGCAGTCAAGCTTTCTTTGGCTGATAAAAGGCCTGAGCTCGAGCGCTCTTGCTATCTTTCTTCTTGTAGGTTCTGGCTTTCCGAAAAGGAGCAAAAAGGCAGGGTGGGTGAGCTGATAGAATCTTGCAAGGGTCCCGTGTCTTTGCTCCTGGCTCACCTGCTGAATAACTCCTGCTTTCAAAAGCTTTTTGAGATGGTAGTAAACCTTTTGTTCATGAATACCGAGCTTTTTAGCCAGGTCTATCGGGCAGGATGGCCTGAGAAGCTCTTTTGCGATCCTGAAGGCAAGCGGATGGGAAAGGGAGCGGATACCTTCGGTAGAAATCGTTCCTGAATCCACCTGTCGATTTTTGAAAAAAATTTTCATAATATTTTTAAATTTTTATGAATAAAAAACTTAAATACTTTTTCGCTTTCTGAAATTTCTTTTAGAAAACGGCTTAAAAGAGAGGGTCGCTGATTTTTTATGTGCGGTATAATAGGATGGGTGGGCAGGGAGAAGGCGATAGGAAGGTTGCTTTTCTCGTGCCTGAAAAGATTGGAGTATAGAGGTTATGATTCGTACGGCTTTGCTGTCCAGGATGGGGGGCTGAGGGTTTGGAAGTATAGGGGAGAGCTCAGAAGCTATCCAAGGGTGAAGGCAGGGATGGGTATAGCTCATACCCGATGGGCAACCCATGGAAAGCCGAGCAAGAGGAATGCGCATCCGCATCTGAGCTGTGATGGCAAAATAGCTGTTGTCCATAATGGTATAATCGAGAACTGGAAGGAGATCAGGGCAGGACTGAAGGGGCATAAGTTCAGATCAGAGACAGACACAGAGGTCTTTGTCCACCTGCTCGAGGAGTGCTGTGAAAAATGGGGGTGGAAGGAAGGATTCAAAAAGGCTGTTGAAAGGCTCGAGGGTTCTTGGGCGATCCTTGCGATCAAGGCAGGGGAACCGGAAATGCTTCTTGCAAGGAGGAAAAGTCCCTTGGTCCTTGGTATAGCCGAGGATGGCATTTTTGCATCCTCTGATATCCCGGCATTCCTTCCCTATACGAGCCGGGTTGTCTATCTCAGGGATGGGGATCTGGCTGTCATCAGTCCTAAGGGTTTCAGGGTCATGGGTTCCAGACCGCGGGTCCAAACGGTTGATTGGAGGGCCGAAGAGGTGGAAAAGGGAAGGTTCAGGCACTATATGCTTAAGGAGATCTATCAGCAGGCAGAAGTGCTGAAAAGAGTGGCAAAAGCGGATGTCGAGGAGGCGAGAAGGGAGATAAGGAAGGCAGGGAAGATTTGGCTGATAGGATGCGGGTCGAGCTATCATGCATGCCTTTTAGGGCAGTATCTGCTGATGGAACAGGGCTTTCCTGCCCAAGCCGTTCTCGCTTCTGAATTCCAAAATATCCTTCCTGCGGTGAAGAAGGACCTTGTCCTTGCTGTTTCCCAATCAGGAGAGACGGCTGATGTGCTCGAAGCATGCAGGGTTGCGAGGGAAAGGGGTTGTCGGATCATCTCGATTTTGAACGTCCCTGGATCTTCTCTTATGAGAGAATCCGATTCCTGCATTATCTTGGGAGCAGGACCTGAACTTTGTGTTCTTTCGACAAAAACCTTCACATCCCAGGTAGCCGTTTTCTTCCTTTTGACAGGGAAGCTCGAGAAAAGGAGGAGGGAGATCATGGAGCTCGCCACCCTTGTCTATCATCTAACATCCTTAAGCTCCCAAAGGCATCTTAAGAAGCTGGCTGAAAAGTTGAAGAGGAAAAGGCATCTTTATGTGCTGGGGTCAGGATTGAGATATCCCCTGGCACTTGAAGCAGCACTTAAGATTAAGGAGGTCAGCTATATTCATGCAGAGGGTTTTGCAGCAAAAGAGCTAAAGCACGGACCTCTGGCTCTAATAAGCAAAGGCACTCCGTGTCTTGCCTTCCTCCAGCCGGAAATCCTGCCGAACCTTGAGGAGGTGAGAGCGAGAGGGGGATGGATTATCGGGATAGGTCCTGAAAATCCGGGAAATCTTGACTTTTTTATTAAAACGCCTAAAAAGAATGATATGGCTGTCCTGCTTGAGATAATACCTGTCCAGCTTCTTGCATACCAGCTTGCTGTTCTGAAAGGGTTGAACCCTGATAAACCGAGAAACCTGGCGAAATCCGTGACGGTGAAATGAGGCTGGAAGCTGTTATCCTGGCTGCCGGAAAGTCTGAAAGGCTCAGGCCGCTCACTCTGACAAAACCGAAACCGATGCTCAGGGTTTCTGGAAAAACCCTGCTGGAATGGACCCTTACCCAGCTTGAGGGAATGGTGAAAAGGGTATGGATAGTTGTGGGCTATCTTAAGGAAAGGGTGGAGATAGAGGGAAAATACGGATTTCAGATCAGGATCGTGGAGCAAAAAAGGCAGCTTGGGACAGCCCATGCCTTGCTTCAGCTTGATGGGCTGATTTCAGGAAGCTTCCTTGTCCTGCCCGGGGACGACCATTTCAGTCGAGAAGATCTCCAGAAGCTGAAGGGTTCTGGGGTCCTTGTTCAGGAAACGGAAAGGCCCAGGGATTTCGGGATTGTTGAAATTCAGGATGGGAGGCTCAAGCGGATTCAGGAAAAGCCTGAAAAACCAAAATCCAACCTTGCGAATACAGGGTGCTATCTTCTGGATGAAGAGATTTTCGGGATAATCCGAAAGCTGAAAAAAAGTCCGAGGGGGGAGTATGAGCTTCCCTCAGCAATAAACCGGCTTGCTGAAAGACAGGATCTTCGGGTTGTAAAAGCCAAGGAATGGATTCCGGTAACCTATCCCTGGGATCTGCTCAAGCTCAATCAGGTCCTGCTCGAAAAGATGGAAAAGAGGATTTACGGAAAGGTGGAAAAGAATGCTGTTATTCAGGGAAAGGTATGGCTGGGGAAAAACAGCATTATAAGGGCAGGGAGCTATATCCAGGGTCCTGTTTTCATCGGTGATAACTGCATAATAGGGCCAAACAGCTTTTTAAGACCCTATACCTGCTTGGGGGATGGATGCAGGGTGGGGAATGCCGTTGAGATAAAGAACAGCTTGATAGGCAGAAACAGCTTTATAAGCCATCTTAGTTATGTGGGAGATTCTGTTCTGGGAGATGGGGTGAACTTTGGGGCAGGAAGCATAACAGCAAACCTCAGACATGATGAAAAGAATATAAGGGTCAGGATCAAGGGGAAGCTGATAGATACAGGATTGAGAAAGTTCGGTGCGGTTATAGCAGATAAAGCAAAGCTTGGGATCGGAACACTTATCTATCCTGGAAGGCGGATCTGGCCAGGGGTTTGGACAAAACCGGGAGAGATAGTGAGAAAGGATTTAAAGCAGACAAGGAAAAAATAAATATGGATTTTAGCGGTATCATGAACCTGGCTGCAAGCGGTTCTGTTTCTTACTGGATCAGTCTCGGAATAAATCTAATCCTCTCCACCCTTGTCGGAGGGATTTTGGTCGTGATTCTAACCTATCTGCTCGCAAGGGAGGCCAGCCGGCTTGGTAATGCTTTTCTTATGGTTCTTATCATAAACCTCATAAACCTTTTCGGTATCCTGGGATTCCTTGCACCCTCAAGCTTTTTCCTCGGTATGCTTCTTCCGGTGCTTGTATGGATTTTTTTGGTCAAGGTCTTTCTGGGAGCGACCTGGACCCATAGCCTTATAATAGGCATTCTGGGTTGGCTTCTTTCTATCTTCTTGGTCCCGTGGATAACGAGCCTTATCCTGCCTTTGATTCCTCTATAAGAATTCGGCAAGGCGGAAGCTTGGATGCAGCGATTTTTAAGGCCCTTTTCCCTGTTTCAAGATTTTCGGGTGATACCCTTACCTCCATTATCTTCTGGCCTTCCCTTACCTGCGCGGCTGTTCCGATCGGATTGCCGAAAGCCAGCCTCATCCCTGTCTGGAACCTGTCTGCACCTGCTCCAGTAGCTATCGGATTTTCCCTCAGAACGTGATGAGGATAGGGGATCACCCTTAAGAAATAATTAGTCTTCCCGAGCTTGTCCAGAACCTTGGTGGCAGCAACCCTTGCGGCTTCAAGGGCGTTATGCCTTATCTGAAGCGATTTCCTGGATATCAGCCAGAGTTTGAGTCCGAAATCCTGATCAGGTCCTGTCTGAAAGCGGTGGATTTTAGGATCAGGAACACCCTTGACATAGCTTTTTCTGGGTTTGGATTTAGACTTTCGCGTATAGGGTCTCTCCAGCTTCCGATAGCATCTCGCCGGTCTTAGGGCCATAAATCATTTTTGGTCAGTTTTATTAAAAGTTTTTCCGTCGGCATGTATCCTTGATTGAAGAACCGAATCCTGCTCGTGATATTTCGCATCCGGTTTTTTATCATAAGGTACCTCTGCGGGTGATGTTAGCTTGAAAAGGAGGAGCTTGCATATCCTCATACCAGGATAGATAGTTACGGGCATCTTCCCAAGGTTGGAAATCTCAAGAACCAGCCTCCCTGAAAAGCCAGGGTCTATCCAGCCAGAAGTTATATGTGCTGTCACCCCGAGCCTGCCAAGGGATGACCTGCCATCGACGTATCCTGCAAGGTCTGCGGGTAGTTTTATCCTTTCACGGGTTATTCCAAGAACGAACTCCCCTGGATGAAGGGTAAAGGGTTTCCCTTGGGTATCGAGCACCTCTGTATACTCTTTCGGATTCCTTGCATCTATATACGGCTCTTGAAGGTGCTTGAAGATTCCGAACTCCGATCCTAAAGAGAGGTCTACACAAGCCGGCTGGATTTGGTCAGGATCTAAAGGATCGATCTCAAGCTTCCCTGATTTCAAAAGCTTCCTTATCTCGTGATCTGGCAGGATCATTTTTTCTTAAGAGCCCCCACAGGACAGAACGCTACACACTTACCGCATTTTATACATTTTTCAGGATCTATTTCAATCCCGTGTTCTGTCAGCCTTATTGCTAGCTGAGGGCAAACAGAGACACACCCGCCGCATCTAAGGCACCTGGACTTGTCTACAACAGGCATAAAAATAAAAAGAAAATAAAAAATAAAAACCCTACTTCTGGTAGAGGGTGTAGACACCCCAAAGGACGCCTACCAGGAGCAGGATCCAGGCAATCACTGAAAACAGTGTTTCAAGGCCAGAAACTACTTGTGCCCCTGCGACAGCCAATAGACTTGATCCAGCAGCGAGCAGTGCCAGAAGGCCTGCCCCTGCGACGAGTCTCAGTGGTTTGTCGGCTTTGGCTCTGTACTTGCAGTATTCGGCAAAGACCAGCACTAGAAATACGACGATCACCAAATCGAGCAAACCGCCGAATACCACCATTTTTATCACCTGTTTAAATATTTATCCCAACCCCTATTTAAATTATAACCCGACCTCGATTATCGCTCCTAGAAGGATTAGGAAAGCCCCAAGGGTAAGGATTTTTAAGGAGTCGAGAATGACGAGCTCGAGAACCCGTTTACTGTTTTTTCTGACGATGGCAGCTGAAAGGATCGCTCCAGCAAGCCCTGCAGCCACGTACCCTGCAATCTCAGGAATGCCGTGAGGGAGGAATGCGAGAGTAACGATCGGGACTTCCCAGGGAGCTTTTGAAAGCTGACCTATATAAACACCGAGGATCGAGGCGTTCCATTCGAGGATGAAAACAGCCCCGGCACCGAAAATGAAGGAGAAGAAAAATGAAAAGAACATGACCTGAAGGTTGTTGAAAAGGATATCGAAAAAAGACCCGACCTCAACAGCAGATCCTGTAAGACCCTTTATCTGATTTATCTTGGCTATCTGTGTTTGGAAGGCGCCTTGGGGCAGGATGAAGGACCAGATCGAAAAGGTGGCAGTAAGGCCGAGAAAGTAGAAAATAAAAACCATTATCTCTCTTTCGTGCCTTTCCCAGATACCTTTAGCATTCTGCTTCAGGATCTCCTCCTCGATCCTTTCCTCCTTTTTTATAAAGCTCGTGATGAAGTAAACCGAAGGGATGATGATGAAGAGGATGGCAAAAAAGCCGAAATCGACGCCTGCGAATGCTGGAGCGACCTGAGAGGATATCAGAAGGGCAACATTGCATATGACGAAAGCCCAAACAGCCGTAAGCCACGGTCTTTTCAGAACTTCCTTATAGGTAAGCAGGGATTCGATCATAAAACATTATTGGTTTTGAAAATTTAAGCATTAGCCCACAAATTCTGATATGGTGAGGCTCGAGAAGCTCGTCATTCAGGGATTCAAGTCATTCAAGAGAAAGGTTTCCATACCTTTCCCCCCAGGTCTTTCCGTAATCATCGGGCCGAATGGGGCAGGGAAGACCAACCTGGTGGATGCGATAAACTTTGTGATAGGTAGGTCCAGTTCAAGGGCGTTAAGGGCGAAAAAGGCATCAGAGCTTATCTTTCACGGAAGCAAGAAAAAAACCCCATCCGAATATGCAAGGGTCAGCCTTTATTTCGACAATTCAGATTCAGCTTTACCTTTTGATGAGGAAGTGGTAACGGTGAGCAGGACCCTCAACAGAAACGGCATTTCCACTTACAGACTTAATGGAAGGATAGCTACACGCCAACAGATCCTGGATGTTCTGGTTCAGGTCGGACTGAGGCCTGACGGTTTCTGGATAATCCAGCAGGGTGAGGTTACCCGGGTCGTTGAGATGGATGCTATCGAAAGGAGAAGGATTCTGGACTCCCTTGCCGGGATATCCGAATATGAGGAAAAGAAGGCTCAGGCTGAAAGGGAGCTTAAGGCGACTGAAGAAAGGGTGAAGGAGGCAGAATTGATCCTTGGGGAAAAGCAGAATATCCTGGAGAAACTCAGGGAAGAGAGGGCTGCTGCATTGGAATGGCAAAAGCTCCAGGAGGAACTTGAACAGATAAAGGCTGCGTGCCTGATTAAGGAAAGGGAAAGTCTGGAAAAAGAGCTTGCGGCTATCGAGGAAAAGATAGGACAGAGGGAAGAGGAACAGGGAGGGTTGGCAGAAAGGATAGAGGAGCTAGATAGGAAGATAAGGGAGGGTGAAAAAGAATGGAAAGATCTCAGCAAACGCTTCACCCAGCTCAGTCAGACCCTGGAAGCAGAAAGGGAGCTTGCGAGATTGAGGGCAGAGCTCAATTTCAAAAAATCGAAGCTTGAAAGCAATCGACAGGAAATCCAGAGGCTTAGGATGCTCGAAAGCAGGATCTCAGGAAGACCATCAGCCGGATTTGAGGGGGTTGAAGGTGTTCTCGGAAGGGTTTCTGATCTCCTTAGGGTCCCTCCAGAATACCAGATAGCTTTCGAGGCAGGGGTTGGTGGACACCTGAACGACTGGATCGTTGAAAATCTAGATACTGCGATAAAATGCATCGAGATCTTGAAAAAGAAGAAGGCAGGGCAGGTCAGGTTTCTCCCTTTGGATTACCTTAAACCGCCTGCAAGAAGACCCCTACCAAGGGGGGCAAAGGCATGGCTTTCTGACATCATCCAAACCAAGCCGAAATTCAGGATAGTGGCTGAATGGCTCGGGAACCAGACGGCTTGTGTTGATGATATCTATACCGCAAAGGAGATAGCAAAAATTGAGAGGGTAAGGATGG
>Ga0190337_1000143_pt1 | contig 12926 bp, 28 predicted proteins | sample 4872041011_MG_FD_161677 | JGI IMG/M metagenome (GOLD analysis project Ga0190337, IMG submission 161677) | Hydrothermal vent sediment bacterial communities from Southern Trench, Guaymas Basin, Mexico - 4872-04-10-11_MG | ecosystem: Environmental > Aquatic > Marine > Hydrothermal vents > Sediment ...
ACTAGTCCTGCCCAGGTTCTACCCGACCATAAAACAGTGGAGGCAGGCGTGGCTCGAGCACTACAACATCGTCTACACCCCGCTCCTGCTGGACAGGTTGCTGAGAGGACTAGCCTACTCGTACAGGGAGCACTACAATCCCACAGGGGTGAGCGAGAGCTGGCTAATAGTGATCGATAAAGATTTAAACCCAGAATATGAGATAATAATAGGTGGTGATAGATGGCTACAAAATCGATCACGCTGCTGAGCGAGTATAAGATAGAGGTCGGATGGTTCGCATCCTGCAACTCCGTGTCGGTCAAAGCCAGGATAGACGTGCCATCAGGGTGCACGGTAAACAGCGTTAAAATAAACCTATGGGTTAAGCAGGAGACGTTCCCAGCCGGCAGGTCAGTACAGAACACGTACGTTAACGACGAGTTTGTCAACGATCAAATAATCGACGGCATACTATACCCTGATGGAATAGGATGGACTATAGACATAACGAACAAGTACGTGCCCGGCGAGAACATCTTCAAGTTCGAAGCGTGCCGCGGCGAGCTGGGTATAACGCAGGGGTTCAGCCACTACGTAACCGCCGTGCTGGTCATAGACTACTCGGGCACGGAGCCGGGCCTGGAGAGCGAGGGCATATTCACAGGCGAAATGGGCGCGGTGATCAGCGCCATGGTCAACTTCATGCAGTACATGATGCAGTACATCATAATGATAATGGTACTAGGCATGCTTATAAGAATGGTCAGGAGGGAGGGGAGATGAGCGCAGTAATAGGTATAATCCTTCCCCTGCTACCGTACCTGCTGTCGTTCACCCTAGGCGTGGCCGCGGCGGGTCAGTTCCAGGAGTTCATGGTGATGGCGATGATGCTCGCGATGATGTTCATGATGGTAGAGGCGATGCGGCTGGCATTGGGGTGATTAGCTTGGAAGAGCGGAGAAGAGCTATAGCAGACCACCTGAGATCGAAGAAATACAGGATAATAATAGACGGTAAAATATACAGCGCGGACGAGCTCGCCAGGGAAGTCGAGTCAGGATCGGAAATAGGCATGAAACTTATCAACATGGCTATAAGGGGGGCCCTGGAGAGGTATGCCAAGCAAAGTACTGGTAGCCAGGCCCGAGATAGATGAAGCAACCCGGATAATGAGCAGGGACGTAGCCGAGGAATTTGTGAGGCTAGCATCCAGCATGCTCTACACGGCTATAGACCTGAGGGACGGAGACGCCTCGAGAGCAGGCTTCGAGTACGCGGTTAAACGCTACGGGCCCGAGATGGTCGCATTGTTCTCGCACGGAGACGCTGATAAAGTTATCGGATGGGACAACTCGATGCTGGACACGTCAAACGCGTACCTGATGAAAGGCAGAATACTGTACCTATGCGCATGCAAGTCAGCCAGCACGTTAGGCGACAAGCTGATCGAGGAGGAGGCGTCGGCCGTCATAGGTTATAAAGATACGCTCACGGTCGTAACACAAGGCGGCGAGATGCTCGAAGCATTCAAAAACGTGCTGAGAAAACCCAGCGTAATACTAATGGGTAGAACGGTCGGCGAGGCTTATAATGAGACGCTGAGTGAGTATGAGAGGTGGATAGAATACTACGACCAGGCCGACCCGCTGATAGCCGATATACTCAGGTCGGACAGGGACGCGCTCGTGCTCAAAGGCGATGAAAACGCAAGGCTCGTACCGGCAACCTATATAATAGTCGCCAACACCACCGCCGTGATGCAGGTGATGATGGTAATCATGCTTATAAAAATACTGATCAGTAAAACTTTAAACACGGTTAAACAGTAGTATGTAATGTATGGCTTACGCTTTGATAGGGTACGTCGATGAAGACCCGCTGAACACCATGGTTCAAGCCCTGGTAGCGCTGTTAGCGGCGGTCAACGCTATGATACTCATATACAGGCTCGTCAATAAGATAATAGAGGGATCGGTATGAGGGGGATATACATTAACAGGGACGAGGCGGTCAGCATACTAGCCGAGGCGCTCAGCAGAATAGTCGGGAACAAGCTCCTGCAGTTCGCGGACGGCACGGTGATAGTGAACCAGCGGATATTCATGAAGACATATCAGGGATACGCCTTCACAGCCGGCCACAGGTTCGAAAACGTCGCATCCGACTCAGAGGTAAACGTTGCGCTCAGAGTACCAGAGGATGCGGATAGAGAAGTGTTCTTTATAATTGTTGAGGTGTCGACCCTGGCGCAGGCATATATAGACCTCTATTTCGACGCGTACCAGAGCGGAGGCACGGAGCTGAAAGCGGTAAACCTGAGGAGGAGCATGAAAGACACCATAAGCCCGGTAGCAGAGGCGCTCCATAGCGTAACATACACGCCCGGCGAAGACCATTTACCGCTCGTCCACTCGGGCGGGTCTAAACAGTTCGCCGTGGGCGGCTTGACGGAGCTCGGCGGCTCAGCTATAATGGCGCCAGGCTACGATGCAGTAATAGCTGTTACTAATAAATCTGCAAGTAGCCAGGATATAAGCATACGACTGCTCTGGTGGGAGGACGAGCTGTGAGCTACATATACTACGAGATGCCGCCTGAATGGGTCAATATGCTCGTGAACGGTTTAGCCGCCGCTATCGTGCTCATGATGCTGGCTATGATACTGTCCCTACTCAAGACTTAAATAAAGCCAAATCCAAGGGTTTAAACAGGTATGAAACTATCCGATCTGCTTGACAGGATAAAGAGCAGGCCCGAGGTGCTTAGGCTCGAGCCGATAGAGAAGCACCCCCCGTACCACTTCTACAGGATAAGGGTTAAAGAGGCGGACGACCTGGTCAGGGAGTTCGCAGTATGCATAGTTGTTGAGAACGAGGGCGCCGAGGACGAGGCGGCGTACTTCAAGGACAGAAGGCCGTTTATTGAGCGTGTCGAAACCGGCCTTGAAAAAGCGAGGAGCAAGATAATAGAGCGTTGCGGATTCGTCAAAGTCGAATCGTTCACAGTCAACACGGCTGAGAAATATGCTATAGTTACAGGATTCATAGATAACGGCGATGGAACGGCGAGCAGGAAAACCTATCTAGCCTACATGGAGAATGGAGAGCTCAAGCTGTTAGAATTAAGGTGATGACATGAGCTGGCTGGGGGGCTGGCAGTACAGGAAATCACATGTTATAGAGGGCTCTCCAGCCGGCGCCGTGGCTGACTACCAGGTAAGAATAATAACGCACTACGGATCAGGATCTGATTCAGGAGAGCATGTGTACCTCAACGAGCACGCCAGAGCGGACTTCGGGGACGTCCGCTTCACAGGAAGCGACGGCGAGACGCTACTGGACTACTGGATAGAGGAGCTTGTTGAGGGCGACTACGCAGTCTTCTGGGTTGAAGTGCCGAGCATACCAGCCAGCCCAGACACCGCGATGATCTATATTTACTATGGTAAAGGCGATGCAACAAGCATTTCAGACGGGGATGCTACTTTCGAATTCTTCGACGACTTCTCAAGCGACCCAAATACAAGCGGTAAATGGGAAATATACAGACATGCTAATGACACTGCTAACGAGTTCGTCTACGAGCCAGCAAATAAGAGAGTTTACCTAACAAAAGCTGTTGATAGGAGAGGAAGCTTTGCATTCCTCAAAAAGAATGGAGTATTGCTCGATTGCCCAGAACCAGGATTCGCCGTCAAAACAAGAGGCGGCGGTGGGGGTGGAACTGGAGCAGACGGATGGGCTTTAGGATTCTATAAAGACCCATCACCCTACCAGACGTATGGCAGGTGCTCACGCGGAGGGAAATTTGGCTTAGCCGCGTATGATGGGTCAAGTGATGTCCAGTCTAAATGCTACGCAGTAGAATTTGACAACTCCATGAATCTTTTTGATGCAACAGATAACCATAATGCTTTAGTTGACACGCTTACAACTATTACTCCAGAGACGCATCATACGCGATATGATACTAATATCGCTAATGAAGACAATATAACGCATGATATTGAAATATATGTCTACGACTTTGCTAAGCTTGTAGTTGATGGCGTAGAACATTTCTCACACTCAATATCTTTCGATAAGACGTACACTAAGATGGGGTTCGGAGGTGCGACAGGAGCGGCAAACAACAACCATTGGATACAGGATTACGTGATGGTTAGGAAGTATGTCGACCCTGAGCCTTCGCATGGCGTATGGGGAGCTGAAGAAACAATCGCACCGCCGCCTCCGCCTGAAGAAGTAACTCCGCTGTACTATATAACATATAACGTGTTCGAGCAGATAGCGAACATGATATACGCTGTGGTAGCGCTGGTGATGGTGTTCACGATACTGCTTGCAATCAGACATAAAACTTAAATCAACGGGCCGGATAGTTTAGATTAGTATGGTTACGAAATATATATCGGTGGACGGGGAATATGTAGCCCACAACGCGTACGGACAGACAGGGCCGGCTGTAAGATGCAAGCAAACTGGACTGCTACTGGCAACTAGGCAGATAGGCATAGAGGTATCGTCAGGGACGTATAAGTTCGTGAGCCCAGAGGGGACGCTACCTGCATCAGGGGTAGATAGGCTGTTCAGCGTGATGTATCCTGCGAAGTTCGGCTTCATGATGTTCTTCAAGGACGACGACACGCCCACTAACGTCCTGTCGATAGCGGTGAGCTACTACCCGTCTAAGAGCATACTAATAAGGTGCCTGAAGGGGTCGGCAACGGTACCTAAGCCGTACTGGGCGTCAGCAGATACAGACGGCTCCGAGACCACCGTCGACGGCTACACCGCATACAGCCTGTCAGAAGGCCAGTACGTGTTATTCTATGACTCCAGCAAACCGAAGCCGCAGATAGGCTCGAATAAAGTGGCGTATGCGGACAGGTACCCGAAGGAGGCGTCCGAGCCAGACGGCTTGACGCTCAGCATAGACCTAACCGACGACAGCATGGGTATCTTCAGCAACCCGACGGTGGACAGCGTAACAGTAGCCCTGGGGTTCGGCCCATCGATACTGATGACGTCTGTGCCCGGCTCGAGCATGAGGTTCTTCTACAAGAGCGATGAGAGAGCTCACCTGCCGATAGGCTTCATAAGCTGGTCGTACTACAGAGAACCAGCACACGCCCACAACACGTGCCGGATGGGAGCGTTCTACAGACCGTTCTACATGGACGACAGCGACGCGTCTGCTGGAACGTGGCAAGACCCACCTGATCTAGCCGGCATGATAGTGGTGTTCGAGGACGACGACGGCTACTGCGGGTTTGCGTTCGAAGCGGCTCAGCACAGGTTGAGCTACGCGAAGGTTACAGAGCTGAAAGCGGTGCTCAGGTTCAAGTTCATAGACGACGAGCTGTACGTTGAGGGGAGGTTCACGTTCAAGAGCCTAATGTCGCACCGCAACTACGACGAAGGCGGGGTAACGGTCGGAGTGGCAGGAGACTTAAAGCCGCCTAACAAGGCGCCAGGCTTCACGATGCCGAGCTCGGTAAGCGCCTTCAACGGCTCGTCGTGGGTGAGCCTGTCCCTGCCTGGAGCCGACTGGTCTTGGCACACAGGCTACTACGCCGTTAGGTTCTCGTATACGACGGACAGGGGCGCGGGGTACTACTACGGCAAGCTGGTTAAGTTCTACAGCAGCTGGGCAACGGGCATAACGCCTAAGATAGCGTTGCTGAGCCCATCGGACAACCCAGAGCCTCCTAAGCTGTACACGTCTCAGGTGGCAGATAGGGATTTCAGCCCAGGCGAGGTAACCGGGTTTAGGGTTGAGTGGCGTCTAGGGCCGGCTGAGGACTACGAGGAGTCGCCGAGTAGCCCGTCGCTCGAGACGGTTTCAGACCATCCGGACGAGGTGAGCCAGTACTTCACGGGCGTGCTCTACCAGCCGGCTGTAACTGGCTGGGAGTGGATGCAGACGCTTATGGATTTGATGAACTCGCTCATGTACCTAGTATTGTTCATATTGATACTTTCGCTACTGATATCGTCTATGAGGGAGGCTAAGCGGCCGGCCGAGGAGTAGCGCCGTGGAGGTGAGCCATGAGCTTCGCATCCAGGCTTTACTCGGCGTTCGCAGTCGTATCCAGCGCAGACCCCGATGGCTTCGACTGGAAGGGTGCGCTCGTAGACGCCGGCATAATAGCGGGGCTCAATTTTTTCTCCACCCTGGCTGGTCTAGGTGCTACGGGTATAATAGCGGATGTGCATCAGAGCCTCGTGGCGGCTCTGGTTTCGGCCGGGCTCGGCTTCTTCTCGACCCTTGCGGTTAGGAGAGGGCTGGGCAAGAGTGGAGCGGTACAGGCCCCTAAAGAACCTGGCTAGGCGGATATGGATCTGGCTGGCTATGGCGCTGGTACTGGTGCTCGCGGACGAGTACGTTAAGGAGGGCTACTTTTTCAACCCGGGCGACCTGCTGGTTCCGTTCACGCACGAGCAGATAGCTTTATCTATAATGATAGCTATGGTTTTGTACGGTGTTGTGTCGTGGCTGAGGCGCAGGACTACACGTGGCTGATAATCGCGGTTCTAGTAATCCAGTTTATAATGGCTATAATAAAAATGGTTAGGGACGTATTGGAGATGGCTAGGCGGAGGCGCGAGCTGAGGGAGCGGATAATAGCCTAGAGTTTATTTCTTTTTTCACGAGAATTCAGAATTCTTTAAGTCTTTAATCCTTAGAGTTTTCTGAAATTTTGGAAAAAAAGAAATAAATACGTGCGGCAACATTATTGACTGCGGTGGTCTGACCTGGCTGATTGGACTGACATAGTCGAGCAGGCTAATGAAATGTACGAGAGGTACCTGGACGTCCTGGACAGGTGCAGGAGCCCCGAGTGCGTCGTCAGGGCTTACAGGCGGTTCATGTCAGGGTGCGTGGACGTGATAAGGCATGTCGAGTCGCTGTTCAGGAGGGGCAGGATAAGCGATGGAGCCGCCTCCACCGTTCTGAGCATGGTTGAGTCGCTGATGGAGAGGGCGGATTACAACGCGATTGAGCAGTTCGACGACATATTAAGCGGCATAGGATACAGGTACAGGCAAGAGGTGAACAAGATCGCATATAGATCGTTTCTCAAGACGTGATCGGTATAAGCGTCGAGCAGTCGATCGCTCAGCTGACGAGTCAGGCGGTAAGCCTCCTAGTGAGCATACTGGTGTACATGTTCGTAATAGTCGCAGTAGGTACTGTAATAGGCTATGTTATAGCTAAGAAGATTAAATACGGGTGATCCTGCGCTTTATATAGCCCTGCTTCATGTTGAACAAGACCATCTCAGGCTTGCCGTGGAGCTCGTGATCCAGCCTGACCCTGTCCGGGTCGTCCCCCAGCATCAGCCTCCAGGTCATGAGCTCCTCCCCGCTCAGCTCAAGGCCGGGTATGAACGCTATTATGTGGTAGCCGTTCCTGGTCTCCCAGAGCTCGACCATATCGGTCAATCTGCGGAGGAAAAAATAGGAGCGGAGCATCCTGAGCTGGCTCAGGTTGTCCTTGCCGTCTATGTCTATGCTGAGCCTCATCCGTACCTCACCCAGTCGTCCAAGGTCATGTACCTCGCCCAGCTCATCAATCTGAACGGGCTGGTTCTTATAAGCCCGCGTATCCACTTCGCTATCAGCCTGGCCCTAGCGTTTGCGAACATCATCTTGACGTCCCTGTCGTAGTACACGTGAACCGTGCCGTCCTCCTTGGTTATCCTCGCGTAGTAGTGCGGCTCGTCCGGCGGGTACTCCACTTCGCCGGGCTCGACCGGCTGGACTTCCAGGTCGCCCTGAGACCACTCGACAGACCGGGCCCATTTGGAGTGCATACGCCTTGCGGATTCGCTTATAAGGTACTCCATAAGGTTCAGCTCCTGCTCCAGGTCGGCTAGGCGCCACCGCTCCGGCCTATCCGTGTACACGTAGACCCTGTACTCAGCTTCGAACCTGTACCTGACCCCCCTGCGCCTCGACCAGTACGTCCTGACCAGCTGGAGCCTCCACCAGCGCCACCTTATCTTCCTCCTGAACCGCTTCAGCTCTCTCCTTAGCGTCTCATCGATCTCCCTTATCAACCGCCTGTAGTACTCGGCCCAGCCTAGGTAGCGCCTGTTCCCTGTCCACCTGTACTTGGCTAGGTGGTATCCGAGCCTGCTCCTGTATCTTCTGAGCCTCTCCCTGTACATCCTTATGTACCTGAGCTCCCTATAGTATTCGCTGTATGGTACGAATATTCTAGGCTCGCTCATAGCTCACCCCTCATCACGGACTCGAGCATACCTATCCATAGGTATTTAGCGAGCCTGACGTACACCAGCGGATACGCTCCTATCACGCCTTTCCTGTGCAGTTTCCTAAGCCTTATTATGACTATGGCGAACAGTATCTTAGCAACTGGTATCGATAGGCCGGCTAGTATTCTGGTCTTAACGTCCGCGCTAGACCGGCTCACCTAGGTCAACCCCCATGTAGCTCAGCATCTTGCAGGTGCGCTCGGTCGGGTACACCCTGTTCATCTTCACCACGGCGTACTCGGTGTAGTCCTGGAGTATCTGCCTGAGCCTTTTCTCGCTGAGCTGGTGATCCCGGCACATCCGCTTCAGCTCGAACCCCCGGCCGTACGAGGCGAACTCCACCAATAGGCAGAGCAGGTTGTGGTTGAAGTCGCGGCCCGATTCGAGGTCGCGCTTGGTCATGAGGAAGGCCTCCATGAGCATGGGCCTCGTCAACTGCTCGAGCTTCTCTAGTATGCGCTCGCTTACCTTTTTCAAGCCCTCGAAGCCCGCTAATGCCCTAGCCATTTCACGGGCGTGCTCCCTGGCCCTTGCTTCGCTGTGCTGGAACTCGAAGTTGGCTTTTAGGAGCCGCCACGCCTCGGTGTCGTATAGCTTGTCTGGGAACTCTGCGGGCTTGACCCAGTCCACGTCCGGTATGTCCGGGCTGGCCGATACCGGCTCCAGCGGTCTATATAGGTGGTAGTATCTTATCACCTTGTCCCTTACGACGCTCTCCCAGGCGTCCGAGCGGACTACTTTGCGCCATACTACGGGCTGGACGTTCAGCAGTATGGAGCCGTGGAAGTTTGTTATCTGGAAAGCGTATGGGCCTATCGCCTTCCCAGCCTGGTGGGTGTAGGCCAGGTCTGCTAGGCACGAGACCGTTCCTATCAGCGAGTACTCCGTATCGATTGCGCCCAGGTCGTCCATCACCAGCAAGCCGACGTACCCGCTCAGTCTGTCCTTGTAGTGTCTGAGGGCGCTTTTGGTCATGCTGGGCGTCCTGAGTGATGGCTGGAGCTTGTTTAGTAATGTATTGGTTACGCTTGACTTGCCGCACCCGGAGGGCGCTATGTTAACTAAGCATCTCCTTGCTAACGCGGCTATTAGGTTTACGGCTGTCATGTTGCCAAGCCTAGGGTGCGTCTTTTCCACGCTCCTTATTACGCGGTCTATTTTCAAGGCTCGAACCTCCGGAGCTCCAGGACTATCCTGTTCTCGCTCCTCTCCAGTACCCTAGCTACCGCGTAGCTCCAGCCTTCTGCGCCGCACTCCCTAAGTATCCTGCCTATTGAGATCGTGCAGGAGCCTCTACTCGACCTGCTTATCTTCAATATGTGCTTGCGCAAGCGTCTTCACCTCCCTCCTGACGAACTTGTCGCATTTCGTCCTCAGCTTGCGGATTATCTGGTTTGTCCGCTTGCAGATGCTTAGCCTCCTGTCGTAGTATTTACACCTCCAGCATAACGACCTGCGCTTCATCCTAGACCACCCGCCTGGCTGAGCCTGGACTCTATCATGGATACGTACTCCGGGTTCACCTCTATTCCCACGCAGTTCCGGTTCAACAGCTTACAGGCGACCAGGGTCGTGCCCGAGCCGGCGAATGGGTCTAGAACCCAGTCCTGCTCATGCGTGGTGTGTTTGACTAGCATCTTGACTAGTTTGAGCGGCTTCTGGGTCGGGTGGCCCATGTACTCGGGCACGCCGGGCGTTATCGGTCTGTGGAGCATCCAGCTCAGCATGTATCCCCTGTCCTCGTACCACTCCTCTGGGCGGTCTTCCGGCTTCATCCTCGTCCTCATGAACCCTCTCTTAGCCCACGATGCTTTCTTCACCACTTTCCTGCCGGGTTTGGATGTGAAGTCCAGGTGGCTCTTCGATACCTTGCCGTCCCGCTTCATCAGTAGCCAGATGTTCTCATGCGCCAACAGAGGCCTGCGTCTTGATATGGCCATAGTGCCCCTGGTTTTGACCCATACTACTTCGGCGACCAGCCTGAAGTACGGCCTCCAGTACTTCCAGTCCTCCACAAGCTGGGGTATTGTTCCGCATAGCCATACTGCTCCATGCTTTTTAAGCAACGCGTCTGTCAGCATCGCTAGTCTAACGTGGTCTGGCTTCTTCGAGGTCGCCCATTCGTAGTAGGGCGGGTCTAGGAATATCATGTCGAACCTTCTTTTTTCGCCCAGCATACGCTTCATCACCTCCATGCAGTCTCCCTCTACAACCTGTATGGTCATGGCGCCACGCTCCTTATCTCTATTATTATCCTGCCGTCGCTCTTCTCTATCAGATGGATCGTTACGGCGTTGCCATACTTCAGCAGGGCGTCGGCTAGTATTTTGGGCAGGCATATGTAGTACGACCTGCCCATGCGCTGTATTTTGTAAAAAGACTGGGGGCGCGCGTCTGCGTCTGTCATGGCTTATCACTCCACCACCCTTATCTCCCTGTTCCTTTCCTGCCAGCTCACTACGTATATGGTGTGGCCGACCCAGTTGTCGGGGTCTAGCGCCTTTTCCTCGTCGCCCAGGAACTTCGTGAACGCCGCTATGAAGGCGCCGAGCTTAGACCTGAGCCCAGCTGTCTCCCTCAGCCAGAGCATCGTGGTGTATGTTTCGGTATCGTTTTTATCGGTTGCGTTCTTCATGCTCACCCGCAGGCCCTTGTAGCCTCTGACGGCGGTTGTTACCTCTTCGACCGCTGTTATGGTGTAGCGCCCCCCTTCCCTGGGCTCGACTCCGGTCGCCAATCTAACGTTTAACTTGGGCATGTTTTCCCACCTCCCTTTTTTCTTCTATATGCTCCCCCGCCGGCTTAGCCGGTCGGGTCTGGAGCATGCTGGAAAAATATGGGCATGAGCCGGCTCGGCCGGGCTCGACGTAGCGGTTTAGGAGCCGGCAGTAGGTGTGCATGCCTACCCACACCGAGTGTATGCATTCCCGGCAGTTCAATTGTTCACGCCCTCCACCGCCGCTTCGCTCAGTATCGCCGTTACTGCTCGGTTGTACTGGTCTGGGAAGAGCAGTATCAGCCTGTGTATCAGGCTGGTTATGTCGTCTTCCTCCACCATTACGCCTGTGAGCTGTGCTTTCTCGCCTTTAACCATGTATATGATGAATCCGTCTACCGGCTGGAATTCCCTTATCGTCTGCAGGGCTTTTTCGAACGCTTTCCTGTACTCTCCTTTCTGTAGCGCCTGGTTCTCGACCTTTATGGTTACGCTCATACCACCGCCCCCTGCTCGAGCTTTTCGATCCTCTCTCTCCTGGCTTTTATGTGGTTTATCATCTGCTTTATCATCTGGTCTGCCTCCTCCTCTATCAGGCTCTTAAGCTCCCAGGCCAATCCGCCGTCTATTATCTTCATCCTGACCAGCGCATCTATGTCCTGAACCATGAGCTTCAACTGCATAATCTTCCACCTGAAGGCGTAGGGTATGTTCCTGGTTATCGCCACGCTTGATACTCCCTCTCTTCTGGCCCATATCTCGCCGCTCATCGCGTATCAGCCTCCTTTCTTCTTCAATCTGTTCAGCAGGTCGTCGAGCGCGTAGTGGAGCCCCAGTTTCTCCTCCAGCTGTCTCGTATCTATTAGCCCTAGAGCCCATTTTAATGCTTTCCACGCTCCTAATGTCTCCCAGTTTGCATCTAGAAGGTTTTTGCAGTTTCCGCATATCACGTCTCCCTCGTAGTAGGCTTCGGGCTTCAGCTCTCCGCATCTTCCGCATCTCAACAGGCGCTCCTCTATCTTCCTTATCATACCGGCTATCTGCTCTCTGCTCCTCATAGTCCCTAATCCCTCTTGCCTGGCCCATGCTTCACCGCTCATCTCCACCGCCCCCTAGTATTTCGTCTGCTATTATTATTATCATCAATCCTCTCAGGGCGTACAGTATATCTGCCACCGTGTGTTCTCCCTCTTCTATCGCTTTGTTCATCTTCAGCGCGAGTTTTTTCGCCTTCTCCACATCCGCGTTCATGGCTACTGCTAGCCAGAAGTTTCTGTCCATTATCATACCTTCTGCTTTAATCAGCGCCGCGGTTGATCTTATCTCGTCCGCGTTCATAGGCCCCACTCCTTCTTTATCCTCTTGATCTCGTTCATAAGCCTCTCTGCTTCTTTCATCTCAGCCGCTTCCCTGGCCCTCTCGTATAGTTCGTAGAGCTTTTTGACCCATCCGCTGGGTATGTACAGGTATATCTCGCCGCTCCACCTGCTCGAGAACACCTTCTTGCCCTTGTGCATTATCGATAGTGTTCCGCCGTAGTCGTCGTAGGTTATCCTGAGCTCGCCATTATCGTATATCCAGTAGTTCCCGTACCTCTTATCGATTCTCTTGCCGAGGTGCTCTGCTACCATTCTGGCTGTTGAGTATATGTTTAGATGCTTTGCTTCTCTTATCCTCTCTGCTATTTTATTTTTAAGCTCTTCGTATTCTCTTCTGAGCTCTTTCAGGCTCATTCCTCCACCTCCTCACCGGCCATTATTATCGCCGCTTCGCATGCTCTTAAAGCTCCTAGGACGGTTGCTATTGATACTTTCCTGCCTTCTTTCTCCCTGAACTCCTGCAGCGTCTTGAGCACCTTGTCTGATATTCTGCTCATCTGCTCCCTGTCTGCTTTCATGTAGACGGCTGTCCAGAACCTCCCGCTCATAAGCTTTCTCATGGCCG
>Ga0190337_1000144_pt1 | contig 12925 bp, 11 predicted proteins | sample 4872041011_MG_FD_161677 | JGI IMG/M metagenome (GOLD analysis project Ga0190337, IMG submission 161677) | Hydrothermal vent sediment bacterial communities from Southern Trench, Guaymas Basin, Mexico - 4872-04-10-11_MG | ecosystem: Environmental > Aquatic > Marine > Hydrothermal vents > Sediment ...
TATTATCAAGAACAACTGCTTGGTAATTAATAAAATCGAAACCAATCTTTCTCATTAAATTAAAGATATCGACTAATTCTCTAAAATTATAAGACATGACAACTGTTGAAAATTCCAATTCTACTTTTTTATTAAGTTTTCTTCGAAATTTTTTCAAAATTTTTGCTGCTTTTATTACTTGATTAAAGTTGCCTTTACCTCGTATGAAATCATGTGTTTCTTTTTTAGCTCCATCTAGAGATAGAGCGATTTTCGAAACATTTGACTCTAAAAGTTTTTTACATAAAGATTTGTTAAGATAAACTCCATTTGTAATAAGATCTACTCTCATATTAGGTTTGTTAGAGGCATATTTTATAAGCTCTATTACATCTTTAGCTCTTACTAAGGTTTCTCCACCTGCAAAAGAGATATGATCAATACCCCATTCATAAATTTCATCAATAAGCTTCTTCAATTCTTCTAAAGAAAGTTCTTTATTTACTTCCACTTTCTTTTTCCAGACATTGCACATTATACACCTAAGTGGGCACCTATGTGTGATATCGAAATTTACTCTCCAAGGCTTACTTAAGGGATAGTTTAAATTATAGGATAACCAATTGAAGGAGTAATCTATTAAAAATTTAAAAATTCCTTCATAGATACTCTTCAACTCCATCACCTAATTCCAATTTTAATTCTTGGAAAACAAAGCATTAAACAGGGTTTTTTACACCTAAATATTTTTAGTCTTGTTTTTTCAAATCTCAGACTATACCATATACTTTTTATCGAATACTCTCTCACATTTAAAGAAGGCCCTTTGCCACAAACATCCACTTCACCATTGGGTTTTATATACATATAACTATATCCTGCCATACAGATCCCCTCTCTAAATTTTTCTTTTTTTTCAAAATATTCTGGCATCATTTTTAACATGAAAAGTGGAGTACCTATAATTCTCTTTTCCCTTTTTATTTTAATCAATTCTTCACATATTTTTCTTAATTTTGAAATGTTTTTCTTTTTGACCCAAAATTCATCGTCTTCATATCTTTTATTCTTTGTATAAGAAGTATCCAGATTATATGGGTTAAATGAAACCTCATATAATTCTAACTTTTCAACAAGCTCTACAATATCCAGTAATTCATCAATATTTTTATCATTAACCACAGTAGTTAACGATAATTTTAAATCAGAATTAAATTTTTCTTTTGCTCTTTTTATTTTTTTAATCGAATTCATCACTTTTTTATAACATCCTTTTCCCCTTATATAATCGTTTGTTTTTTCTGTTGCTCCATCAAGAGAAAATTGTAAGTAATCTAACCCAGATAAAACCAAATCTTCAGCAATAGTTTTATTCACAAGTAAACCATTAGATGTTACATGAGTTATTAAATTCCATTTTTTTGCTAATTTAATACATTCTATAAGATCATCTTTTCTTAGCAATGGTTCTCCACCTGCAAAACTAACATTTATACCTCCCCATCTTCCAATTTGATTTATAACATTTTTAAGCTCTTCAAGATTCAATTCATTCTCTTCCTTTAATCCATATTTCCATGTCTCACAAATTTTACATCTTAAATTACATTTATGTGTTAAGCCAAAGTTTATAAAAAGTGGTTTTGTAAAAGGAAAAAAAGTAAGATAGGAAATAATAAATTTCCATTTTTGAAATTTTGTGAGTTCTTCCATTATTTTTCACCTTTTATCAACTCTAAAAAACCAATTCCTCTGCCTATCTTTTGATATTTATTTATTTTTTCTTTCAAATCTTCTATAATTACCAATCTAAAAATTTCTTCAAAAACTTTTTCTTTAAGTAAAAAGTTATGAATTTCTATTTTTGAAATTTCCATTATTCTTTTCATATTTTCTTCTCTCCTCTTAGCTAATACATCACTATATCCTTGCCAAAAAGCTCTTTCTAAGAAAAACTCTTTTGTAAGTTTCTCTGGAAAAACTCTATGCCAAATTAGAGCCTTGGGGTCGTAAATAATTTTAAATCCTTTTTTTAAAATCCTTTCTTGAATTTCTATATCTTCATTACATAAAGGTTCTGTTAATGTTCTTCCTATCTTTTCATCAAAGTAACCAACTTTATCAAATATTTCTTTTCTGAAACAAATGTTAGAACCCCACAACAAAGGTTTTTTTAATTCCATTTTTTTATTTCCTAGAATTGTCGCACCAAGAAAGCCTTTAAAAATATTGCGTGGTATATTATCTAATTCTTTTGGAACTTTACCCTCAAACATCAAATTTATTTTACCCCCAACACAAACTATTTTATCATCAACAAAATTCTTAATAAGATTTTTTATCCAAAATTTATCGGCTATCGCATCATCATCTATAAAACAAACAAATTCTCCTTTGCTATTTTGTATACCCAAATTTCTTTGATAAGAAACATTTGCTTTAGAAGAATACACAAATTTTACTCCATCAATTTTGTTTTTTATGGAGATATCACAACTAACAACTACAATTTCAAAATCTTCAAATTTTTGATTTTTGAGGGATTCTATACAATCAAAAATTGTTTCTCTGCCAATTGTACATACAATAATTGAAACTTTCATTTACTTCCCTTTTTAATTCTTTTCAACATTCTTATCTCTTCTTCTTTTTCTTCAATTTTTATTCCCATCTCTACTACAAGTTTTTGAAGTTCATTTTTATACTTCTCTTCTATATTTTTTCTTTCTATTTCCTTTTTTTTCAGTTCATTTTCAAATTCTTTCCTTAATTTCTGAAATTCTTTATCTTTTTTTCTTAGTTCATTTTCAAATTCCTTTCTTATTTTTTGAAGTTCTCCTTCTTTCCTATTAAATTCCTCTTTTAATCTTTCAATATCTTTTAAGAGTTTTACTATTTCCTTTTTGTATCCTTTTGAAATTTCCTTTATCCTCTTCTTATGTTTTTTCCATATATCATTTATTTCCTTGTCTCTTTGATTTCTTAATTTTTTTAATTTATCTAATAATTTTAGATTTTCACTTCTTGCCTCCTTTAATTCTCCTTTTATCCTTTCCAAATCTTCTTTTTCTCTTTTAATTCTCTCTAATTCTGCTTTCATTTCTTCTTTTTCTCTTTTAATTCTCTCTAATTCTGCTTTTAGATATTCAACTATACTTAAGGTCAATAAAAATGAAGAAAAGGGCTTTGTTTTAACATTTATTGGTTTTTCTTTTTTCGGTATTATTAGAGCAACTTCAGGAAGGTCGAAATTTGCAACCAAAATATTTTGTGAAATTTTTTTCAAATCTTCTATTTTATTATTAACATCTGTTTTAAATTCTTTCTCACTTAACATTTTTTCAACTGTGGAATCGGCCTCTTCAATAATTTGTTGAAGTGGAAGAATTATCCACAATCTATCTGATAGATTATACAACCTTTTAATTTCTTCTATATCCAACGAATTTAGACTTTCAATTATTATATTTTTATATTTCTTTTTGTGCAACTCTACTTCATCTAGTTTTATCGTTGGTATTCCTTCTTCTTTTTTTCCAATAAAAATAAACTCTTCATTTCCTATAACTTTTAAAATTTTTTTTATTATTTCTTTCATTTAATCCCCATCGCTTTTTTTCCTAAATCAGTTCTCACTAAAATATCATAAAAATATTTGGTTGCAAATTCTAACCAAATTCTTTTTTTAAATTCGTTTACGACATTTTCGCTATTACTTGAAGTGATTAATTCCCCCTTTTCAAACAAGCAAAGTTGCTTATTCATTTTATCTAAATCTTTGTAAACAAAAATTGTTTTTCCTTCTTTGAATTTATCAAATTCTTTTTTACCATCTTCTCCAGAAACAATTGTTAAATCATAAAAAGGATTGTTTTTTCCAGGCAACATAAACAACTTATTTTCATTACTTTCTTTAAAATATTTTACAACTACTTTAAAAGGACTTTTATTCAACAATTTATCATCACATTTGACCCAAACATCATACTGCCCTTCTTCAATTGGCAAAGAGTTTGTACTAAAAATTACATTATTTTTAACAATCTTATTTGAAAATACCCTCACAATTGAATTTCCTGTAAACAACAGTTCATTAATTTTCCCTACATCTTTAGTTTTTATTGTTATTCTACATTTTCCTCCGGTCTTCAAAATGAAAGGATAGGCACCAACAACATTAAATTTAATATTATTCTCCTTTTCAACAATTCTATTCAATCTTTTCAATCTTTTACTTTCCATCATTTCGTCGTATTTTTCACAAACTTTTTCAGAAGGTCCTAAAGAAATTATTCTTCCTCTTTTAAGAATTAAAGCTCTATCGCAAAATTTTTTTATATCACTTGGTGAATGCATAACCAAAACAATAGTTTTTCCTTCTTCTTTTATTCTTCTTATCATTTCTAAACATTTTGTCTGAAAATCTGCATCACCAACACTTAAAAGTTCATCGATAAGTATTATGTCCGCATCTGTATGGAAAGCTATAGAAAAAGATAATCTCATTATCATTCCGTCAGAAAAATCTCTAAGTTTTACGTCCATCATATTTTTAAGTTCTGCAAACTTTACTATTTGGTCATATTTCTCTTCTATTTCTTTTTTCTTCATCCCTAAAATTGAGCCGTAAATATATACATTTTCTTTTGCTGTCAATTCTTTTTGAAAACCTATTCCAAGACTAAGAATTGGAAGTATTTTTCCATTCGTTATTACATCCCCCTTATCAGGTTGAATTATCCCTGCAATTACTTTGAGAAGTGTTGTTTTACCAGAACCGTTTTCTCCTAAAATTCCAAAACATTCTCCACTTTTTATTGACAAATTTATGTTCTTTAATGCAATGATTTTTTCATTTTTCCTTTTCTTTCTCAAATTTTTACTGAAATTTATAAACCTTTCTTTAAGTGTTAACTCTTTTTTTCTTTCTAAATTGAATTCCTTACACACGTTTTCTAATTTTATAGCTATCATTATATCAACTCTCTGACAATTCTTTTTTCTTTTTTAAATTTTTTATAACCTATTATACAAAGAACAAAGGAAAATAATAGAAGAATTATTAAACCTTTAACTATCGATATATGCTCAATAAATTTTGGTGACGAATAAAGAAGAATTCCCTGATACAAATAAATTAAAATTGTGATAGGATTAAGCATATAAACTCCTCTGTAAAGAGATGGTATATCTTCAATTCTATAAACGATTGGAGTAAGAAACAAAAGAATTTCAAAAATTATTGTAAGAATGTAATTCAAATCTCTCATTTGGAGATAAAGGACAGAAAAATATAAACCAAAACCAATGATTATTAAAAAACTTATGAAAATTATGATTGGTAATAAAAGAATGTAAATTGAAAATGAAACAAAAAAGCTTATGAGTAGAAGAATTATACTTAACTCGATAAAAAAAGAGAGTGTTGTTGAAATGGCTTTAACTAGAATAATAGTTTCAAGGTTTATATCAGATTTTACAAGAATGTGAGAATAGTCTGTGAAACATCTTGTTAATTCTAATATTCCTTTTCTTAGATATCTATAGGGTATTAGGCCACAAACAAAAAATAAAAACCAATCCACAAAATTTACTTTGAGAATCAGAGGAAAAATGATCGAATACGAAATAATTAATATCAGAGGTTCTATTAATGACCATAATAAGCCCAGATAAGAACCAGCATATCTTATTTTAAAGTCAACAATCGCCAGCGTCCAAACTTTATCCTTTATTTCTATAACTTTTTTTAGAAGTTTTTTCATAAGGAAATTTATAATTTAAAATAATAAATTTCTAGATTCATTAACAAACAATTATGAAGAAAAAAATTATTTTTCTACTAAGCGTTTTTTTAATAATAATTTTTCTTTATTTCCTTTATCCCTTTTTCTATACCTTTATTTTCAAAGTAGAAGGTAATGAAATTGTAGTAATTGGATTAGATGGTGGAGATTATGAATTAATTGAACAATTAATAAGGGAAGGTAAACTCCCAAATCTTGAAAAAATTATTGAAAATGGAACGATTTCAACTTTCCGTTCGACATCAAAAAGCCTTGATTCTTATTCAGCTTGGAATTCTCTTACAAAATGTGGAAATTCTTCTCTTTGGATTAAACTTAAAGAAAGCAATATAAGTTATGGAACTCTTAATTGGCCAAATGTTTCTGAATTTGGAGTATTTACTATTATCAATGAAAACGATAATGAAAAATGGCCTGATGAAGTTTATGACTCAAAGGCTTTAATAATATTTTTAAATCCAGTAACTGAATTTTTCAGGAAACTATATTGGTTTAAAATAATCATCCCTCAAGACAAAATCGAAAAAGATTTGATTTATGACTTCTATCTACTTGATAGGAATGCTAGAGAATTTTATTATCTACGGGAAAAATTTAAACCAAATATCTCATTTCTTGTTTTATCTTCTCCTTTAAGAATAGAACGATATTTTTGGATGTACATGTTTCCTTCAAAATATGAAAGTTATGTAACAAATGAAGAAAAGGAAAAATATGGTAAAGTTATTGAAAACTATTATATCGAACTTGATAATTTTATAGGGAAGTTGTGTGAAAGAAATAAAACATTAGTAATAATTTCAAATAGAGGTGTGAAAGAAAGATATCCACCCAAAATAGTAGACAAAATTGATATAAATAAAATTTTAAAGGAAGCTAACCTACTTGAATTTGATTATAGAGGAGAAATAAACTTCTTGAATTCAAAGGCATTTACTTTTGAAGAAGGTTTAGATGAGAACTTAATAATAAATATTAAAAAAGATGCCAATATTTCGGATATAAAAGAAAAATTGAAAAAACTGTTTGAAGAAACAAAAATACTTCTTTCTAACCAAAAAATTGCAAATGTTAGTGAATATGAAGATAAAATTATTTTAAGAAGGAATGTACCTTTTATTTTGACCGATAAAATTCTTTCAATCAGGAACAAAAGCTTTTCATTGAACGATTTTCTTTTGAGGAGAATTATTTCAGCAGAAGAGGATAAAGAAGGATTTATTGTTATAAATAAAAAGATTAAATTGCCAGAAGATATGACATCTGAAAATTTTTGTGATGTACTTCTAAGATTGTTCGAAGCTAACAAGAAGTAAATTATTCTAAAACTAAAATATTAAGTAGAATGTATGAAGATATCATTTTACTTATTTCAGTATCTTATTTGCTTTTACTTGGGTTTTTAATAACACCTTCTATTTCTGATGAAATGATTTACGTAAACATGGCAAAAGTTCTGGCAGAAGGTCATTTTCCATATAAACACTTCTTCTATGCACATCCCCCATTACAGCTATTTCTATTAGCACCCCTTACCTTACCAAAAAGTTTTTTGTTTATTAAATTTTTTGTTGCGTGTTTAGCACAATTATCATTAATTTTAGTGTTCTTAATTTCTAAAGAAATTTTTAGAAATGAAAAAATCGCATTTCTTTCATTTCTTTTCTTTCTTCTTTTTCCAGGTTATATAATTTATAGTTCTCAAGTCCTTGGAATATTTGAATCTTTATTCTTCTTTCTTTTGGGGTTTTATCTTTTATTAAAAAAGAGACTTTTTATATCCTCCCTCTTTTTTGTAATTTCTCTATTTACTAGGTACTTAATTGTTTTTTTGTTTCCTTTGATCCTCATTTATCTCCTAAAATATAAAAAAGGGCAATTGAAAATTTTTCTCAAGTATTTAATTTCTTTAACTTTTGTTTTCTTTACTACTTTTTGCTTATTCTTCGGTAAAGACTTCTTCACAGATACCGTACTTTATCATATTTATACAAATTTAACAATTAATTTAAAACAAAAAATTGATTGGTATCTCAGTTTCAACTTTTTCACCATTTTTCTTTTGTTATTATCTTTGAATTACGGTATTAAAAACAAAAATTTCAAATTAATTTTATTTCCAGTTTATTGCCTGATGTATGACATGGTAACTTTACTACTCATAAAAAATATGTTTTATCACTACTTCATTTTACCCCTACCTTTTGTTTTCATATCTACAGCTTATGTTTTTGAAAAGGAAAAAAATCTTGTAACAAAGATTTTTATCATATCCATAATTCTTTTAGCACTTTTTACAAATTATACAAACATATCAGAATTTTTCAATAAAAGAAATGAAATTGTGTTGTCTGAATTGGTCAGTTATATAATAAATAATACTAATGAGAATGAAACAATAGCCGGGTTTCACATTCCTTCGAACTATGTGTCTTTTATTACAGATAGAAAAATTGCTGGAAATTATTTTGATTCTACTCCTCGATTCATGGAATATTTTGGTAAAGAAAAATTTTTATTCCAAATCAAAAAATTGAAACCTAAAATTATTTTCGAACCTCTTTCTTATTCCCGATATTTCTCAGACCAATATGAAATCGTTGAAAAGTTTAGATTAGGTAAAATAAACTTAGTGATGATGAAGATTAAGTAATCTCACACAAATTTCATTAAGAAATTTGAATATTAAATTAATATGAAAAAAATAGAAAGAGTTCGAATAAAACTATTTCTTACATTTCTATTCACATCTTTATTTTTTATTGGGTGGTATGGCGGAAATGAAGAATCAAATTTTGCATTAGTAAGATCTATTGTTGAAAATGGCCAATTTGAAATAGATTCTTTTTATAATCAAACAATAGATAGAGCTGTATATAATGAGCATTATTATTCAGATAAAGACCCAGGATTAGCTTTGTTTTCGACACCAATTTATGCAACATGGAAATTTGTTTATAATTTCTTTCCAAATTCTTTTAGAGAAAGGTACAAAGGAAATAATGAATATATAGAAAGAGTCTATGATGATACTTCGCTCATAATCATTATAGATAAAGGATTCTTTTTGTTCACTTCTATGATTTTAGTTACATTTTTCACATCTGGGATTTTTACTACTTTAACAGCTTTTCTTATTTTCAAAATCTCAAAATACTTTTTACGTAAGAATAGAGATAGGATACTTCTTACATTAACATATTTTTTTGGAACAATAGCTTTTAACTATTCTCTCCATTTTATGAATCATGCCTTATCAACCTTTTTCCTTTTCTTATCATTTTTTACTCTCTTCAAAACGAGAAAAGTAAAAAGCATAAGTAGAACTCTTGCTTTAGCAGGCATATTTCTTGGGTTTTCAATAGTTGTAGATAAACTTTCACTCTTATTTCTTCCGATTTTTTTAATTTACACATTATGTTTAAATAGAAAAAATACTCATGTTTTTTTACTGTTTGTAATAATCTCATCTTTACCATATGTTTTCTATAACTACACTATTTTTCAAAATCCATTTGAGTTAACAAGCACATACATAGATAGAAGGATATATAAACATGCTTACCCATTAGAAAGCATTTCTACTTTAGATAAGAAAGTAGTTGAATCTTCTTTCATTGATATAAAAAGCTTAATTCGACAACTCCACCTCAAAACTATAATTCCAAATCCTTATATAATGCTACGCCTACTTTTTTATCCTTATAGAGGATTGTTCTTTTACTCTCCAATTCTTATTCTCTCAATCCCTGGATTATTTTTGATGTGGAAAAAATACAAAAAAGAAGTTATTATAATTTTGTCAATGCTTTTAATACTACTCTTTCCTATCTCAATGAGAGAAGTATGGTGGGGTGGTTTTTGTTTTGGTGCAAGGTATCTTTTGTTAATAATCCCATTCTTAATGTTACCACTTACATTTTCTATCAAAAAGTTTGGAATAAAAATATTTTTATTACTCTTAAGTATTTCAGTATTTATTAATTTTTTAGGATTGCAAATTAGTGAAGAAGTTGCTTACAATTGGTTTGTGAGAGATATAAGAGATGAGTGGAAATACAAACAAAATTCATTCGAAGTAATTTATAATCCGATCTTACAACACTACTTACCTTTATCTCTTAAATATGGACCAAGAAGTGCTATTTTTGAACATTTGAGTAATGGGTATATTTCGATAGATATAAGATCATATCCATTATCTAAAGGTAAATACTTCCCTTTTTCTCAATTCTTTATTCCTTTTCTTTCATTGTTAATTTATCTTCTAATTATTTCGTTTATTTGGAATGACGAATTAGTAATAAAACTCAGAAGGTAGAGCAAAAAATAAAAATATAATACAAAAATTAAAAATAATAATTGTGAGAAGAAAAAAAACTAGAGTAAAATCGATACCTATTTTTTTCTTAATAATGGTTTTTGTATTTTTTTATTTTTTTTATTTTTATGAGCAAGAAAATTATACAATCATAAGTAAAGAAAATGTAAGTATATACGAAAAACCAATTGGCCTAATCAAGGCAGAAGCTTATAGAGTGAAATATGAACATATGAAATATTTAAGCCCATGTGCAGAGAAAGTTTATTACATTCAAGTTCTTGAATTTAATGATTCCTTATCTTCTATAAAATTTATTATTGACCTTCAATCCAATTTTGAAAACAGAAGTGAAATGAAAATAGATGGATTAGAAGGAATATTATTGTATTTTCCAGGAAATGAAGAAGTAAAAGGTGGATATTCACTAATTATACAAAAAGATAATTTTATAATTATTGTTAATAGCAGAGATAAAGACTTGAGTGACGTCGCCAAATGGTTTGTAGAAAATTATAATAGGTGAAAGAAATGAGAATAATCGTATGGCTATCTCTAATAACTTTTGTTTCTTTATTTGTAATTTTATTGCCATATCTGGTAGAGGCTTGTTATTTAGCTGGGCCTTCTACTTATTATTCTAGTTGTACTTCTGGAATAGAATGCCCTAGTGGTAGTGCGAGTGAATGCGCCAGTGGTGCTAAAACTGCATATGATTGGGCTGGACTTACTACTGGTTGCCAACTTGGTTGTGCAGCAGGTCAATTGTATTCAGCATATTGTGACTATATAGATTACACTTTTACATGTTCCTGTTCTACAAAAGAAGCAAAATGGACACCCGCCCCTTGTTCTAAAGGTCAAACTTGTAAAAAAAGATCGGGATTAGATTGCAATGCAGATGTGTATGAAGGAGTTTGGGATGAAGATGACGGTAGATGTGTATATTCATGTAGTGGTGGGAAAGAAAATACATATGTTGATTGTTCGCAGTCTGCTCCAAAGACTGGAGATGGAAAATGCGAAGATGTATGTGGTGCAGATCCTTCATGCGATGAAAAAAGCCCAGGCTCTACATGTAAGGAATGTGGAGTTTGTTCAAGTACTTGTAACTGTAATTCCGACAGCTCTAAATGTCCTGCCCGAGATACAGATGGAGGAATAAATTATTTTGAAAAAGGAACTTGTACATGGAGAGTTTGTTCTAGTGGTTATTGTACAGATTCAAGTTCTCAAACAGATTCTTGCTCAGGTGATATTCTTTATGAGTTATATCCAGATCCTGATGATGGCGTTACTGATAATGGACCTAATTATTGTGATGGTGTGAGTAAAAATTGTAATGATTTTGATAGTGCTTGGACAGATACAGGAAATACAAGAACAGACCCGAACAATCCTTGTGTGGTTCAAAAAGAACAATCAAGGAAGAATTATTATTGTTCAGATGGAAGATGTACTTATACAACAGAATATAGATGGGTGTTTTATGGTAATAAACCATATGGAACAGACTGTGGCTTATGTATGATTTGTGATGGTAATGGAAATTGTAATGCAGTTCCTGATGATGATTCTGGTTGTGGGGTTATAGATTGCGATGGTTTAGATACAACTTGTAGAGATTATCATGACCTGACTTCTAATAGATGTGAAGGATTAGGCAATTGTAAAGATCCTAATACTGCAGACTGTACTTCTTATACCAATGCACCGTCTACTACTGTCTGTGGTTCATCTTCATGTCCTTCTGATTCATGCAGTGGGAGTTGTCCAGGGTGTGTATGGAGAGATTATCCATCTTCATGTACCAGATATTGTGATGGCAATGGAAATTGTGGGTCATGTAGTTGCGGTTATACTAGCAGAAATCCAGATTCTGATCCAAGTTATTGTACTGGTTGTGGTCAAACATGGTTAGCTGGTAAATGTTGTGGTGATGATGCTGGAGAAGATTATACAAATCCAGGAACAGGTAACTCCGCTTGCGTTAATGATGATGTAGTAGCACATAACAATGTAGATTCAACTCAAAGATATCTTGTTTATAATGGTTTGATTTATTACTGTGTTGAGACTGGAGGCTCTGGTTCAAGTTTCATAAATATTAATCCAGGAAGTTCTGTAGGTTCTTGGAAATGCGAACAAGACGGAATATGGAGAGGCGGAACTGGAGCAACAGCAATAATTCCGATTAGAGGGGGAAGAATAAAAATAGTTTAAATTTAACTGACAACAATACTCATTTCCATTCCTTGGATTGAAGGATCCCAACAATCTGTATTTTCTGTTATGACAAATACAAAATCATCGCCAGAATTCAAAATTATATCAAACAATGGTGTTTCTCCTGCAGCACAAACTACTTCATGTTGTTTATTATCATTATTTACCCATTTTACCAAATCACCAGAACTTACTGTTAGTTGAGAAGGTTCAAATCTATTTGATAAAACAGAAATTTCATTTTCTCCCATAGTTTCTGGTTGTTCTTCTTGTGTTTGATTTTCTTGAGGTTGAGTTTCTGGTTGTTCCTGTGGTTGTTCTGGCTGCTCTGGTTGTTGCGGTTCTGCTTCTTGAGAAGGTTGAGTCTCTTCTTGCGTCTCATTTGATATAGTTTGTTGAGAAGTTCCTTCTTGTGTAGTTTCTGGCGTAGGTAAAGTGAATAAACGATAAAGAGAAATACCTGATATTGCCAATAAAAGTATTGCTATAATAACTATTGTCTTATTCACAAATTAATTTTAGAGTTTTTAAATAATAAATTTAACTAAGGTGACGAAAAAGAGCTTGTACATTATTCTCCAACTATTTTTAT
>Ga0190337_1000145_pt1 | contig 12922 bp, 9 predicted proteins | sample 4872041011_MG_FD_161677 | JGI IMG/M metagenome (GOLD analysis project Ga0190337, IMG submission 161677) | Hydrothermal vent sediment bacterial communities from Southern Trench, Guaymas Basin, Mexico - 4872-04-10-11_MG | ecosystem: Environmental > Aquatic > Marine > Hydrothermal vents > Sediment ...
AAGCGGGCAGCGAACATCGTAAAGCGGAAAGCGGACAGCGTGAAGCGGATAATAACATTTCTCCCAGAGGGAAATCCGAAGGATTCTGTGAAGCAGAGAGGGAATTTTATTATTCCCCCTGCACGCTTTACGCTGCACGCTGTACGATTTTAAGAGATTCTTCGTCTACCGTCTACCGTTTCCCGTCTACCGACTTTCCTTACCGTCTACTGACTTTTCTCAAAAACCACTTTCCCTTCTTTCACATGTGTTTTGACCTTATCTCCTTCCCTGATATTGCCTCTTATAATCTCTTTAGAAAGTTCATTTTCCACAAGGCGCTGGATGGTTCTACGAAGTGGTCTTGCACCAAATTCTTCACTGTAACCTTCCTTTGCAAGAAATTCAACAAGATTTTCAGTCCATGTGAACTCAATTTCTCTCTCTTTAAGTGAATCTCTGACTTCTCCAAGTTGAAGCTCCACTATCTCTTTAACTTCATTGATACCAAGCTTATTAAATATAACAAACTCATCTATTCTGTTGAGAAATTCCGGTTTGAAGTAATTCTTAAGCTGGGGCATTAACTTATTTAGTTTCTCCCGTGAAGAGACCGCAGCTTGTTCCTTATTTCCATTACTCTGTGTCTGGAATCCAACAACCTTTTCCACCACATCAGAGGCAATATTGGAAGTCATTATAATCACTGTATTACTGAAATCCACCACATGACCCTGGCCATCTGTAAGTCTTCCTGCATCAAAAATTTGAAGCATAATATTGAACACATCTGGGTGGGCTTTTTCTATCTCGTCGAAGAGTATAACCTGATAGGGTCTTCTTCTAACTGCCTCTGTCAACTGACCACCTTTTTCATAGCCTATATATCCCGGTGGAGCTCCTATAAGGCGCGATACAGCATGTCTTTCCATATATTCTGACATATCTATCCTCAGGAGGGCATCTTCATCATTGAATAAGAACCAGGCCAGCTGTCTTGCAAGATGAGTCTTTCCAACCCCAGTAGGTCCAAGGAACATAAACACACCGATGGGCCTGTTTTTTGGAGATAATCCTGCTCTGGCTCTTCTTATTGCTTCAGAAACTACCCGGATAGCTTCATCCTGTCCCTTAACCTTCTTTTTAAGTTCATCCTCCATCCTCAACAATTTCTTAACCTCATCTTCCAGTAACCTGGTTGCCGGAATTCCTGTCCACTTGGAGACTACAAGAGCTATATCATGCTCATCCACCACATCATCGATGCCTTTATCCTTCAGCCATTTCTTCTTCTTTTCATCATATTCTTTTTTAATAGTCTCAAGTTCCTTCTTTAATTTTTCCGCTCTCTCAAGGTCTCCATACTGTGTAGCCAGCTTTCCTTCCTCTGTAATCTTTTCTATCTTCTTTTCAAGTTCCTTTATCTCATCTGGCATATCTGAAAGCCTTAATCTGAGGTAAGAACATGCCTCATCCAGAAGGTCAATTGCCTTATCCGGGAGTTTTCTCTCTGTGATATATCTATCGGAAAGTTTTGCTGCAGCATTGAGAGCTGAATCATCAATTTTAACTCTATGGTGTTCTTCAAATCTCTCCTTGATCCCCTTCAAAATTTCAATTGTTTCCTCCACAGAAGGTTCCCTGACATAAACAGGCTGGAATCTCCTCTCAAGTGCACCATCCTTTTCTATCCTTTCTCTGTATTCGTCCAGCGTTGTCGCCCCTATGACTCTGATTTCACCAGAAGCAAGTGATGGTTTAAGAAGATTGGCAGCATCCACTGCACCCTCCGCAGCTCCTGCTCCCACTATGGTATGGAGTTCATCGATAAAAAGTATTATTTCATCTTTTTTCTTCTTAACTTCCTCCAGAACTGCCTTCAACCTCTCTTCAAACTCACCTCTGAATTTTGAACCTGCAAGTAATGCGCCTATATCCAGTGCGAGGATTCTTTTGTTTTTTAAAATATCCGGAACCTTACCCTCCACAATCTTCTGGGCAAGACCATATACAATAGCTGTTTTACCAACACCGGGTTCTCCAATAAGCACAGGATTGTTCTTGGTCTTTCTCATCAGAATCTGAGCAACTCTTTCTATCTCCTCTTCTCTACCTATCACAGGATCCAGTTTATCCATCTCCGCCATCTTGGTTATATCGTGGGTAAATCTTTCAAGAGCATTATATTTGGTCTCTGCATGGGGTTCTGTTACTCTCTGGCTCCCTCTTATCTCATAAAGTGCTTTGTAAATCTTTTCTCTGTCCACTCCCAGCTCTCTAAGAATGCGCTGCGATGCACCTCCTCCCACCTGTTCAATGGCAAGTAGCATATGTTCAGGAGCCACATACTCATCCTTAAGCTGCTCCGCTTCCTTGAAAGCCTGTTCAAGTACCTGCTGAGCCCTTGGAGTGATATATACCTGCAGGGGGCGGGCACCTGTATATTCCACCTGGGGGATTTTTAAGAGTGCTTCCTTTAATTTTTCCTTTACAAAAAATGGCTGAATCCCCATCTTTTCAAAAATCTGAGGAACAACGCCATTTTCCTGTGAAATCAACCCATAAAAAATATGTTCCACATCAAGCTGATTATGTTTAAATTGTGAAAGTGCTTCCTGGGCAAGAAGCAATGCCTGTTGTGCACCTTCTGTAAACTTATCAAATTTCACGATATCACCTCCTCACGTGAGACTTTATGACTAACTGTTTTAATACGAACTGTCAAGGAGTGGGGAGAACTCCCATCTTTTTGAGATCAAAATAAAGGTATTCTATAGGTAAACCAACCACATTATAATATGAACCTTTTATACTTTTAACAAATATACCGGTAAAATCCTGTATTCCATAGGCTCCCGCCTTATCTAGAGGATTATCAAATTTAAGTATAAACTCCAGCTCAGTCTCACCCAGTTCAAAAAAAGTGACCTCAGTTTCCACAATTCTTTCAATTTTTTCATCTATTGATCTTAAAACATACCCGGTATACACCTTATGTGTTTTACCTGAAAGTATTCTGAGGTATTCCTTTGCTTCTTCCACTGAAGAAGGCTTTCCGAGGGTTTTACCATCACAAAACACAAGGGTATCTGCTGCCAGTAGTATCTGGCCTTCTCTCACACGGAATCCTTCCAGTTTCCCGGTTGCGTTGAGCAATGTGTCCTCAGGTGAAGTATGCACTTCTTCTACTTCTTCGGGTTTTAGAACCTCAAAATCATAACCGAATTTTTTCAATATGGATATCCTTCTTGGGGAAGTGGAAACAAGGTAAAGTTTATTCATGGAGATACTTCTCAAGTCCCTCTTTTTCAAGGAATTTTTCCATTGTGAGAGGCACAACCCTTTTTAATATTCTGGCCACCGCTTTTGCCAATTCCCTCATTTCCCACTGTGCCTTTGGATTAAGACGTAGTGTTAAAAAATTCATAAGACTGCGCATATTAATAGTCCAGTAGAGTGTAGTTCTGAGGCCTGCAGGTAAAACTGTCCGGGCAGCTTCTTTTCTTAAGCCAGATTCCACAAGCTTTCTATAAAGATCTATCCCTTTTTTGAAGTGCTCTATCATTTCCCTGAGAAGCTCATCTTTATTTTCAATATGTGATTCTCTTAACCCAAGAAGCTCAGGAGGTATGTGAATTATCTCGTTGATGCCCTCCACGGTGAATGATATCTTCTTCCCTTTATCCGGACTTGTATACCTGAAGGACCTTTTCAAAGGGCTGGCAATTCTATGACGCAGAAGCTGCTCACCGATGTACATGGGAATTCCGTCTATTTTAAAGCGAAATACCTGCTGTTCAAAAGGGGAAAAATGGCCAAGATCAATTAATTTTTTAAGGAGTTTCTTATTTGCTTCCTCGTTTCCTTTTGAAAGATAAGAAATCCTTGCGACCCTTGCAGGAGTGAGATCGTCTCCCAGCATCTCCTCAAGCTCAATAAAACCCCCACCTTTAATATATTCTCTTATGGGAGGATCAAAAACTGTCATGGGGAAATTATAAATGAGTGCGGTAATAATCTCAATTTCTAAAATTTACTTCCTGGATAATCTTTGATTGTGAGGAGAGATATTTCTCTTTTTAAAAGTAAAAAACAATTTGTCATATTTATGCTTAAGATCCCTGTTAAAAAGTATATTCTTTGCGCTATGGGGTTTAAATCTCCATTGAGGTGAGAGTTTCTGGAGTGTATCTGAAAGTTCCCATTTATGTTCAAAAATGGTGCCGTGCAACGACTTCAGAGTTTTGAGTTGTTCAGGTGTAAACCAGTCAGGATCCAGTTCCTTTTTAGCAATAAAAGAATCGATAATGAGGGTATCAACTTCAGAAAATTTTAAAATTATACCAATTTCTTTATTGGAAAAACCAAACCGACTACGTAAATAATATTTGAGTCGCCTGGCATTGCTGAATTTACGCCCTTCGATAGTAGCAAGTTTTTCCACCTCAATATTTTCCTTTTCTAACCGATTCAATACCTTAGAGGTAATTATATATGGAACAGGTTCATACACTTTTTGCTGGAACACATTTTGCATGAAAAATAGTGCAAAGAAACTCATGATGCCAGCACTCAGTGGAGTTAAAACCCATCCCCATGCTATCTTTTTTAATACCCCGAAATTTATAGCCCTTCCTCCACCTCTGGCGAGACCAATGCCTATTACTGCACCCACAACTGCCTGGGAACTTGAAACCGGAACCAGAGGTATTGCAGGCAGGCCATGGGTGATGAGAAAACGCTCAAGACTCTCAGATGCAAATATAAATAAAACAAGAGACTCTGCAAGAACCACAACAAGGGCATTAATGGGAGAAAGTTTGAATATATCTCTTCCTACGGTTTTCATGACATGGAGAGAATACGTATAAATTCCAGCGGCGATGGCAAGACCACCAAGGAGGAATAACTGCTGAGTGCCCGTAAGTCTCAAAATTCCAAATATATTCACATCATTGAAAGGATGTGCAGGAACAAAAACCCCCATTACATTTGCAATATTATTAGCACCCAAACTGTATGCTCCAAAGGCACCTATAAGAATAAGACCAAATCTTGTGTAAAGATCAACCTCCAGTAGGTGGATTTTAAGAATTTTTAATAAGAGTCGGAAAAGTTTAAATAAAAAATAAGCAAATATACCCGAGAGTATAGGGGAAATTACCCAGGTGGAAACTATTTTGGAAAGCGCAGTGGTATCAATTAAATATCCCGTAAATAGGTCCCAACCTATAATAGCACCCACAATAGCCTGCGTGGTAGAAACAGGTAACCCCAGTTTTGTCATCCATGCAACAGTAAGAGCAGCCGCAAGGGCTACTGTGAAAGATCCACCAAGGGCATTGATTGCACCAAGATGCCCAAGGGTTTTAGCTGCTCCTGCTCCACTGATAACTGCACCAATTATGACAAAAAGCGAAGCAATGATGGCAGCAGTCCTGAACTTGACCATCCTAGTTGCAACTGCTGTACCAAAGATATTGGCTGCATCATTTGCACCCAATGACCATCCAAGGAAAAGCCCGCTTGTCAGGAAAAACCAGATCATGCTACACCAATCGTTTCATAGTATATATGGCGACCCTATCACCTACATCTTCAGCTTTATCGGCAATCTCCTGTAGATATACCACAAAGGTCCTGATCTGAAGCTTGTTACAGAGATGTAGATCTTCCCTGGTAAAAACCTGTCTTTTAATTCTCTCCCCTACCTTATCTGACTCATTTTCGTAGAACATTACCTTTGTTAAATGGTCTCTAACAGCAGTGAGGTTCTTGAAGTATGAGCGAACGGTGGCAACCATCTCTTCTACTGCCTCGATACTGACATCAGCGAGGTTTTCTATCTGATCCTTTAGATCCTCTGGAAATTTAGGCTTCTCAATAGAAAACTCCACGATGGTATCAGCTATGGCATTTAGAACATTGTCTGAATTTTCCAGAAGAGCAAGGACATCACCTCTGGCCTCTGGAATAAGCATCTCAAGGTATATCCTGTTCTCAACCTCTCTCCTGATGTTATCGGCGTTGCTTTCCAATCTATCAACCAGTCTTGATCTCTTTTCAAATTCTTCTATGTCGCCATTTAGATAATACTTAAGGCCTTCCCTGAATTCCATGGAGGCCTTAAGAATAGTATCAAGAAACTCATCAATCTTTGCTTCCAGGGCCTTTGTTTTTTTGATTACGGAAAACATAACACCCTCCTTCCTCAAATAGACTGTTGAATTTTAAAGTTAGAAAATTTTAATTGCAAATTTAAAATCGAGCACCAAAAAGCGGGCGGAGTGACATTAAATGCTTCTCCATACCTGTGTGACCAGAAAAGCAGAGAACCTTAAGATGCTTTGCATTCGCTCAATATAACAGATAAATAAATTTGAAATACGGGAAACGCACTAATTATTTCGGTAGACGGTAGACGGAAGACGGGAAACGGAAAACAGAATATATAAAATATTCATTCGTCTACCGTCTACCGTTTCCCGTCTACCGAATATTTACATCGTCTACCGCTTCTCGTATTCCTCAAGAAGTTTTTCAAAAAGTCTGGATGTTTCCTGATCTATATTGCAGAATCGAACCTCTTCAAGGCAGGTCTCTTCGTTTTCCAGATAATTACGGACAGTCTCAAAAATAATTTTTGCTCCTCTATCTTTGGGAAATCCGAAGATCCCTGTACTTATTGCAGGGAGAGATATCTTTTTTAACTTGTACTGTGTTGCAAGTTCAAGGGCACTTCTCACTGCACTTCTCAACTTGTTATCCTCATCCCCCTCTCCCCATCGGGGGCCCACAGCATGGATTACATACCTGGCTTTTAGTTTTCCTCCCGTTGTTATGGCTGCTTTTCCCACTGGAACGTATCCTATTTTATCACTTTCTTCCTGAATGATTTTTCCACCCCTTCTCACTATGGCGCCTGCAACACCACCTCCATGTTTAAGATAAGAATTTGCAGCATTCACTATGGCATCTACATTTTCTTCTGTAATATCACCGTGCACTGCAACCATATATTTGTCTTTGTTCCTCAACTTAACTCTTTTGACTTCCCCCATGTTCCACCTCCCAGAAGTATTCCCTCAATTTCTTTGATGCTGTGAGTATCATATTTTCAAAAAATCCGTGGATTTTCGCCGCTATATGAGGTGTCATTAGAACATTGGGTAGCTCCTCAAAGGGATAATCTTGTCTGAATTCCTCTTCCTCTTTAGGATACTTCCACCATGTATCAAGACAGGCTACAAATTCAGGATTCTCTTTAAGATGATTATAAAGGGCCTCCTCGTCTATTACCTTTCCTCTTGAGACATTTACCAGCACTGCTTTTTTCTTCATAACAGCAAATTCTTCCTTTGAAAGTAAATTTCTTGTCTCTCTTGTAAGTGGGAGTGCAACCACAATAAAATCAGCATGTTTCAGGATCTTGTGAAGTTCATCCCTGTCCGTAGCCACAAATTTAACTACAGCGTTCCATTCCTCGTCCAGCAATTTCCATCTTTTAAAAACACTGATCTCCATATCAAAATGTTTCGCTATTTTTGCCACTTCCTGACCTATTGTGCCGAAACCGAGAAGAGCAAGTTTCTTCTCATACAGTGTGCCATGATAAAGATCCTGTCTGAATCGGTGATTCCTCATCTCCTGGGTGTGGAAACAGATTCTCTTCACTGCAGCGAGCATGAAGGCAAACACGTGCTCTGCTATATATTTTGAGTTGGCCCCCTGAGCTCCATGTATTTCTATGCCCTTTTCTTCCTGGATATATTCCGGTATGTGGTCTATACCAGCAGTTATTGCTTGAACAACTTTAAGGTTTTTTAGTTTGTCGAGCAAAACCTCGCTTATTACCCCTTTCCAGTGGAACACCATTAGTGCATCCACCTCTTCCAGGGGTGCATTTTTCTCATTGAAGTAAATCTCCGCTATATCCCCCAGATTGTGGACTATAATCTTCCTGTGCTCATGCTTTAAGCCATCTACTTTTACAAGGACTTTAAACTTCTTCATAAGGAACTAACTCCATTTTTTTGAGCCATTTATCAACTGCAACAACCTGGACTTTAAGTCTCTGACCCGGTTTTATAGTTAAATTTTTACCAACGAGTATTTTTCTCGCAGAGTCATACTCAAGATATTCATCAATTACATCCACAGAAACAAAACCTTCTGTTAAGTATTCTTCTATTTCCACAAAAAAGCCGTGAGGAGTGACTTTTGTGACAAACCCCTCAAAAACATCGCCTACTTTTTCCTTCATATAACCGTATTTTTTAAAGTCTATTATATCAAACTCTGCTTTTTCTGCAATCTCCTCCCGCTTTGTCGAATGGATAGCTATTTTTTCAAGTTTCAAGGCAAATTCCTGTGAAGTTTTAGGCTTACCATCCAGAACATTTTTAAGAATTCTATGGACCACAAGATCGGGATACCGTCTTATTGGCGATGTGAAATGTAAATATGAATTTGACGCAAGACCATAATGTCCCACATTGTTGGGTGAATACTTAGCTCTTTTCATTGACCTCAGTAGGAGATAAGAAACGATTGTACCATGCCCCATCTCTTCCGCCTTTGTGATAATATTCTGTAAGAATTCACGGGTAATTTCAACATCTTCATCAAATTTTATATCTAGAATTCCTTCTACAACCCTCAAAAATTGTTTTAATTTATCTCTATCTGGGGTTTCGTGTACCCTATATATGGTAGGGATCTCATTTTCTTCCAGAAATTCAGCAACAGTTTCATTGGCTTTAATCATAAATTCTTCGATTATTCTGTGGCTCCAGAGTCTCACCGAGGGGGCCACTGATAACACCTCCCCCGTGGGTTGAAGTTCTATTATAGGTTCAGGTAAATCAAAATCAAGACTACCCCGGGATTGCCTCTTTTTCCTTAATATCTTGGCAAGTTCAAGGGCTTGAAGAAGAAAAGGCCTAATTTTCTCGTAGCTATTACCAATAAAGACGGATACCGTATTCTCCTCCAGGGGCTTATCCTCAATTATTCTCTGGGCATCTTCATAGGAAAGTCTCACCCGAGAGCGGATCCGGGATCGCATAAACCTTCTCCTAATTACATTTCCTTCTGAATCTATATCCATAAACACACTCATGGTAAATCTTTCCTGGCCTGGCATAAGGGAACACAGGTCAGAGGATAACCTGTGAGGTAACATAGGAACCACGTAATTTATAAGGTAAACACTGGTTCCGCGTTTAAATGCTTCTTTATCAGTGGCTCCACCCTCTTTAACAAAAGAGGACACATCAGCTATGTGTACACCGAGATGGTAAAGTTGGCCTTTCTTCTCTATGGAAATTGCATCATCAAAGTCCTTTGCATCCCGTGGGTCTATGGTTATTATAAATTTATCTGTTAGATCACGGGCATCATCCAGGACCTCAACTTGCTGTACCTCTTTGTTAACCCTTTTGGGAAATTCTTCCTTTAAATCGTATTTGGATAAAACTGCTCTTAAATCAATGGATGGGTCATCTTCATGCCCGAGAATATCCACAATCTTTGCCCTCCCACCTATAACCTCGAAGGTGACTTTTAATCCTGATTTAACTTTTATTGATTTCTTTTTTATAATGGCAATGCGGGGAGGCAACGTGAGTTCGTCAGGCTCGATGTAATAACCTCTTCGCCCCCTCCTGATGGTCCCCACATATCTGTTTTTCGCCCTTTTAAGAATCCTTATTACTCTACCTTCGGGCTTCTTCCCCGGTGCTTCCCGGACAATCCTCACAAGCACAGTATCCCCATCCATGGCACCATGGGTTGCGTGAGGAGGAATAAATACATCCTCCTGCCCTTCTCGTATAAGAAATCCGAAGCCTGGAGGATATTTTTCAAAAACTCCCGTTTCCACATTTTCATCAACCAGTACGTATCTTTCTTTCCCCACCTTCAGAAGTTCACCCTCCTCCTCCATCTTATATATCACTCCAAGGGCTTTCTTCCTCTCCCTCTTCCGGAATCCCGCCCTTTTGAGAATTTGATTCAGGGTCATTCCCTCTTTGCTTCTTTTTAAAACCTTCTTTACTTTTTGTTTTATTTCTTCCATGACTCAATTTTAATGCTTCATTGAAGTAAAATCGAGATAGGTGTATAATATATGACAGAAAAGTCATAAAAGGAGGAAATGATGGAACTTTTTATACCTGGTCCAAAAAAGGAAAAAGAGAAGCTAGAGTATGAACTCGTTATCATAGGAGCTGGACCTGCTGGTCTAAGTGCAGGAATATACGCCACAAGATCCGGATTGAAGGGTATTGTTGTGGAGAAAAATGTGGTAGGAGGACTTGCAGCAGAGGCACCATTTATTGAAAACTACCCTGGCATAAAAGGAATCAAGGGCGAGGAACTGGCAAAAATGATGAAGGAACATGCCCAGGAATATCTTCCCGTGGAGGAGATGAATCCGGTACACGAGATTACAAAAGAGAATGACAAATTCATTATAAAAACAGAAAAGGCTGAGTATGTAAGCGATGCGATTATCTTTGCAACGGGTACAACCCACAAACACCTAGGCGTTCCTGGAGAGAAAGAATTCTATGGAAGAGGATTATCCTACTGTGTTACCTGTGATGGTTACTTCTTTAAAGATCAGGATGTAATCATTATAGGAGGAGGAAATTCAGGTGCAATCGCAGGTATTTTCATGAAAAACATTGCCCGAAATGTTACAATAATCGAATTCATGCCCAGATATATGTGTGAAAACGCCTATGTGAAAAAGATTAATGAACTCGGAATAAATTATATAATGAATGCACAGGTAACAGAAATATTCGGTGATGAGAAGGTGAAGGGGATCAGGTATAAAGACAGAGTCACAGGAGAAGCAAAAGAGCTCCTGGCCAATGGTGTCTTTATTTATGTGGGGCTTAAGCCACAGAGTGAACTTGCCAAATCTCTCGGAGTTGACTTGAACGAAAGAGGATATATAAAAGTGGACAACACTATGAGAACAAATATTCCTCGGCTTTATGCTGCAGGTGATGTAACAGGAGGGATAGCCCAGGTAGTAGTGGCTGCTTCTCAAGGTGTCATTGCAGCTCTCTCAGCCTATGAAGACCTCAAACTTAAAGGTTAGTATTGTTGAAAAAACCCCTCCTTTCCTTTTATAATAAAGAAGGGGCGTTAAATGAGATTACTGGATAAAATAAATTCACCGGAAGATTTGAAGAAATTGAGCATTGAAGAACTCGATGAACTGGCCCAGGAAATTCGTGAATACATGATAGATGTTCTATCCCAGGTAGGCGGACATGTGGCACCGAATCTCGGTTCAGTTGAGCTTACCCTTGCACTTCACTATGTTTTTGAGTCACCTCGGGACAAACTCATCTGGGACGTAGGGCATCAGGCATATCCTCATAAAATAATTACCGGTAGAAGAGAAGCCTTCAAAACCATCAGACAATGGGGAGGAATAAGTGGATTCCTGAAAAGATCCGAAAGCCCACATGATATTTTTGGAGCAGGCCATGCATCAACTTCACTTTCTGCAGCACTGGGATTTGCAGTGGCAAGAGACCTCAAAGGAGAAAACTTTAAGGTTGTTGCAATAATAGGAGATGGAGCCCTCACGGGAGGAATGGCTCTTGAGGCCTTGAATCAGATTGGATCCCAAAAAAGAGATATGATCATAGTGGTGAATGATAACGAAATGTCCATTGCAGAAAATGTTGGCGCTATTTCAAATTATCTCTCCAAGCTCGTAACATCTCCTTATTATTTTAAATTAAAAGAAGAACTCTGGGAACTTCTTGACAGGATACCCTCCAGGTTTCTCTCCAAGAGGGCAAAAGAGATAGCAAAAAAGGTAAAAGAAACTTTAAAAAACTTCGCTATACCTACCATTCTTTTTGAAGAGCTGGGTTATGAATATATAGGTCCTTTAAATGGACACGACACCAAGCTTCTGATCGAAACCTTTGAAAGGGCCAGGAAACTCAGGGGTCCCATTTTAATTCACATACTTACCAAAAAAGGCAAAGGCTACAAGCCTGCTGAAGAAAGAACAGAATTGTTCCATGGTCTTGGCCCTTTTGACAAGAAGACAGGGGAGCCCATTAAAAAACCTGGACCACCAAGATACACCAAGATATTCGGAAAAACTATTGTGGAACTGGCGGAAAAGGATGAAAGAATCGTGGCCGTCACTGCTGCCATGCCTCTTGGTACAGGACTTGATCTATTCAGGGAAAGATTTCCTGAAAGATTTTTTGATGTGGGAATTGCTGAACAGCATGCTGTAACGTTCTCAGCAGGAATGGCACTTGGAGGATTAAAGCCCTTTGCTGCAATATATTCTACTTTTCTTCAGAGGGCATTTGACCAGCTGATACACGATGTGGCCCTTCAAAAAATTCCAGTTAGATTTGCTCTGGATCGGGGAGGACTGGTGGGAGAAGATGGTCCTACTCACCACGGTGTATTTGATCTCGCTTATCTTCGGATGATACCCAATTTTGTGGTCATGGCTCCCAAGGATGAAAACGAATTGAGGGATATGATATACACTGCATGGCTTTATGATGAAGGCCCCATAGCCTTCAGATATCCAAGGGCAAGAACCTACGGATTCCCTCTCAAATCGAAAATGGAACAGATTCCCATCGGTAAATGGGAAATTCTCAAAAAAGGGAAAGACTTTGAAGTTGTTATACTTGCAACAGGTGCCATGGTATGGCCCTCCTTTCATGCTGCAGAAAGATTGGAGAAGGAATTTAAAGTCAAGCCCACGGTTATCAATGCAAGATTTATAAAACCTCTTGACAGGGATCTTCTCCTGGAAATTCTGGAAAACAAACCCAAGATTATCTTTACAGTGGAAGAAAATAACATACCAGGTGGGTTTGGAACAGCCATCCTGGAATTTATAGAACAAAGCAGGATGTTTTACAAGAAATTGAATATC